>OLOI01000204.1_pt1 | contig 63797 bp, 59 predicted proteins | sample 1672131 | NCBI WGS metagenome assembly OLOI01 (sample SAMEA3136651, study PRJEB25190) | human gut metagenome
GGTTTGTGTTCTTAAAAATTCTTTTTAGGAATTTTCGGGATTGTTTTGTTGTTCAATTATCAAAGTTCGTTACTGCTCGTTTGAAGCATCTTATCTATTCTATCAAACCGGAAGAAGTTTGTCAACAACTTTTTTCATTTATTTTCAAATTTCTTTCTGATCCGATGGAATCTGTGCTGTTTCGCGTTGTTCTCGCTGACAGCTTGATTATGATACCACTCCTATTTTGAATTGTCAACAGTTTTTTAATAAAACATTTTATTGCTGCTTATAAAGCTCATCCCAGTACATCTTATCATTCAATGTATGATACTGTACCGGAATGTGAAGATACAATATGAATATCACCCCCATTATCTTAGTATGTATCACCTACCTGTCGCATTTTGAAAGTCTTAGTATTTTAGTTATTTTGCAATTACTCAATGCACCTTATTGTTTTGGAAGCTGACACTCATTAATAGCAATCCCAGTTATACATAACATGGCTGAAATCTCTGTTCTTCAGTGCTTCTCTGTCAATAAAGAAATTTGCGACACCGGCATCTCCCCACATAATATCCTTCACACTGTTCAACTGAAATAATAATATCTCACCATCGTCGACACTTCTGGGATCAGATTGTGTAAAAAAAGGATAACCACCAACCTGACACATATATTCCTCATACATATCACACAAGCCATCCATAACATCGTCATTCTCAAGATATCCCCGCAGCTCCCTATCCAGACAAGTATCTGCGGCCGGCCAGAAATTCACATCGTCAAAAGGCATCGTCTGAACAATTTTAGTAGGTTTCAAACGGTATGTTACCGCTCTCTCCATAGGAAGCGCTGTATCTTCATGCCAGTCAGGTTCATGAATACATGCTTTCTCCGCCCGCTCTGGCAATGTTTCATAGTAACGTATGCACCACCCTGTCTGGTCATAGCCATCATCAAAATTGCATCCATACATATCTTCGCTGCTGATCAATATCTGCATCACCCCCTGTTCAGGATAATCCGGCAAATGCGGAATCTGGGCAAAATTCACCTGCGCCAGCAGATACAATTCCTCGCCTGTTCTGCTGTTCTCCAATCGATGTTCTCCCTCAGGCACATAATAAGCGCCGCCAATCTTACAGTCAAAAAGACCTGCATCCCCTTCTTCGAGTTCAAAACTCACCATCGGGGCTGCTGTATATTCCGTCATTTTCCGGTAAATTTTCTCTACAATCTCAGTTGTATTTTCTCGCTCCTGCGCTTTCTTTTGACCCGCTCTTGACGCTGCACAATTATCATCAGCTTTCTCCGCCCCACCAAATGCAAATGAAAGATTTTGATAATAATTCAGATTTTCAAGCTTCTTCAAATTCTCTTTTATCCATGAACATCCACCCGTCGATTTCATGATCTTCATGGATATATTCATCTTTTTCGTTAAAATATCTATTGTATTCTCAAAAAGCAAACTCTTTTTCACCTTGAGCGACAACACATCTCCCCATGGAAGAAGAGCCCCCTCATCGATCGTCCAATCAGGCCGGAGTGCAAATATAGCTATCCCCTTCTCATAAAAACCATATAAAAAATAATGTCCGTTTGCATGTACCGGCAGTACATTCTCCTCATATGCAAAATTATACTTTTTCAGTTCTCTTTTTATTTGTTCCAAATTCAGCATCATATACTCCCCGCTCTCCGTATAGACTAAAAACCTTACTGATTGTCAATTATTCTCCTGAAAATTAGTAAGGTTTTATCTGTCGCAAATATTCTAAAATATAACTGATCGCGTCTATTGTCTCTTCTGAGCAAACTCCCGCATAATATCCTGCATCATCGTGTTCAGTAATTCAATCACCTGATCCGCATTCATCATATCATTAATCGTAATCTGCCCAACAATATGACTGTTGCGTCGGCCGCCGTCAAGAAAATATCCATTTAGGGCTCTGTAATCCCGTGCGTTCTCTCCGTCTTTCAGCAGTACATATCCCGCAACTGCCGTTATGCTGTAACTATTCTCCGTGACACCCTCAATGAAATCCACATAAAATGCCTTCTGTTTCTCATTGATATAGGTGTACATGCGCTTATAAACATTGGACACTTCCAGAAAACTGGATGGTTCTACACGTCTGTAATACGGGTATTCGCCTCTCCACTTATGTCTGCAGAAATACTCATTCAGCGCCCGCCGTACGGCACCATGATGCTTACGGCATGATAATGGCAGCACTCTTTTCTCGTAATATTGGCTGCAAGTGTCCAGTATATCTGTCAAAACGCCGTATAATGTTTCTGCTTTCTTCATGGAAGCAAACTGTATCCAATAACGGCAGAAAGCTGCCCGCTCATCAATAGCCTTATGCAGCCATCCCGTCAGTTCCTCCAAACCATAAGGGGTCAGATATTCACATGCTGCCTCCAGATCATTCTGACTGAATGCAAAATTCTCCGCTGCATCTTCATCAAAACGGATCAGGCTCTTCCCTATACCCGCTTCTGTCGTTGGTGCCAGGTAGAATTGTATCAGCTCGTAAAACACACACAGCAGCGGAAGGGCACGCAGCTCATCCTTGTCAAGCGACTCAACGCCAAGTATCTGTGCCTTCTCAAGCATTGCCTTCAAAGGATGCATCAGGATCCTCCATGGCAATTTATCCGCATCGACATCCAACGGCTCCATCGCCGAATCATAATTATATAAATGCAGTGAACCTTTCAGACTTCTAAAAACAAAAGAACTCTCCTTCGCCTGATAAGGTCCCTCTGAAAGACCATTGACAAATGACAGACGATAATACGGTACACTGACCTTTTCTTCTGCACCATTCTCGCCTTTCACAGTCTCCGTTCGTTCAAAACATTCACCGGAAAGATGTGTAATGAGAATTTCTCGCGGATGTCTGCCGTCTTCAATCAATACATCTGCAAAATCCAGTTCCAGAGACATCGCAGGTGTACTCAATACATCCACATGCAATATTCTGTTCTTAATCTTGTACGGAATCTTCTTCTGTCCAACAACATACTCTGACAGGCCATTTAATGCCTGCTGCTCCTCACCGTCGAACATCCGTACAAACTCTTTGTATTCCGCCTGTTCTTTTCTTAATGCTGCTTTCGCAGTCAAATAGCCGTGTACAATACCGTTTTCAACGCTTTCCAATTCTTCTTCAGTTTCAAACTGTACAAGTCCCTGAAGCGTCTTGATCGTACTCTCTTCCAAATCGTAGCCTTCAATCAGCGAAAGATAATGCTCACCAAGTTCATGGAGCTGTGCATATTCAGCCCCCTTCATCTGGCGATAATCCCGGTAAAGATCAGACATCAGCTCATTATCAACACTATAATGTAGCATCATTCTCCTCCTTGCCGCTGTTCAAATACTGCCACAGCGCTGCCACCGGCAGTCCTACGACATTATTGTAATCTCCATGAATAGACCGAATAAAGACAGCTGCTCTTCCCTGAATGCCATAAGCGCCTGCCTTATCTGCCGGTTCACCTGTTCTGATATAATCCCAGATCATCTTATCCGTCATCGGATACATTGTGACTTCCGTCTTCTCCGCAAATACTGTTTCTTTCCTTACATCTGCACTGCCTTCAATCACTGTAACACCTGTATACACCTCATGGGTTCGTCCCTGCAGCATATGAAGCATCCTGAAAGCATCCTGATCATTCGCCGGCTTCCCGAGTATCTCCTGATCACATGATACAACAGTATCCGCTCCAACGATAATGCAGTCTTCCGCATAACGTTCAGCCACATCCTGCGCCTTTTGTCTTGAAAGCCGTCTGACCATTTCTTCAGGTTCCCACGGCCCTTTCTTCTCTTCCTTTGTACTGACACATACATCAAAGTCCAGACCGGCCTGTTTCATCAACTCACTGCGTCTTGGCGATGCAGATGCCAGAATGATTTTTCTCATGTTGCTAAAGCCTCCCTGCTGCAATACTTAAATCACAAGTATTATACTTTATCTTCCCGGATTTGTAAACATCTCCGGCATATACTTCCAGTAACGCTTCGGCAACATCTGCATCTGCAGTTTCGGATTTCTTCTCTCCAGAATAGCCACACTCTCCGTAAACGTCTTCCACCATTCTGTAAAAGCATATTCCGATGAAGACAACATCATCTGCGGATCCTGTCTAAAGTCCGGATGACGGATATAAAGCCAGTCTTCACCTGCTCTGTGAATCCAGACTTCATCCCGTTCCACATCATGGATCACCCAATGCTCCATGGGCAGCCTGTCCTGAAAATATTCCGCTAGAAACATTCCCACATGATGCTTCGAAACCAGTCTGGCATACAGAATGTCGTTCTGAAGTTCCTGAAATCTCAGAAAACCATATAAATGCTGTGTCTCCCTCGAGACACTTCTTGACAGCTGATGCAGTCCCATCACTTCCGGTATGGACATCGCATTCAAAACCTTCCTGCCATTGGCAAAGGCCAAAATAAGAAATCTGTAGATAATCTCTCCCTTCTCCTGACTGTCCGCCTCCGACGCCATGTGTACCAGATACCATGCCTCCTCCGAAATCTTGCTTATAATGGCCTTCACAACCTTCCCGGCCTTCTCTGTATTCACTTCTACCGAATAAATATCCGAAAACAGATCACCGTTCACATAAGGGCCCACCGCCAGCTTCTGCCAGGCATGGCCATACCGGCTTGTGAAAGCTTCGTACACGCCGCACAAAATACCTTCTGTACTGTTCTGACACATCAGAATACGCATTCTCTTATTCTGTTCCATTCCAAGTCACTCCCTATCAAAGCTGTCCGGTCAATACCTGCCGCTTATCCTCCTGCTCCACCGGCATCTGCAAGTGAAAATCATCAAACAGATTCAACTGTCTGAATGTATCCCCGGAGCGAACAACATTCTCCGGCAGACGCTCCTTTAATCCAAGAAGATTCGTTGTAATGAACCGTTCATCCATTCTGAAAGGCATATAAACTCTTCCCTGACAAGTAATAAAGTACATCGCCCGCTTCAGTACAACCCCCATCTTCTTCAGATCCTCGAATCGCAGGCCGCCATACCTCCTGGCACGACAGATCCTCCTGGCGCTGTTCACACCAATCCCCGGCACTCTCAGCAGCTGATAATAATCCGCCGTCATCACCTCCACAGGAAAAGCCTCCAAATGTCTGACCGCCCAATCGCACTTTGGATCTAGCAGCAGATTGAAATTCGGCTGTCTCTTACTCAGAAGTTCTGCTGCCTTAAAACCATAAAACCGTATCAGCCAGTCTGCCTGATACAGACGATGTTCCCTCAAAAGCGGCGGCATCGTCCCCACCGCCGGTAATCGACTATCCTCATTCACACCCACATACGCGGAATAGAAAACCCGTTTCATCTTAAATCTGCCATAAAGCGCCTCTGATACACTCATAATCTGATAATCCGACTCCCCTGTTGCTCCTATAATCATCTGGGTACTCTGTCCTGCCGGCACAAAGGGCTGTGCATGCCGGTACAGCGCCACTTCGTGCTTCGAAACAGTAATCTGCTGTTGAATCTGCCGCATAGGCTTCAAAAGCTGTCTGCGGGGCTTATTCGGAGCCAGGCTCCGCAGCCCCTCTGCTGTCGGCAGTTCCAGATTGCAACTCATCCTGTCCACCAGAAAACCGGTCTGCTGGATGAGTTGAGGATCAGCTCCCGGAATCGCTTTCACATGGATATAGCCATGAAAATGATACACTGTGCGCAGCCGCAGAACTGTCTCATAGATCAGCTCCATCGTATAAGACGGATTCCTGTAAACGGCCGAACTGAGGAACAGACCTTCTATATAGTTTCTACGATAAAAACCCATGGTCAATGTACATACCTCGTCCGGGCTGAATGTCGCCCGCTCTGTATCATTACCGACTCTGTTGACACAATAAACACAGTCATAGCAGCAGTCATTAGTCAACAGGATCTTCAGCAGAGAAATGCATCTTCCGTCTGCAGAAAAACTATGACAGATACCACAGGCCACTGCATTGCCTGTTCCCATGCTGCCATTCTTCCTGTCCACGCCGGAAGAAGTGCAGGCCGCATCGTACTTGGCTGCATCAGCCAAAATACGCAGTTTCTCATTCAGATGACTGTCCCATATCGTCTCCATGTCCTACCGCCCTTTCAAAAAACATATGTTCCTATTCATTTTAGCACATATGTTCGTATTTGTAAACATATGTTTTCGAAAATATGTTTGGTTTTATTTTCCTGAGTGCTTTCTTTTACTTCAATCGCCTGACTCTGAATGTATGGCATGTCTTTATATGCTATATAAAAATAAAGTAACTGTTCAGAGACAACCTCCAAAATGCTACGCATTTCATCGGTGTGGTGTATCCGCCAAATAAAATTTCAAAAACATTCTTAAAAATGCAAGCATTTTATACCTGTTTTTTGAAATTTTGCTTGTCTCTGAACAGTTACAAAATAAAAAAGAACCGAAACACTTCTGTCCTTAACGCAGAATTCTGTTTCAGTTCTTTTTTTGAAGACTCCCCTGAGCGTCCTTTATACACCTTCATCAGATATGATGTTCTTTAAAATAGGCCATGGCCTTTTCCTGATCCTTCATGACCTGTGCCTTCACTTCTTCCAGACTGGCAAATTTGTGTTCATCCCGCAGTCTCTGATAAATGCGCACAGTGATCATCCGATCATATAAATCGCCTGAAAACTCAACAACATGGGTTTCTATGCGAAGTTCATTATGATCTCCAACTGTCGGATTGCGACCGATATTCGTCAGCGCATAGTACTTTCCTTCCATACCTTCAATCTGAACAACCGATGCATATACACCTTCCGGCGGCAGCAGTTTAATGTCATCCGGCGCCAGATTGGCTGTCCGCATATCAACTTTTCTTCCATTGGCTTTTCCCGGAATAACTTTTCCATTAATCTCATACGGACGTCCGAGAAGTTCTGTGACCGTCTCCATTCTGCCCTCTGCAATATAGCCTCTAATCATTGTTGAGCTGATCTCTTCGCCGTGTACACACAGTTTTTCACAGTTATCAACAACATAACCATACGCTGCTGCATGCTTTTTCAAAAACGAGACATCACCACTTCTCTGGTATCCAAAATGGAAATCATCTCCAACAACAATCACCTTTGCACCGATATCTCTCACAAGTACATCCCGCACAAAATCTTCAGGCATCATATGCGCTGTCTCCTGGGTAAAAGGATACTCGATCAATACATCGATCCCCATTTCTTCCACAATGCGAAGCCGCTCTTCTTTTGTATAAATCAGCGACTGTTTCTTTCCGGTCAGCAGACTCATCGGATGAAAATCAAAAGTAAAGACAACGGTCTGAAAACCCTTTTTGCCATATTCTTTTAATTTATTGATCAAAAGTTGATGTCCCCGATGCAGTCCGTCGAATTTTCCAAGGGCAACCACGGTGTGATCAAGATGGATATCCTTTGTTCCTCTAAAATAAATCATGACCAATGCTACCTCTATACAAACATTTTTATATTTTTTAAGCTGTTTTTGACGGCCACATACTGATAAATCGCCGTAAAATTACCTGTACTGCTGTACATGCGTACCTGCATTCCGTCTTTGAGTACAGCGGACGCATCACCGCCGGAGGTTGCAACCTGTTCCCTTGGCAGCCAGTTGCCGTTGGCAAGCATTTTATCCGAAAATGCATCTGTCGTTTTGAATTCCGGATAATCCGAAAGCATTTCTTCGACAGGCACAATATGTCTGAGCACTTCTTCTTCACCGCAGGCAGCCATTTCCTGAATCTGAGCAAGTGTCCATGCATGTGCAATATCAAATGCCCCCACTTTTAAACGGACAAGTTCCGTCATGCAGGCACCACAGCCCAGTTTCTCGCCAATATCCTGACACAGTGTACGAATATACGTGCCTTTGGAACATGAGACCTCCATTGTGACATAAGGCAGCTGTATTTCTGTGATATTCAGGGCATTAATCACCACATGTCTGGCCTTTCGTTCAACTTCCTGACCGGCCCTGGCCAGCTCATATAACTTTTTGCCATCTACCTTAATAGCAGAATACATCGGCGGTATCTGCATATAATCACCAACAAAAGAAACCGCTGCATCTCTGACCTCACGCTCATCGACATTCACAGCCTTTTCAGTAAGAATCTGTCCGGAAATATCCTGTGTATCGGTAGTTCTGCCAAGCATCATCACCGCGCGATAAGTCTTGTCCCGGTCTGTGATCATATCACAGAGCTTTGTTCCTTTGCCGAGACAGACCGGCAGAACCCCTGTTGCATCCGGATCCAGCGTACCCGTATGGCCGATTTTCTTCTGATGAAGGATTCCCCTGAGTTTTGCTACAACATCATGGGATGTAAAACCTTTTTCCTTGCAGACATTAATCATTCCATCGTACATGTATCCAGCTGCTCCTTTATTAATGCTTCTGCTGTATGATAAATTTCATTGATATCGCCCACTGCTGAAAATCCCGCTGCGCGCACATGGCCGCCGCCGCCAAATTTTCCTGCAACCGCTGCAACATCCACGAAATGATTGGATCTCATACTGAATTTATAAGTGTTTGTCTCTGTGTCGGAGGCAGATGCAAGCAATGCTACCTCAATGTCCCTTGTCAGACGCAGCTGATCGATAATACCTTCCAGATCACCATGTCCTGCACCCAAACGGTCCAGCTCCGGTTTTTCAAGCACACACACAATCATTCGATTGTCAAGAACAAGTCGGCATTTCTGCAGGGCATAGCCCAGAATCTTATTCTGCTTATAACTTTTGCGGTAAAAAACATCATCAATGAGATCTGAATACGGAATGCCTTTTTCCATCAGGCAGCCGGCCATATCCATTGTATGACGGCTTGTATTGCTGTATTTGAACACACCGGTGTCACAAATAATACCAATATACAATGCCACTGCTGCATCATAAGAAATAGCCTCCATTGCCATCAGCCCTGTCAGTACTTCGCAGGTTGAACTGGCATCCGACACGATCATATTCTCATCGGCATAGCCCGGATTGCTGATATGATGGTCAATACAGATCCTGTGTTTTGCCGTATCAAAATATTTCTGCGCTCCGGCAAGACGCCCTTTGTCACTGGCATCCAGTGCAATAAATAAATCATAGACCTTATCATCTTCATAGCTGCCAATAATCTGCTCAACACCGGCAATCACTTTATAGCTTTCCGGAACCGGTTCCAGTCTGACATCTGCCTCAATCTCAGGATAATTATCCCTGAGATAATGCCAGAGGCCCATACAGGCGCCGACGCAGTCACCATCCGGTCTTGTATGACCGGCAATAATGACTGTTCGGACCCCTTCCAGGCAGGACAGAATATTATTCATTGTCCTCTTCTCCTTCATGTTCTTTTCCTTCATCTGAACGAACAACATCGTCAATCAGTTTTGACATATTGACGCCGTATTCGATCGACTGATCCAAAACAAAATGAATTTCAGGTGTATTTCTTAAGTTCACAGTCCGTGCAAGCTCACGGCGGATAAAACCAATGGCACTTTTAAGTCCTGCCAGTGTTGCATCCTGTGCATCTTTATCGCCCAGCACGCTGATATAAGCTTTGCACTGTTTCAGATCCGGTGCTACTTCCACAGCAACAACGCTGGTCATCGGACTGATGCGCGGATCTTTAATCTCACGGGAGATAATACGGCTCAGTTCCTTCTGAACCTCACCATTGATACGCGTATTCTTTATACTGTTCTTTCTCATCTATATACTCCTATCTCGGCACTTCTTCCATAACGAAAGCTTCAATCTGGTCGCCTTCCTTAATATCGTTATATTTCTCAAAGGACATACCGCATTCATAGCCGGAATTAACTTCTTTCACATCATCTTTGAAACGCTTCAGAGATGCAAGCTCACCTTCATGAATAACAACATTATCTCTTAAGAGACGTACCTTGCAGTTACGAACGATCTTACCATCCTGAACATAACCGCCGATGATGGTGCCGACACCGGATACCTTATATGTCTGACGCACTTCTGCATGGCCGATGATCTTCTCTTCGAATGTCGGTTCAAGCATACCCTTCATAGCAGCTTCGATATCTTCAATGGCATTGTAGATGACTCTGTACAGACGCAGATCGACTTTTTCCTGTTCTGCAATAATCTTCGCCTGATTGTCCGGACGAACATTGAAACCAATAATAATCGCATTGGATGCAGAAGCCAATGTAACATCAGATTCATTGATGGCACCAACACCGCCGTGAATAACCTTGACAGCCACTTCATCATTGGAAAGTTTTGCAAGACTCTGTTTCACAGCTTCTACAGAACCCTGAACATCGGCTTTGACAATGATATTCAGATCTTTGATCTGACCTGCCTGGATCTGATCAAACAGACCATCCAGAGATAATTTTGATTTTGTATCAGCCAGCATCTTCTCACGTTTTGTGGCGATAAATGTCTCAGCCATTGCACGGGCTTCTTTTTCAGTATCTGTTGCAATGAAGACTTCACCAGCCTGAGGCACTTCATTCAAACCAAGAATCTCTACAGGTGTAGACGGACCGGCTTTCTTTACACGGCGCCCCTTATCATCAATCATTGCTCTTATCTTACCAAATGCAGTACCAACAGTTACATTATCACCAACATTCAGTGTACCTTTCTGAACCAGCACGGTTGCCACAGGACCACGACCTTTATCCAGCTGTGCTTCAAGAATCAGGCCACGACCCTTTCTATTAGGGTTCGCCTTTAATTCTTTCACTTCAGCATCCAGAAGGATCATATCCAGCAGATCCTGAAGACCTTCACCTGTATGTGCGGAAACAGGTACCATAATGGTTGTACCACCCCAGTCCTCTGCGATCAGACCATATTCTGTCAGTTCCTGTTTAACACGGTCAATATTGGCACTCGGCTTATCAATCTTGTTGATTGCAACAATAATATCGATTTCTGCTGCTTTGGCATGGTTAATGGCTTCAATTGTCTGAGGCATAACACCATCATCAGCTGCAACAACAAGGATTGCGATATCTGTAGACTGTGCACCTCTTAAACGCATGGCTGTGAAAGCTTCATGTCCAGGTGTATCCAGGAATGTGATCTTCTGACCATTGACTTCAACAACATAGGCACCAATGTGCTGTGTAATACCGCCGGCTTCTCCGGATGTAACACTTGTCTTACGGATAGCATCAAGGATAGATGTCTTACCATGGTCAACGTGACCCATAACGCAGACAACCGGTGGTCTTGGCTGAAGATCTTCTTCATTTTCTTCCTCTTCCTTCAGCATCTCTTCGATAACATCCACAACAACTTCATGTTCACAGAGAATATCATATTCAAGTGCGATTTCTTCTGCCTCATCATATGTGATGTCTGAGTTCACATTAAGCATCTTGCCTTCAAGGAAAAGCTTCTTGATGATCTGAGCTGCCGGAATCTTCATCTTATCTGCCAGTTCTTTGATTGTTACTGTCTCAGGCAGTTCAATGCTTGTTACCTTCTCTACAACCGGTTCCGGCTTTGGCTGTGTATTGACAGGTTTCTTACGCATTGTGTTTCTATTGCTATTGTTATTGTTGTTCTTATTATTGTTCTTGCCGTTTCTGGATGTATTTCTTCCTTCAAAATCTCTATCATCACGGCGGTTGTCACGATCTTTGTTGTCCTTGTAGTTTCTGCGGTTTTCTCTTGTTGTATCCTTTGTCATAACAACTTCTTTGTTGATGGCACTGTCAAGATTGAACTTGCCGTCACGGCCGCCGTTTCTACCACCCTGACCTCTGTTGTCACGGCTGCCGTTTCTGTTCTGGCCATTGCCGTCGCGATTGAAGTTTCTGTTCTGGCCGTTGCCGTCGCGATTGAAGCTTCTGTTCTGGCCGTTGCCGTCGCGGTTAAAGCTTCTGTTCTGACCGTCACGACCGCCGTTTCTATTCTGACCATCGCGGTTATAACCTCTGTTCTGACCGTCGCGGCTGCCATTGTCTCTTGATGGTGTGCTGTAATTACCGCGGCTGTCCATACCACCCTGGACATTGTTATTGCGGCGTGGTGCTGCGTTTCTATTGTCCTGAGCCGGCTTTGTTTCCTGCTTCTGAGCCGGTTTTGCTGCCGACTGTGTAAAGAACTTTCTAATCTTATCTGCATTCTCTGATGAAATGGTGCTCATATGGCTCTCTACATCCACACCATGTCCCTTTAATGCATAAATGACATCTTTGCTGCTTTTATTTAATTCCTTTGCCAATTCATGTACTCTGATTTTTGACATAGGCTACCTCCGTTAAAATGGTGGAATCACTGATTGATTCCTGTATCAATAAGTTTCCTGATGGACTTTCCGAAACCGGCATCAAGTACTGCCAGTGAAGCCCTGTATCCACGTCCCGTATGTGTTCCGAGACTTTCTTTTGTTCCATAAATGTATACAGGCACATGATAATAAGCACCCATATCATTAAATGATTTCTTCGTATTGTCAGATGCATCCGATGCAATAATAACAAGACAGGCCTTGCCCTTTCTGACTGCAGATTCTACTGCAAACTCACCGCTGGCGATCTTGCCTGCCTTTGTCGCTAGTCCGATCATTGATAAAGCTTTATCTGTCAATATTCTTCATCTCCTCTTCCAGCTGTCCGTAAACTTCCTTCGGTATCTGCATCTTCAGCGAACGTTCCAGGCCTCTGTTCTTAATGGCTTTCTGCAGACATTCACTTTTGGGACAAATATAGGCACCGCGTCCGTTTTTGCGCCCTGTTGCATCAATACATATCTCATCTTCCGGCGTTTTAATGACACGGATCATTTCTTTCTTGCTCTTCATTTCCTGACAGCCGATACACTGTCTCATAGGAATCTTCTTCATGGCCGTCACCTTTTAGTAACCGTAAGCCTGGGATTCACTCTTGATATCGATCTTGTAGCCTGTCAGTTTAGCTGCCAGTCTTGCATTCTGGCCTTCCTTGCCGATAGCCAGTGACAGCTGATAATCAGGAACAACAACAGCTGCGCTCTTCTCTTCAGGATCCACATCAACAGAGACAACCTTTGCAGGGCTTAATGCATTCTCGATGAGAACGGCAGGATCCTCGCTCCAGTTGATGATATCGATCTTCTCACCGCGAAGCTCATCAACAATGGCATTGACACGGGCACCATTCATACCGACACATGCACCGACAGGATCAACGTTTGGATTGTTGGAGCTGACTGCGATCTTTGTTCTGGAACCTGCTTCTCTTGCAATGCTCTTGATCTCAACTGTACCGTCTCTGACTTCTGTTACTTCTGCTTCAAAAAGTCTCTTCACCAATTCAGGATGTGTACGTGATACAGTGACCTTCGGTCCCTTTGTTGTATTCTTTACTTCTACAATATAGAGCTTGATACGGTCTGTCGGCTTGAATACTTCGCCCTTCACCTGTTCATTCTCTGTCAGAACCGCATCAACCTTACCCAGGTTCACACTGATATTCTTGCCGTTATATCTCTGTACAACACCTGTTACGATGTCTTTCTCGCGACCATAATATTCATTATACAAAGACTTTCTTTCTTCTTCACGAATCTTCTGGACAACGACCTGTTTTGCCTTCTGTGCTGCAATACGTCCGAAATTCTTCGGTACGATCTCCACATGAACAATATCGCCCGGATCATAGAACTTGTTCTTGAGTCTTGCATCCGCAACACTGATCTCCATTTCAGGATCTTCCACTTCTTCTACAACTGTCTTATCTGCAAAAACTTTGACTTCACCTGTCTCACGATTCATAGTCACACGGATGTTATCTGCTTTGCCGTACTCATTCTTGCAGGCAGCGACAAGAGAATTCTCAATAGCTTCAAGCAGAATATCTTTGCTGATGCCTTTCTCTTTTTCTATATCGTCCAATGCCTTGATTAACTCTTTACCTTCATTCATTTTTTTAAATTCCTCCTCTATGTCTGTTCTATCAGAAGAAGAATGCAAGCCGGATGCGCGCAATATCGGAACGTTTAAACTGCATCTCGGTTTCATCTTCCATTTCCAGTGTCACCGTATCTTCATCGTATGCTTTCAAAATACCGACGAATTCCTTTTCTTTATTAATTGCTTTGAACAATTTCACTTCAACATCCTTGCCGATGCTTCTCGCAAAATCCTTCTCTTTCTTCAGAGGACGATCAAGACCCGGTGAACTGACTTCCAGAATATAGTTTTCCGAAATAAAGTCCTCTTCATCCAGTAAATCACTGAGCGCCCGGCTGACTTCTTCGCAGTCATCTACTGTAATCCCGTTCTCCTTGTCAATATAGGCACGCAGATACCAGTTGGCACCTTCTTTCACCCATTCTACATCGACAAGTTCAAATCCTTTCGCCTCGACGATCGGCACGAGCATTGCCTCAGTCCTGCTTTCATAATCTTTCTTTGCCATGTAACTCACTTCCTTCCCGAATTAAGATTCCTTAACACGTACAAAGAGTGGACTTGCGCCCACTCTTTGCTAAAGTTAATATACTATCTTAATCATTGTAACACCAGTTTGATTATTTGGCAATAGCCAACTTGACGATTATTCATAAGAATAAAACGCCTGCAGCCGATGTTTTGTATCAAACAGATCATTATATAAAAGTTTCTTATAATTTTTCAGCAGTGCTTCCGCTTCTTCTTCACCACAGTCTGTTCCTGTATTTTCCTTCAATGCATGTGCAGAGATAAACGGAACATTCTGCTGCAGATCAGACAGATAACTCTGAAAATCCGTCAACGGCAGCCCTGCTGCCTTCAAAAGACGTACAGCCAGATAGTTGGCACTTGTCTCTTCCCCCTGACTTTCATTGATGTCATAATTGGCCCACATGACAAACGGCACAATATATCTTTCCTTTCGGTCACTGCCTGTTCCAATGGAAGTGACAAACGCATCATTGCTGCCCGTTTTTTTGCCGGTGTCTACCACATTGGTAATGTAATCTGCCGGCTGATGATCGCCAAACATCATAATGATCGTCGGTTCTGACTGCTTTTCAAAGTATTCCACCAACTGTTTGAAAGCTTCATCGGAACGCTTGATCAATGACAGATACTGTTCTGTAGCCTTCAGATAAGTGCCGCTGCCTCCCACAACACTGACATCCGGGATAAAATTGCTGTAGCGTTTGACATAGCTGCCATGATTCTGCATCGTCACATCAAACACAAATAGCCTCTCGTCAGAAGACTTCTCTTCATAACGACTGATAATCTTCTGATACGTGGTCCAGTCACTGATATAGGTTCGTAATATCTCAGGGTTTGAAAAATCATCTTTAAAATATTTCTCTTCAAATCCCAGGTCATCATATACCGTATCTCTGTTCCACCCCTTTGGATAATAAGGATGCATGGACACAGATGTATAACCGACAGAGGACAGCTGACTGGCCAGTGACGGCACTTCCGACTTGATATACTGTTGATAAGGGATACTGCCTGTGGGCAGAAAATACATACTGAGTCCGGTCAGAAACTCAAACTCTGTATTGGCTGTGTTGCCGCCCTTAACAGAAGAATACATCCATCCCTTCTGGGTGTTCTCCGAAAGAGAACTGATAAATGGCATCACTTCTGTATTCGTTGTATAATCCCCCAGCACCGACAGATCAGAAAATGCTTCATTCATAATAACAATGATATTCGGCTTCTTCGTCAGATCAATGTTGTCTGCACTGACATTGCTGTCACTGTTCCCGGAGGATATCTCATCCTGGATTTTGGCCAGTTCTTCCTGTGAATAACCCTCCGGCTTGTCAATCTTCAGATAACGGAGATTCACAATAAAACTCAGCGCCAATCCGTTATTGCGATAATAAACCGTCGGCGTAAACAGGGTTGTATCCATATCAAATGTTTTGATGGCCGCATCCGTCTGGACATAACCGCAAAATCCCATGAATGCTGCGCACATGACAGCAATACCGGCACCGCGGAACTTCGACATCTTAAACTTCAGCCGCATTTTCAGACACAATGACCAGAGCAGCAGGATCAACAGGATCACGTTGCATGCTCTTACGGATAATTTATATTCAAAGTTATCAGCCACTGTCGCTGCCACACCCACTGAGAAAAGATCCCATGGCAGAATCGGCGATGATCGGAACATCAGGACAAAATAATTGGCCAGGCCCGCTGCACCAAGCAGCATCGAACCAATAAGGATGGACATTCCTGTTCTTCCGGTTATAAACAGCAGCACGCCAAAAAACAGATAATACATGATAAGGTTCAGAATAACAGGGCCTTCCCACATCTGACTAAGCAAGTGGGTATAACTTTCCACAAGCATAAAAACAGCTGCCGGTGCAAAGGCTGTTAAAAGTATCTCGATCAAAGCTGAATATCGGAATCGAAACAGATTCACAACAATGGCTGCAGAGATAAATACAACCGCCAGCCACAGCCATTCCTGGCTTTTCTCAGCCGTCTGCATGGAGTACACCGCCAGCCCCGCCATCACAACGCCGTATACCACAGCCAATATGGCAGATTTCTTATCAATCCACCTGTCCTGTTTTTCAATCGGCCGTTTCAGCTGTTGACCGATAATTGCTAAATATTCTTTTGCAGAGGAGGACCGTTCTGATTTTGTATAGATTCTCTTCTTGTGTTTTTTGTTCTTCAAGTCAATCTTTCCTCCTAAAAACCAAAATCAAAAATTGACAACTGATTGCTCTCAGGGAGTCCACCGAGAAGTCCAAGTTCAGCCATAGTATCCAGCACAGTCTGACTGACTTTAGCCTTCTGACGAATATCGTCCTTCGACAGGAATTTCTCACCACGCTCAGTCTCTGCGTGAGCTGCCACAGCCAATGCTTCCGCAGCAATACCGCCCATGCCTTCAATGACAGAAAACGGCGGCAGTAATTTGCCCTCTACAACCTGGAATTTGATGGCATCCGATTGATACAGATCGATTTTCAGAAATTCAAAACCTCTTGCATAGAATTCCTGTACGATCTTCATATCACGCAGAGTATCCTGCTCTTTCTTGGAAAGATTCGGGTTTGCTTTATAAGCTTTGATATGATTATCAATAGCCGCTTTACCCTGACACATCAGACCATAATCAAAAGCCGTTGCTCGAATGGTGAAAAAGGCTGCATAATAGGCCAGCGGTTCATGGATCTTAAACCAGGCAATACGGATACCCATCATAACATAAGCCACCGCATGGGCTTTCGGGAACATATATTTGATCTTTTTGCAGGACCAGAGATACCAGTCCGGCACATCATGTTCTTTCATGACTTTCTCATAATCCGGTGTCAGGCCCTTCCCTTTACGGACACTTTCCATAATCTTGAAAGACTGTTCGGATTCAACCCCTTTGTCGATCAGATAGATCATAATATCATCTCGTGTACAGATGGCTGTGGAAATCTGGGCTTTTCCCTCCTGGATCAGCGTCTGTGCATTGCCCAGCCATACATCCGTACCATGGGACAGACCTGAAATACGCACCAGATCCGAAAATGCTTTCGGTTTTGTATCACGGAGCATCTGCATAACGAATTCCGTACCGAACTCAGGAATACCAAGAGAACCCAGGTCGGTACCGCCGATGTCCTCCGGTTTAATATGGAGCGCCTCAAGACCATGAAACAACGATAATACTTCCGGATCATCCAGTCGTATTTTCGTGGCGTCCACGCCGGTAATATCTTCCAGCATACGGATCATGGTCGGATCATCATGTCCAAGAATATCCAGTTTCAAAAGGTTATGGTCAATGGAATGATAATCGAAATGGGTTGTAATAATCTTGGTTGTCTGGTCATTGGCCGGATGCTGAACCGGTGTGAAGGAATAAATCTCTTCACCATGTGGCACAACAATAATACCGCCGGGATGCTGACCGGTTGTACGTCTGACACCGACGCATCCGCTGGAAATCCGGTCCAGCTCGCAAGAACGTTTATGCTGTTCATGCTCTTCGTAATAATGCATGGCATAACCGTAAGCCGTCTTATCTGCCAATGTACCAACGGTTCCCGCACGGAAAGTCTTGCCTTTACCGAAGATAACCTCCGTATAAGCATGAGCCTTACTCTGATAATCACCGGAGAAGTTCAAGTCAATATCCGGCTCTTTGTTGCCCTTGAATCCAAGGAAGGTTTCGAAAGGAATATCATGTCCCTCCTTCATCAGCGGTTCTCCGCATACCGGGCAGACCCTGTCTTCCATATCACAGCCGGAACGGCCCGAAAAACTTTTGACATAGTCCGAATCAAAATCCACATAGTGACATTTCGGGCACAGATAATGGGCCTGCAGGGAATTAACCTCTGTAATACCGGCCATATAGGCAACGAAAGATGAACCGACAGAACCTCTGGATCCTACCAGATAGCCGTCTGCAACGGATTTCCACACCAGTTTCTGCGCAATGATATACATAACCGCAAAACCATTACCAATGATAGAATTCAGTTCTCTTTCCAGTCGCTCCGTCACAATATCCGGCAAATCCTCCCCGTAAAGCTCATGGGCACGATTGTAACAGATATCTCGCAGGATGCCTGCCGAATTCTCAATGACCGGCGGACATTTATCCGGCCGGACCGGAGAAATTCTGTCAATCATATCCGCAATCCTGTTGGTATTGGTCACAACCACCTCTTCTGCTTTCTCAGCTCCCAAGTACTGAAACTCATCCAACATCTCCTCTGTGGTCCGAAGGTACAACGGCGGCTGCAGATCCGCATCGCCAAATCCCTTATTTGACATGATGATCCTTCGGTATACTTCATCTTCCGGATTCAGAAAATGCACATCGCAGGTGGCGCAGACAGGCTTGTTGAATTTCTCTCCCAGCTCCACAATCTTCCTGTTCAGATCCTGCAGATCAGCGACCGTGCTGACCTTCGTCATTTTCGGATCACGGATCATAAATTCATTGTTGCCGGTGGGCTGAATCTCCAGGTAATCATAAAATTCGACAATTCTCGCGATTTCTTCTTCCGGACGTTCATCTACAACAGCCCTGAAAAGCTCTCCTGCTTCACAGGCAGACCCGATAATAAGTCCCTCCCGGTATTTTGCAAGAACACTCTTTGGTATTCGCGGACGTCTTGCATAATAATCCAGATGAGACAATGACACAAGACGATACAGATTAATACGGCCGATCTCATTCTTAGCCAGAAGAATAATATGGTAAGTTTTTAATTTCTTAATGGCATCCACAGACATGGCACTGTATGTATTCAGCTCATCCAAATCCCTGATATTCTTTTTCTTAAACCGTTCCAGAAAGCGCACAAAAACATCCGCTGTCGCTCCGGCATCATCCACAGCACGATGATGATTGGCCAGAGTACATCCCATGGCTTCAACTACGGTATCCAGCTTGTAATTCTTCAGACCTTCCAGAAAGCTTCTGGCAATCCCCAGTGTATCCACATAAGTGTAATCATAGGGCAGCCCCAGAACCTCACAATTGTGACGGATAAAGCCCGTATCAAAATCCGCATTGTGAGCCACCAGGACAGAGCCCCCGCAGAAATCCATGAATTTCGGCAGGATCACCGAAATATTCGGGGCATCTTCCACCATTCTGTCATTGATGCTCGTCAGTTTCTCGATTTCAAAAGGAATTGGCCTTTCCGGATTGACAAATTCACTGAACTTCTCCGTGATCATGCCATTTTCCACCTTGACGGCACCGATTTCGATGATACGGTCATTCACCGCACTGAATCCCGTTGTCTCAATATCAAAAACGACAAACGTAGAATCCAGGCTCTGCCCTCTGGAGTCCGTGACAATATTTTTGATATCATCCACCAAATACCCTTCCATGCCGTAAATGACCTTAAAGTCCTTGCCCTCTACACAGTGATTGGCATCCGGAAAAGCCTGAACAACGCCATGATCTGTAATGGCCATGGCCTGATGTCCCCATCCCATAGCCGTCTTCAGAAGCTTCTTCACATCCGTTACACCATCCATATCGCTCATGGTGGTATGGCAATGCAGCTCCACACGCTTAACCGGGCTGTGATCCATGCGTTTCTCCGTGAAATCCGGAATGGTCTTAATACCGGATACAGAACCAAGGGCAATATCATGCTCAAACTGGTCCATCATGGCAACGGCCTTCATTTTGATGAAAGCCCCTTCCTTTAACTTGTCCAAAAGCTCCGGCAGACGTTCATTCTTGGTGAACACCTTTGCTTTAATGGTATCGGTAAAATCCGTTACGGCAAACATCACGATGGTCTTCTCGTTACGGATCTCCCGGGTCTCCAGCTGAATGATCTTTCCCCGGACAACCACTTCGCCCATCTCATCGATAATCTCATGAATCTCTGTTTCTTCACCTTCAAAATTGCGTCCATAAAAAATATCTTTATCTTCCGGAAGCCGCTGTTTCACATAATTCTTCTTGAAAGCAGGCTTTTCCTTCTGCTGGACCTCCTGCTTTTCGACCTCTTTCTGGTCTTCTTTTGCCTGCTCATAGGTCTGTACAATCTGTGCGATTTCTTCCTTCATGGCAGAATCAGCATAAACCGCATACTTACTCTTTTTCTTCGGCAGCCATCCGAGGACGATCCCAAGAGGCATATCAAAGCGCTCTGAAAAAATATGTTCCAGCTTATGCTTCAACTTCTCCATTTTCACTTGCGCAATGCAGTTTTCTTCCACCTTCAGCTCCAGAACAAAAGGTTCCAGAAATGTTTTCTCTGCCTTTCTGAAAAGATTGGCAGAAAGTTCTCCCTCTTCTTCCAGTTCATCGATCAGACTTCCAGTATACGCCTCCAGCAATCTCGCCGGCGTATACTGCCGGGACAGGTGGTATTTTTCAACCAGGCATACATCTACCTGGTCCTTAAACATCTGGTTACGAATAGCCCGCTCCGTCTCCCGGATGGCCTTATGGGCAATCAAACGATCACTGTGAATATAGATCTTGATGCGCGAATGATCTCTGCTGGCCGCCACCTTTTCACATTCCACAGTTTCAAACAGCTCAGTCATTTCATGACTGAGCTTTAAATCAGGTAATATATTCAGAAATTTTTTCACTTAATCAAATCCTTCTATTTGTTCCAGTGATCAAGCTCATCTTTCAAAACAGCCAGAAGCTGGTCTTCCGGCACCTTCTTCACAATTTCACCTTTCTTGATCAGCAGGCCTTCACCGATGCCGCCTGCGACGCCGATATCAGCCTCTCTGGCCTCTCCCGGTCCGTTGACAACGCACCCCATGACAGCCACTTTGATATCCAGATCGTAATTCTGAACAAGGTTCTCCACTTTGTTGGCAAGGCCGATCAGATCAATTCTTGTACGGCCACATGTCGGGCAGGATACAACTTCAATACCGCCTTTTCGAAGTCCCAGTGTCTTTAAAATGAGTTTGGCTGACTTGATCTCTTCCAGAGGATCCCCGGTCAGGGAAACGCGGATAGTGTGACCAACTCCCTCATTCAGCATAATACCGAGACCGACGGCTGATTTGATATTGCCGGAGATCAGGGTTCCGGACTCTGTAATACCCACATGCAGCGGATAATCCGTCTTTGCGGCAATGAGTTCATGGGCTTTCACACACATCATAACATCTGAAGACTTAATACTGATGACCATCTGGTCATAACCCAGATCTTCAATCAGATGCACCTTATCCAGAGCACTTTCCACAATGCCTTCCGCCGTTACATGACCGCCGTATTTGGCGATCAGATCCTTCTCAAGAGAACCGCTGTTGACACCCACGCGGATCGGCACATGGTAAGCCTTTGCCTTATCTACAACCGCCTTCACGCGATCCACACTGCCGATATTGCCCGGATTGATACGGATTTTGTCAACCCCGTGTTCAATGGCCGCAATAGCCAGACGATAATCAAAATGAATGTCTGCCACCAGCGGAATATGAATCTGCTTCTTGATCTCCGTGATGGCCTCTGCCGCCTCCATGGTCGGCACTGCCACACGGATGATCTCGCATCCGGCCGCTTCAAGGGCCAGGATCTGGGCAACAGTTGCCTTTACATCTTCCGTTTTTGTATTACACATAGACTGGATCGCAATCGGATAATCGCCTCCGATGCAGCGATCGCCTATGCGAATCACCTTTGCTTTTGTTCTATCAAACATAACTGCTCCTTTAATGTCTAAAAACCAAAAATTCTCGCAAAATCATTGAACATGACAAGCACCATGATTCCCATAAGAATCACAAAGCCGATCATATGCACAAACCCCTCTTTGTCTCTCGGTACCGGCTTGCCTCTGAGGGCTTCCACAATAAGAAAGACAAGACGTCCGCCATCCAGTGCAGGAATCGGCAGCAGATTCATCACGCCAAGATTGGCTGACAGCAAAAGAATCATATCTGCAATGGTTAGTATCACACTTCGAAGGCCGTACTTTGCCGCAGATTCATAGCTGTCACCGATCACCTGAAACATACCTACAGGCCCCGCCACATCGCTTCTTGATACCTGTCCCTGGATCATCATCTCAAGGCTCTTGATCACCAGATCAATATTGGACTTCACTTCATAGAAACTGCTGATAAGAAGTCCGCCGAACTTCGGCTTCTCCTGAACACCGCCCACAATACCAATGCGGTATACACCATCATCGGTCATCTCCGGCGTCACCGTAGTCTGATGCTTCTCACCGTCTCTGATGTAGGTGATCGTACATTTCCGTCCCTGATTCAGTGCAATATGCATTCTGAAATCAGAAAATGTATGCACAGATGTTCTGTCCGCCTTTGTAATGATATCTCCCGCTTCAAGGCCAGCTTCCATGGCCGGTGATCCATCCTCCACCTGAAGGATCTCACCTGATATATAACCATTCATACCGATAATGATCACAGCACAGACAAAAGCCATGATAAAGTTAAAAACCGGTCCCGCTGCTACAACAGCCATTCTGGCCCACACAGACTTCGAATTGAATGACCCGGGAATCACTTCCTCTGCTGTATCCTCACCAAGCATCATGCAGGCACCGCCAAGTGGCAGCAGCCTTAATGTATATTCTGTCTCACCGCGGCGGACACCAAAAAGCTTCGGTCCCATGCCCACGGCAAACTCTTCAACAACAATACCGTTCTTCTTTGCAACTATAAAATGTCCGAACTCGTGGAATATGACAATGATGCCAAATACAAGAAGTGCCACGATCAGCTTCAATCTACCACCTGCTTTCTATATAACGATAGGTCCACTGTTCAGTCTCAAGTATATCTTCAAGAGACGGATGATCAATCCACTGATGGGCTGCCATACACTCTGAAATAATCTCGGGAATATCAAGAAAGCGAATCTTTCTGTCAAGAAACATGGCCACAGCCTTCTCATTAGCCGCATTCAATGCTGTCGGCATGCTGCCGCCTCTGCGTGCTGCTTCATAAGCCAGTGCCAGTCCTCTGAATGTTCCAAGATCCGGTTCTTCAAAGGTCATTGTATGCAGTTTGAACAGATCCAGGGCTTCTGACTGAAGCGGCTTTCTCTCGGGATAAAACAGTGCATACTGGATTGGCAGACGCATATCCGGTGTGCCGAGCTGGGCAATCACTGCATGATCCTGGAATTCCACCGCAGAATGAATCACGCTCTGCGGATGAACAACTACCTGGATCTGATCAAGGTCTACACCGAAAAGCCACTTAGCCTCAATCACTTCCAGCCCTTTGTTCACCATGGTCGCTGAATCAATGGTAATCTTGTGTCCCATAGACCAGTTTGGATGCTTCAGGGCATCCTCCACCTGGACATCTGCAAGTTCATCCAGGGTTTTCCCTCTGAAAGGGCCGCCGGAAGCTGTCAGAAGGATTCTTCTGATGCCTGATGCATGTTCCCCCTTTAAGGACTGGAAAATCGCTGAATGTTCACTATCTACCGGCAGGATCTGCACATGATAATCCTTTGCCATCTGCATAATCAGATGGCCTGCCGTAACTAACGTCTCTTTGTTGGCCAGTGCGATATCTTTGCCGGCTTTGATAGCTTCCATAGTCGGACGGATACCGATCATCCCCACAACAGCTGTCACAACAATATCTGCCTCCGGCAGTGTCACAGCCTCTATCATTCCTTCCATACCAGAAACAATCTTCACATCAAGATCCGATACGGCAATCTTCAATTCTGCCGCCTTCTTCGCATCCCAAACAGCCGCGATCAGCGGATGGTACTGTCTAATCTGCTGTTCAAGAAGGACAATATTCGACCCTGCTGCCAAAGCAGCAACGCTCAAATCCTGCGGATGCTGTGAAATAACATCCAGTGTCTGTGTTCCTATGGAGCCTGTAGACCCCAATATTGCAATCTTCTTCAAAAATGATCTTCCTTTCTCAATTCAGGACAGTTATGCGCCCAGACATACCGCCAGTATATACACAACCGGTGCTGTAAATAAGATACTATCAAAGCGGTCCAGAATGCCGCCGTGTCCCGGTATCAGACGACCGTAGTCCTTGATGCCTGTATCACGCTTAATGGCGGATGCTGCCAGATCACCTACAACAGCAATCAGCGCGCCCACACCTGCGATAATCGCACAGTCACGCATCGGCACACTCAGTGAAATCAGGTGTGCTCCAAAAATACGTCCGTAAATCAGTCCCAGGAGCACAGCGCCTGCAATACCGCCTATAAAGCCTTCGACACTTTTCTTCGGACTGAGTCTCGGGAACATCTTATGCTTGCCAATAAGCATGCCAACACAGTAGGCGCATGTATCATTGCCCCATGCACAGATGAAAATCAACGGAATAATATATAATCCGTCATTCAGCATACGCACCTTGTAAATAAATGACATCAGCACAACCACATAAGCAAGTCCTGCCACTGCACAAAAAATCTCATTGACCTTGTACTTCGGAAAGCTGAAAACATAAACAGCCATGATCAACAGTGTTCCCACTGCTGCTGCCATCAGTTCTCCTTCCGGTACAGCCGCCCACAAAAGCATTTCATACAAAAGGGCTCCAATATAGCCCGCTATAGCCGGTCCCTTCTTCTCAATACCTGAAGCTCTGTATAATTCAAACAGGCCAATCATAGAGATCAATGCCACAAAGGCGAATAAAATATTGCCGCCAAGGAGCATTGCCGCCACAGCAATAGCCAGTACAATCACACCACTGATCAGTCTTGTAATAAACAATTTAAACACCACCAAATCTTCTGTCACGTTTTGAATAGGCACGAATGGCTTCAATCATTGTCTCTTTGTTATAATCCGGCCAAAGAACCGGTGTAAAATAAAACTCAGAATACGCCATCTGCCAGAGCAGGAAATTGGAAACACGCTGCTCGCCGCTTGTACGGATCACCAGATCCGGATCCGGCATGCCGGCCGTATCCAGATAGTGCTCAAACAATGCTTCTGACATCTCATCCGGATTCGTATGCCCGTCTGCCAGCATCTTCTTCATGGCACGGATCATCTCATCACGGCTGCCGTAATTAATGGCAATCGTAAAGTTCAATCCCGTATTGCCCGCAGAAGCTGTTTCCACATCCGCAATGGACTTCTGAATATCTTCACTTAACCCGGTCTTGTCACCAATTACCCGGACGCGCATATTATTCTTCGCTGTTCTCTCAAGGGAATCGACCATATACTTTCTCAAAAGCTTCATCAGAGCATCCACTTCAGACTGAGGCCGCTTCCAGTTCTCCGTCGAAAAAGCATACACTGTAAAATACTTGATGCCGAGATCTCTGGCAACTTCACACATTTTCTCAACTGTCTTCGCGCCCTGCATATGACCGTAATTTCTTGGCATGAAACGTTTCTTCGCCCAGCGGCCGTTGCCATCCAGAATAATGGCTACGTGCTCCGGCACATTAAGGGTTTCCCCATCTATGATTCTCTCCATATTATACTCCCATTTATTCATCAACTGTAACCATCTTGTACTGGCCCAGCTGTCATCAATCATCTATTAACAGATATGTACGAGGCTGTTGCATCCTCCGTAAAATATACAGATTTTGCAGCAGCCCCACCCAATTACTTTATAACAGTATTTGTCAAGACACGCCTGTTAGACTGTCATGATCTCTTTTGTCTTTGCCTCTACAGCCTTGTCAACCATAGCCACATACTTGTCAGTGATCTTCTGAAGCTTCTCCTGTAATTCTGCATATTCATCTTCAGAAATCTCTTTGGCTTTGTTGCTCTTCTTGAAAGCATCATTGCCGTCACGACGGATATTGCGGACTGCAGTCTTCGCTGCATCTCCCTTCTTCTTCACATCCTTCGCCAGTTCCTTACGGCGTTCCTCTGTCAGTTCAGGGAATACAAGACGGATAGACTTGCCATCGTTCGTTGGTGTGATACCAATATCAGAAGCAAGAATGGCTTTCTCGATATCCTTGATCAGCTTGCTCTCCCATGGCTGGATCATCAGTACACGTGCTTCAGGCACTGTGACATTGCCCACCTGCTGAAGTGGTGTCGGTGTACCATAATAATCCACCTTCAGTTTATCCAAAATATGCGGATTGGCACGGCCAGCACGAATGGTTGTATATTCGCGTTCCAGTGCATCCAATGACTTCTGCATCTTTGTCTCATATGGCTGTAACTTCTCATTACTCATAAATATAGTTCCTCCTAATATCCTTATACAGTCACGTAAGTACCTGTAAACTCTCCGTATAATGTCTTCACAATGCTGTTCTCTTCATTCAGGCCAAATACCACCATCGGCATCTTGTTCTCCATGCACATGATCGTTGCTGTCAGGTCAACCACCTGCAGTCTCTCATCTACAACCTGCTGAATGCTGACGCTGTCATACTTCTTCGCATTCGGGTTCGTCTTCGGATCACTGTCATAAACACCGTCCACAGCCTTGGCAAGTAAAATCGCATCCGCCTCAATCTCAATGGCACGAAGCGTTGTACCTGTATCCGTTGAAAAATACGGATGACCTGTGCCGCCGGCAAAGAAAACGACCTTGCCTGCATTCAGATCAGCAACAGCTGCATCCTTGGAAAAAAGCTTCGTAAAAGCGCCGCACATAAATGGTGTATACACTTCTGTCTGCATTCCCAATGTACGGAAAATCTCAGACACATAAATACAGTTCATAACTGTACCCAGCATACCGATCTGGTCAGACTTCGTACGCTCTATAATCTTGCTGCTGTTGCGTCCGCGCCAGAAATTGCCGCCGCCGATCACAATCGCAACCTGCGTTCCCTTATCTGTAATCTGTTTCACCTGTTCGGCAACCTTCAGACAAGTTGCCTCATCAAAGCCAAAATCCTTGTCTCCGGCCAGCGCTTCGCCGCTTAATTTTAATAAAATTCTCTTTAAATCGTTCATCATCATACCGATGTCCTCCGTTCACCTTATAATCTACCATAAAACTGTATATTTGACCAGTCCTTTTCTTACAGTTTTGAGTAGCCGAAACTGTTGACAATGGCATCGATAGGCATCTTCTTACGGCACATCGGGCATTCCGACGGTAAATAAGCCTGATAATCCGGCAAATCTTCCTTCTGGAAAATGGAGAAGATCTCCATCCCCTCCGCTGTCTGTTCCACGTTACTGAAAATAGCAGCCACGCCTCTTACCGTTCCGCCGTAATAAGAAACGGCCTCAGCCGCCCTTGTAATGGTCTGTCCGGTTGTCACAGATGCGGCCAGTACAAGCACCTGCATATGCTTGATCATTCGCAATGTACTGTCCATGAAAACAAGCTGTCCATAGGCATTCACATCCGGTGTAATAATCGAGATATTCTTGCCACTGTTAACGGACATAATCCCGGTATCTGCGAGAAACTCTGCCATAAAAGCACCGATCAGCTCTGTTCCGTCCAGACATACAATCGTATCGATCATCGTATTGTTCTGAAAATGATTGGCCAGCACTCTTGCTGTTTCTCTTCCGTTGTTGTGTCTGCACTTAACTGTCGACATATCAATATACGTATTGATATGGGAATTGACCGTTGCAAAATGACCCTCCAGAATCTTAATACGTGCCTTCGGATTACGCGCCGATCTCAGATCAGTTAAACATTCTCTCATACATAAACCCCCTTCTCTGCAGATTTCCTTATCCCCATAAAATTCCTGCAGACTTGCCAGCTTCTGTTATGCTTCTATACGGATGGACTTAAATAACGTAATCATTGCCCTTGGCATCCTGCCAGTCTAAAAGATCCTCAAGTGTATACTTGTCAATGACTGAATTGATTGCCTCATCCAATTCCTTCCATATACGAATTGTAACACAATCCTGCATTTTCGGACAGTCATAATTGCTATCGGTACATGACACAGGGGAAAGATCGCCTTCTGTCAACCGGAGAATCATCCCCACTGTGTAATCTTTTGGCAGTCTTGCCAGGCGATAGCCGCCCTGCGGGCCCCTAATACTTTTAACATAGCCTGCCTTCGTCAACACCGACACGATCTGCTCCAAATACTTCACGGAGATATCCTGTCTTGCAGCAATATCTTTAATTCGGACCGGCTCCCCGTGATCGTTTGTCGCTATATCCAGCATCATACGCAATGCGTATCTTCCTCTGGTTGAAATCTTCATTTATTCTTTCTTCCTTTCATCTTCTTCACTTAACTAAGCCCCTATTTTCTATACAGCCGGCTTATTCTTTCATTTTCTTTGTTCTCTGACCTGACATCTCTCTTCACTTATGTCTTTCTTAACTTAATGTCAGTTCCGGACTCTTAATACTGACTCTCGTGTGTGCCGGTACACTTTCTGTAATAAATGAGTTGCCCCCGATAATAGAGTCGCATCCAATCACTGTCTCGCCGCCAAGGATCGTGGAATTTGCATAGATCGTCACATGATCCCCAATGGTCGGATGACGTTTGGTTCCGGCCAGCTGCTGTCCCTTCCTCGTGGACAATGCTCCCAGTGTCACGCCCTGATACAGCTTGACATAATCACCGATTTCTGTTGTCTCACCGATAACAATACCTGTACCGTGGTCGATAAAGAAATAACGCCCGATAGTGGCACCGGAGTTGATATCGATCCCAGTCTTGCCATGGGCATATTCTGTCATAATACGCGGTATAAAAGGTACATTCTGAACATACAGCTCATGGGCAATTCTGTAAACATAGATAGCAAATAATCCCGGATAAGAGAAAATAATATCCTCTTTGCTCTTTGCAGCAGGATCCCCGTCAAAACCAGCCTGTACATCCATCAGCAGCATCTTCTGGATATACGGCAGACGGCTGATAAAACGTTCGCAGATCTCTCTTGCCTTCTCCGTCACATCTGCACTGCTGCTTTTTCCCTTATCATCATACAAAAACGCAATCTCAATCTGCGCTTTCAATTCTTCATAAATATGCGTCAGCATATTGCCAAGGAAATAACCCGGCATGGTGCTGGATATATTCTCATCCCCGAAATACCCAGGGAAAACAACACGTCTTAAATCCTTGATAATACCAATAATCGCCCCACGACTCGGCAGATGAATACTCTCCTCATCTGTCACATACACATCCTCGTTCATGCAAGTCTCTGTAATATTCGCCACCACATTCTGAATTGTCTCTCTGATCATCCCCGTCATCTCCTATCTCTCTAAAATCCATATACTGACCCGTATCCTGCTTAAGTTCAAGCTTGGTCAGCCTCATAATATTCAGCATTTCCTAGTTGAATTATATGAAATTATAATTCAAAACGTGCGCAAAGTCAAGAAAAAGCTTGATTCTATGATGACACCCTTTGCTCCAAAAGTCATAGAATAAATCAAAGACTTTCGGAGTTTTTTATCATGCGTTTTAATCCTTTTGAAGAAAAACCGATGCCTTTAGACCAGCTTTTTATGGACTGGGATAAACTTTATCCGAAACCCTATCATCTCGGCACCGTCCATCCTTACACCAAGGTCCGCATTGTCCTCATGAACGGCACCGAATTCGAAGCCCAGTGGTTCGGCCATCAATTCAGCCGTCACTGTCAGGATAATGATCTTCGGCGCGAACTGGCTATGATCCGCCGCATAGAGCAGATGCAGCAAAAACGGATCAGTTGTCTGAAGCCTAAAAACGAAACCGTTCTTGAGCATACCATTACCTATGAACAGCTGGCTGTTGATCTGACTGCCTTTCTGGCCAGACGTGAAAATGACTGCAATGTCAAAACAGCCCTGGATTTTGCCCTGCTGGAAGATTTTGACCATTTGTACCGCTATGCCAACCTGTTGGATTATGAATATAGTACCTGCCCTGAAAAACTGGTAGGTCGCTATACCGAGATGACACCGGCCCGACCGACCATCGCCCACCACCGCTATCCGACAGACAGCATTTTCCGTTCCATTGACAACCAGACAGCTTCCCTGAAAACAAAACTCGGTATTAATATCATCACTGCTGCCGAGCAGCAGACGATGAATTATTATATGAATATTGCACCGTTTTATTCCCGTTCCGACCTTGGAAGACGACTGTATCAGGAAATCGGCATGATCGAGGAAGAGCATGTTTCCCAGTACGAAAGCTTAAAAGACCCATCCGCCACATGGCTGGAAGATCTACTGATGCATGAATATACCGAATGTTACCTGTATTATTCCTGTATGATGACGGAGTGCGATCTGTACATCCGAAAGATATGGGAAGAATGCCTCATGCAGGAAATCTCTCATCTGCACAAAGCCAAAGAATTGCTTGAGAAATATGAAAACAAGAGCTGGCAGCAGGTCATCGGCGGCTGCGGCGACTTCCCGGATATCCTTGTTCTCGGTCCAAATATCGATTATATCCGTCATATCATTGCTACAACAACCGGCAATACGCAAAAAGAGGAAGACGTTGTTCCTCTCGGACGTCTCTCTGAAAATGATCCGTTCTTCTTCTACCAGCACGTCATGAACGACCCGTTATGTGAAGTCGCCAGCCATGTCACCATCGACGCCCGCATACGCAGAAAAGGCTGTGACTATCGCTTTGAAATCAAAGAAAATCCATTGCCGGAGCTGCGAAACCGGCGCTGCGACAACACATCTATTGGGCGCATCCCGGCCTGCACACCGGCATCAGCTTCCAGTGAAGGTACGACAGCAGATAACTGCCGGTGTCCGATTTTCTCTAAGTAGGTGTGGCCCTGTAAGTATATAACAGGCTCCCCAAGGCGTTCTTCAGCACCTGCACTGAAAAACGCCCCGGGGAGCCGTTTTGTTGTTTTACGAGGGCGCACGCTTTCTCTGATCAGCGTGTTGTTCTCTGTTATTCGTATTTCTTCGCCTGTGAACGGATCAGCTCCATGTCATCAAAGTAGTTGATCTTCATGGCATCTCTGACTTCATGCAACGTCTGAGCAGCTGTTTCTCTGGCAACTTCACTGCCTTTCTTCAGCACTTCATAGACATACGGAATATCCTTCTGAAGTTCCTCACGACGCTTTCTGATCGGTTCCAGTTCTTCCTGAAGCACGTTGTTCAGGAACTTCTTCACCTTCACATCGCCGAGACCGCCGCGCTGATAATGTTCCTTCAGTTCATCCAGATTCTTGTAATCCGGCAGATATTCTTCAAAATGCTGGTCATTGCAGAACGCATCCAGATAAGTAAAGACTGTATTGCCTTCCAGTGAACCCGGATCCTCAATACGGATATGGTTCGGGTCTGTGAACATGCTCATAACCTTCTTCTTGATATCCTTCGGATCTTCTGCAAGATAAATACAATTGCCCAGAGACTTGCTCATCTTCGCCTTACCGTCAATACCCGGCAGTCGAAGGCAAGCTTCATTGTCCGGCAATAAAATCTTCGGTTCCACCAGTGTCTCTCCATAAACAGAATTGAACTTGTGTACAATCTCTCTGGTCTGCTCGATCATCGGGCTCTGGTCTTCACCAACAGGAACTGTTGTGGCCTTAAATGCCGTGATATCCGCAGCCTGACTGATCGGATACGTAAAGAACCCAACCGGAATACTTGTCTCAAAATTACGCATCTGAATCTCTGACTTCACCGTAGGGTTTCTCTGGAGCCTCGAAACAGTGACAAGATTCATATAGTAAAAAGATAACTCACATAATTCAGCAATCTGTGACTGAATAAACAGCGTGGATTTAGCCGGATCCAGACCGCAAGCCATATAATCCAGTGCCACCTCGATCACATTCTGACGGACCTTCTCCGGATTATCTGCATTATCCGTCAAAGCCTGTGCATCTGCGATCATAATAAAAACTTTATCATATTCTCCGGAATTCTGCAGCTCCACACGACGCTTCAGTGAACCTACATAATGGCCCACATGCAGACGTCCTGTCGGTCTGTCACCGGTCAAAATAACTTTGCTCATCTTCATTCCTCCTGGACATACTAACTCCTTGTAGTGTACCACAAAAAACAAATATCATCAAGAACAAACATACTGTTCCATGCAGCCCTCATCAATCCCATCACGCATCCCCCAACCCCTCATCCAAAATGTGCCAAAACATTAAACTATTTTGTTGTAAAACCAACAGACTTTTACTTCAAAGCGAATTACAATAAATTCATCCTAGTCAATTAGGTTTTATAAGGAGGTTTTTTATGATTCGCAGAATTATTACCATTGATACAGAAAAATGTACCGGCTGTGCCCTTTGCGTCAACGCCTGTCACGAAGGTGCCATTGGCCTGAGAGACGGCAAAGCAGTGCTTCTCCGCGAAGACTACTGTGACGGCCTGGGTGATTGTCTCCCAGCCTGTCCGGCAGATGCTATTCATTTTGAAGAACGAGAAGCCGCAGCTTATGACCATGAAGCCGTTCAAAAGCATCTTGCTGCCAGGAAACATGCTGCTGCAGGCGGATGTCCGGGTTCTGCTGCTGCATTCTTCGGTCATGAACACACTGAGAAGCCGCAGGCAGATACCGTATCTTCCACTTCTGCACCTGCTGTTCCTGAAAGTCAGCTTTCCCAGTGGCCGGTTCAGATTAAACTTGTCGCACCGAATGCGCCTTATTTCAACGGCTGTGATCTGCTCATTGCCGCAGATTGTACTGCTTACGCTTACGGCAATTTCCATCAGGCATTCATCAAAGACCATATCACCCTTGTAGGCTGTCCAAAACTTGATGCCGTAGACTACAGTGAGAAGCTGACACAAATTTTCACCTATAATGATATCAAGCGTATTACCCTGACCCGCATGACAGTTCCTTGCTGCGGCGGCATGGCTATGGCTGTTCAGAAAGCTATCCAGGCCAGCGGCAAAAATATTCCATTAAAGATTGTTATCATTTCTCCTGATGGACAGATTGTGCAAACCCAGGAAGTATAGCTGTTCAAACGATGCCCCGGATTCCATCATTCTCCGTTCATGCCTATAGTAAACACCGACACCTGCTCATTCGCACTCTATATTCAGCAGATTTTCTATTGGCAGCTCTGTTTGATCGACCATTATCAACATTTTTCTGTTCCTGTCAATTTTCCTTAGTCTTCCTCTGTAAGTCTGCCTTGCACCGCCTGTTTTTCTTTCATCCGGAGCAAAATACGTCACCATCACCTCAGGCTGTTCCTGTAGGCGCGCCGAAATCTTCTGCAGCTGTGCATTCAGCCGTGTTTTTTCATCCTCGTCCAATTCCTCCCTGTCATCCGTCAGTCTGGCGGTTTCCTGCACCGCTGCTTCATAACCCGTCAACGCCGCAAAAGGTGAAAACTGCGCCGCCCGGTCTTCCATGGACATGGGCGGGTGCTTCTTGGAAACATGATGCTGTTTATCAATGATATCTGCATACCGCAGCCAATCCGGCCCGCTGCTTCGCTCTTTTCCGTCATTGATGCCTGTTCGATATCCTTTCATTTCTGCATCCATCACGCCTTATGGCCTCCAATCTGACTGTTTCTCTGTCTGGCTGTTGCCCCTTCTTCCAGATTCATGCCTTTTAAAATAGCATTTTTGCCAAATTTCTTCTTGATGGCCAATGATGCCTCTTGCAATTTGCGTTCTCTGGCCAGCCGTTCCGATTCTGCCTTTTGTTCAGCTTCACGTGCCGCATAATCCACGAACAGATTCATCTGCTCAAATTCCGTTTTCATGGAAACTGTCTTTTCATCTGCCACATGATTCGCTGTGATATAAATCCTCCGGACAAGCAGCTTCGGATTAACAATCCGGTCAAAAAGATCCATCACCGCCTCCAGGATCACTTTTGAGGAAGAAGAGGCTCCTTTTAAGTTGACCGTCCCATGGGCATGTTTCGGCATTTTTCTGCCATAACGATCGGTTGTCACCGCACCTCTGTATGCTCTTGCAATTTCAGGATTGGTCAGATTATCAATATCATATCCCACGGTCAGTACAAGCTGGTCCGTCATCAATCGCTTCTCTACCAGATCAAGGACAAGCATATCTGTCATCTCCCGGGCCACCAACCGTGCCTGGTCAAATACATATGGACACTGTAGCACCTGACCGGAACCAAGGCTACTGCTTCTCGGTTTATAGGCCTTGATCGCCGCCATGGTACAAGGTTCCCATCCCCAGGCGTGATCAATCAAAAGTTCCGCATTCACACCAAAAAGACGATACAGCAAATCTTCATTGTAATAATCATCCGGTCCGCCCATGGAACATCTGGCAATATCTCCCATGGTATAAATGCCCACTTCCTCCAGCTTTCTGGCATAGCCCCGTCCCACGCGCCAGAAATCCGTCAAAGGACGGTGGTTCCAGAGCATCTCCCGATAACTCCGCTCATTCAGTTCCGCAATCCGCACGCCATTAACATCCGCCTTTGTATGCTTAGCCCCAATATCCATGGCCACCTTACACAGATAAAGATTCGTACCGATTCCCGCGGTAGCCGTGATTCCTGTTGTCACCAGAATATCAAGAATGACTTTCATGGCCAGTTCTCTGGCCGTCATCTGATAAAGCGCCAGATACTGCGTGGCATCGATCATCACCTCATCTATTGAATAGACATGCATATCCTCCGGCGCAAAATATTTCAGATACACCTGATAAATCTGCGTGGAGACTTCCATATAGTGGGCCATCTGAGGCGGCGCAATAATATAATCCAGTGCCATGTTGGAAGAATATTTGAGTACATTGGCATCACTGCTGCTGCCTGTCAGTTCATGCCCCGAAGCCTGTCTGCGACGGGCGGCATTCACTTCTCTGACTCTCTGTACCACCTCAAACAATCGCGCTCTTCCCGAAATACCGTAAGCTTTCAGTGCCGGAGACACTGCCAGACAGATTGTCTTCTCTGTTCGGCTGGGATCAGCCACCACCAGGCATGTTGTCATTGGATCCTTGCCACGCTCAACGCACTCCACAGATGCATAAAAAGATTTCAGATCAATGGCGATATATGTTTTTTTCTGCATGACTGCTGCCTCCTTTCCCCCCCCGGATGATCTGCTTAAATTCACCGACTTTTATACTTCAATCTTATTCTGATTTTACCATTTCACCGAACAAATAACAATATAAGGGCAGAAAGAAAGCTGCCGCTTCATGTATTTTATCATGAAAACGGCAGCCTTGTTTTTTAGCCATATGACACCCAGATAATCAATGGTACGATACAACTAACTTCTATTCTCTGATCTTCATAGACAATGACATCATACATCCGCCAACAGCCCCTGCATGTCTCACCACTTCCAGATTTTCCGGTGTAATGCCGCCGATGGCATAAACCGGAAGCTTCGTCCTGTGACAGACATTTTCGAGAAATGTCAGTCCTCTTCCCGGCAATCCTTTTTTGCAGTCAGTATCAAAAATGTGCCCGGCTGTCAGACAGGTAGCTCCTGCCTTTTCAGCTGCCAAAGCATCTTCCACAGAGTGTACAGATGTACCGATATGCTTAAAGCCCTCTAACGCATCTTTTTCCGACAGCTCCATCAAAACAGGCAGCGGCAGGTGGATATTCTCACAATTCAGCTTTGCAGCCACTTCCGCAAATGAATGCAGAATACATTTCTTATGATGCTCATGACATATCATCAGCACATCCTTTGCCAGATGCTCATATTCATCTGGTGTCATATCTTTTTCTCGAAGAATGATGGCATCGATATCTGTGGATGCCAGAAATTCTATCTGTTCCAGAAAATCTCTGTCACATAGATGGCGATTTGTTACTGCCATCATATGGGCATAACTGCGGCTAGACATAGATGTATTCATTCAGCACAGGCTGAAGCCCTTGATTCTTGATGGCATCATAGATTTCCTGAAGGCTGCGGTTATCCGCAATTTCAAACTGCTCATCACCGCTCTCAGCTTCATTCTCCTTGCCGGTATATTTTTCCTCATGGTCACCGATACCGGTGCTGACACCTGCTGAAATCTTGGTTGCCGCAAAGCGGATGATGTGATCACGGAATCTTGCCACCTCTCTTGAAGAGACTGTAATACCCGCATATGGCAGGAAAATACGATACGCACAGAGAATCTGACACAACTGTGTCTCATGGACATCCTTCGGATTGATCTTGTCATTATTAATGATCGGACGCAGTCTCGGGCAGGACAAAGACATCTCAGCATGCGGATATTTTCGCTGCAGATAATATACATGCAGCGCTGTTGCCAGGGCATCCTTTCTGAAATCATCCAGCCCCAGTAAAGCTGAGAATCCGACACCGCGCATACCGCCCATTAAAGCTCTTTCCTGAGCTTCAAAACGATACGGCCATACACGCTTATGGCCCATCAGATGCAGCGTTTCGTATTTATCCGGGTTATAGGTTTCCTGGAAAACAGTGATATAATCCGCACCGCATTCATGAAGGTACTTATATTCATCCACATTGACCGGATAAATCTCAAGACCTACATTTCTGAAATACTTGCTGGCCAGTTTGCAGGCCTCACCGATGTATTTCACATCACTCATATGTCTGCTCTCGCCTGTCAGCATCAGGATTTCCTCAATACCGGAATCTGCAATGACTTTCATTTCATGCTCGATTTCCTGCATGTTCAATTTCTTGCGGTGAATATGGTTATAACAGTTAAAACCACAGTAAACGCAATAATTTTCACAGTAATTGGCAATATAAAGCGGTGTGAAAAGATATACACTGTTGCCGAAATGGTTGCGGCGCTCCACAGCAGCTTTTTCTGCCATCTGTTCCAGAAATGGCTGTGCCGCCGGTGAAAGCAGTGCCTTGAAATCCTCGATGGAACAGACGTCATGAGCCAGTGCAACCTGCACATCCGCAGCTGTATACACTTTCTCATCATAGCTCTCCACCTGGCTCATGACCTTATCCCTGATATCTGTTGAAATCTGATCCATGCCTTCCATATAAGCCATATGGTCTGTTCTGAAAGAAGGATCCTGTTCCAATCGTTCTTTTTTTGCCTTTGCTTCAGGAGTCATATCATCCCACTGAATGATGTATTCTTCATTTCCCATTTCAAGCGCCCCCTTAGTCATGTAAAAATCCTGTCAGAGGATCAGATGCAGAGGCTCCTCTGTGAAGGACACGTCCAAGACCTGAAAGATAAGCGGCACGACCTGCTGCGATGGCGTTCTTGAAAGCGCCAGCCATAGCCGGGATATCGCCTGCAGTTGCAATAGCTGTATTGGCCATGATCGCTGCTGCGCCCATTTCCATGGCTTCACATGCCTGTGACGGACGACCGATACCGGCATCCACAATAATCGGAAGATCAATTTCATCGATCAGGATCTGAATAAATTCCTTTGTTGCAAGGCCCTTGTTGGAACCGATTGGAGAAGCCAACGGCATAATGCAGGCCGCACCGGCATTCACCATATCTCTGGCTGCATTCAGGTCCGGATACATATAAGGCATAACAATGAAACCTTCCTTAGCCAGAATCTCTGTAGCCTTAATTGTTTCATAATTATCCGGCAGAAGGTATTTGGAATCATGCATGATTTCTACTTTGACAAAATCACCGCATCCCATTTCACGTGCCAGTCTTGCCAAACGAACAGCCTCTTCGGCATTTCTCGCACCGGAAGTGTTCGGCAGCAGTGTAACCCCTTCCGGAATATAATCCAGAATATTCTCTTCTTTACGAGTATTGACACGACGAAGTGCCAGTGTAATAATCTCGGCGCCGGCATCTTCTACAGCTGCACGGATCAGATTCAGGTTGTATTTGCCTGAACCGAGAATAAATCTTGACGTAAATGTATGACCTCCCAATGTCCATGTATCTTTATTCTGCATAGTTGTTCCCCACTTTCATTTTTGTTTTTGCTTCTGCTTTTATTTTCGCTTCTGCATTTACTTTTGTTCTTACTTTTACTTCTGCTTTTACTTTCACTTTTGCTTTCGCTTTTCTAAAGCTCAGCTGTTCTCTGTCACTATTTCCATTGACAATTGATTGCAATTGTTTTTTATTTTTTCAGTTGTTAGGTACCTAACTAATTTTCTAATTATATAAGGTACCTAACAATTGGATTTTTATATTTCTATATCTTATCTTCATTCGACTGTACCGGCCGTATCCTTCTATATCTCATCGGCATCCAGACCAAGGACGCAGCGCAGAACCATATTGGCTTCGTGTGCCGCACAAATGGTCACTCTCGGCGCCATCAGTCCTCTGCCCGGCATGGCGCCGCTGACGCCATCCCCGCAAATATAAAAATGATCATTGATCTTGCGCGTCTTGATTGTGTTAGATGAGCCATAACCTGCCATTCCGGAACCGCAGATCAATGTCTTCTCCGGATAATAACATAGAATCTGTTCTGTCAGCATTGCTTTCACATCTGGCTTATCAAAGGCCTCACAGATGATGTCGTCATTTTTAAAAAGATCCCGGCAATTTTCTTCCGTAATACGCGCTGTGTCAATCTGTACCTCGATATACGGATTCATTCGCTGCAATTCATCCTTTAAGGCTTCTGTCTTGTACATGCCCAGATGTTCCACCATATACTGCTGACGGTTCAGATTGCTCGGCTCCACAATGTCAAAATCGATCAGATGCAGATGACCGATACCGGTTCTTGCCAGCATGATTGCAATATTCGACCCCAGGCCACCAAGACCTGCGATTGCCACCCTTGCCTTCTTCGCCTTTTCATAGACATGGGGCGTATGTCTTGCACAGAGCATACTCTCCATCTCTTCACGATCCGGCATCTTGCCTTTCTGTATCCAATTGATGGTCATTCCGTCCTTCAAAGACAGATTCTCATCCGTCTGAAAGCCTTCAACAATCCATACACAATGTCTCTGAATATCCTCTGACAGGCCTTCCGAAGCATACGTCTGTCGCTTCAAATCTTCCATATCTGCCGCTTCTGTCTTCACAGATTGCCCGTTTAAAATAATCTCTGCCACATCAACCGCCTCCTACAAATCGGACAACCTCAACTGTATCGCCATCCTTCAAAATGGCTTCTTCCCATATACTTCTCGGAATAATTGCGCCATTGCACTCAACCGCAATCATCTTGTCCGGGTACCCGTGTTCCTTTAAAAAAGCTGCAACCGTTGTACCCTCTGCAATTTCCAGCATTTCACCATTGACCTTAATCACTACGAACCCCTCCCCTCGTTACAAACGTGCACCAATTTTGACGTTCTCAGTATTTGCTAAGGTTCCATGCAAGCATGAACTTTGGCTCATTACCCGCATAAAAAAAGCCGCACAAAGAACTACACCCGTGGTGGTGTACCCCTTCATGCGGCTAAACATCAAAATTCATAACCATTCACATAACAGTCATAAACCAAATGAACTTTTGCACTCTGACTTAATTATAACGTTTTTTAACCATCTGTCAATCCCCAAAATTTACTATACAAAATCCCGAAACTGTAGCCTATTTTCTCATTTCATTTTGATAAAAATATTGCTTCGCGTTATAATACTCTCTGAATAAATAACTTTTTTATATTTGATGAAAATAAATTACATGCGAAATTCTCACCTTATGTACCGCTGCCAAGAAGTGACAACGCGAGTGTGCCTGCTTATGAACGAATAATTTTATATATTTCATAAAGCCTAAATGGATTTCGCAAGATTTTAGGAGATTTTTTATGTACCAGATTATTACAGACGGTTCATGGGATATGGGCAGTGAACGTGCCACCAGATTCGGCGTGGATGTTGTGCCTTATTATGTGACCATGGACGGCGAACATTATTTAAAAGAGATCGAAGAACTGGATGTCCGTGATTTTTATCAGTTTATGGTGGATAATCCAAAGATTTTCCCAAAGACCTCGCTGCCGACAGTTCAGGATTATTATGACGTTTTTGAAAAATATGCCAAACAGGGCATTGATATCATCTGCTTTACCTTAAGTGCCAAATTCAGTGGTTCCTATAATTCCGCCCGCAATGCAGGCAACATGATTCAGGAAAATTATCCGGGTATCCGTGTAACAATCATGGATACAACCCTTGCCACCCTGATGCAGGGTCTGATGATTCAGGAAATCGTACGTTTCCAACGCTCCGGTGCCGATTATGATGCCCTGATCAAACGCGCCGATGAAATCAAAGACACATGCCGTATTTTCTTTACTGTTGAAAATATGGATTACCTTGTTCACGGCGGACGTGTCGGCAAGTTGGCCGGCATCTCCGCCAATATTCTGAATCTGCGTCCAATGATCCTTATGACCCAGGGCGAACTCTTTCCATCCGGCCTTGCCAGAGGCCGTGTTCAGTCCCGCAAAAAGGCCATGGAGAAGTTATTTGCTCACATCGAAGAAAACGGCAATGATCCGGACCGTTATATCTATATGGTCGGTTACGGCTACAACATCAAAGAAGGCGAAGATCTCCGCAAAGATGTGATTGAACACATGAAGAAGAAATGGCCGGGCTTTGAACCAACGGTCGAAATCGGACAGATTGGTGCCACCATCGGCGTGCATACAGGCCCTCATCCGATTGGTTTTGGACTGTGCGAGAAATCCTGCTAGCCAAACGCCTCGCACTTCAAGTTCCATCAACAAACTTTTAAATGGTTTTAAAATTACTGAAATAGATACGCTTTATCCATTGAGAAATCGTTGGATTTATGCTAAACTTTTTATAACTAACGTTTTAAATTGATAAAAATCATTTAGGAGGTCCGGATATGGCACACGTTAAAATTCAGTATGATGTAATGGATGCATTCTGTATGGATGTTTTCCAGAGATTCGGTTTCACAAAAGAAGAAAGCCGTATTATTTCCGATGTTTTATTACTCTCAGATGTTTACGGGATTGAATCCCATGGCGCACAGCGACTTGTCCGCTACCACAAAGGTATTGCCAGTGGCATGATCAAAGTTCACGCCAAACCTGAAATCGTTTTTGAAACACCTGTTTCAGCCGTCGTAGACGGTCATGATGGTATGGGACAGTTGATTGGTCATTTTGCCATGGATCTGGCTATTAAGAAAGCCAAAGAGATCGGTATGGCTATTGTCACCGTCAGAGATTCCAACCACTTCGGTATCGCCGGTTATTATGCCAAGATGGCCTGCGATCAGGGGCTCATTGGTATGGCCTTTACAAACTCAGAAGCCATCGTTGTTCCGACATTCGGCAAGAAAGCCATGCTGGGCACAAACCCAATTGCTATTTCCATGCCGGCTGAACCATATCCGTTCTTCTTCGATGCATCTACAAGTGTCGTCACCCGCGGTAAGTTCGAGATGTACCGAAAAGCCGAGAAGCCAATTCCTGACTGCTGGGGTCTGGATGCCAACGGCCATCCTTGCACAAACGCTGCAGAAGTTCTTACCAACATCGACAAGAAAGCCGGCGGCGGTATTATGCCTCTGGGCGGCGCAGAAGAACTGACAGGCAGCCACAAAGGTTATGGTTATGCCATGCTCTGCGAAATCTTCTGCTCCATCCTTTCTATGGGGCTGACATCCAACCACAGTATCCAGAACGGCAAGGGCGGCACATGCCATGGTTTTATTGCCATTGATCCTGCTGCATTCGGAGATGCCGAAGCCATCAAACAGCACCTGTCCGATTTCCTGACAGAACTGCGCGAATCTCCAAAGGCAGACGGCAAGGAACGCATCTATACCCATGGTGAAAAGGAAATCCTTGCGACAGCAGACCGCATGAAGAATGGTCTGGATGTTGACGTCAAGACACTGGCTGAGATGAAGGATCTGAGCGAATATGTCGGTGCCGATTTTAACAGCTACTTCGGAGATATTTAAAACGGATAAGCCTCTTCTCATCCGTTTTATCCGATCAGAAGACTGAACCAAACAGATGACTGTATAAAAGCAAGATAGTATCAAAAATCTTTTAGTTGCACTAAATATTTTTTAGATATTATCTTGCTTTTTGTCTGTTTTATGGTATGATGAATATATAAATTTTAGTAATTGTTCAAAGCCATTTTATCAATGTGCTGCAATCAGCGTTATGAACATATGAGCAATTACGTGAGATACTATTTTTACATGATTTCAAGGAGGCTTTTTATTATGAAAGAAGTAATTCACACATCTAATGCACCAGCAGCGATCGGACCATATTCACAGGCTATCAAGGCAGGCGGCGCTATCTACGTTTCCGGTCAGCTCCCGGTTGATCCTGCTACAGGCGCTTTCGCAGGCGATACAATCCAGGAACAGACACGTCAGTCTCTGACAAACATCAAGAACATCCTTGCTGAAGCAGGTACAGATCTTGATCATGTTGTTCGTGTTGATGTTTTCATGAAAGATATGAACATGTTTGCTGACATGAACGCTGTATACGCAGAATTCTTCACAGAGAAATGCCCTGCAAGAGCTGCTGTAGAAGTTGCAAGACTTCCTAAGGATGCCCTTGTTGAAATCGGCGCAATTGCTGTTGTTGACTAATTGACGACCAACTATAAAAGAAATACCTCCGGAAACGGGCTCAGCGCCCACTGTTTCCGGAGGTATTTCTTTTATAGTTTATCTGTGCCATGGCTGTAATAAAAACAATAACAGCAATTGCACTAATTTCAGGATTTACTTTCATATACATTCCCGATTATCGATGCGTGCATCATTTACGGAAAGATATATTAGCTGAGCAGTGCTCTGTCGTTGGCGAATTCTTCGCCGCTGGCTTTTTCGAACTGATGCAGCAGATCTTCGACGGTGAGTTTCTTTTTCTCTTCGCCTTTGATGTCCAGGATGATCTTGCCGTCCATAAGCATGATCAAACGATTGCCGTGAGCGATGGCGTCTTTCATGTTATGGGTGATCATGATGGTTGTCAGATGATCCCTGTTGACGATCATATCCGTTGTCTCAAGGACTTTGGCTGCTGTCTTCGGATCAAGGGCTGCTGTATGTTCATCCAGAAGCAAAAGCTTCGGTTTTTTCAATGTTGCCATCAAAAGAGTCAGTGCCTGTCTCTGACCACCGGATAACAACCCCACCTTTGATGTCAGACGGTTCTCAAGTCCAAGGTCAAGGATCTTCAGCAGTTCTTTGTATTCTTCACGCTCTTTCTTGGTAATTCCAATCTTCAGCGTTCTTGACTGACCGCGGCGCTGTGCCAATGCCAGGTTCTCTTCAATACCCATGGTAGCTGCCGTACCGGTCATCGGATCCTGGAAAACTCTTCCCAGATATTTGGCTCTCTTGTGTTCGGAAAGTTTTGTCACATCCACACCATCAATAATGATCTGCCCTTCATCCACCGGCCATACACCTGCGATGGCATTGAGCATGGTGGATTTGCCGGCGCCATTGCCGCCGATGACTGTTACGAAATCACCGTCTTCAAGATTCAGGGAAAGGCCATTAAGGGCTCTCTTCTCATTCACTGTGCCGGCGTTAAATGTCTTATAAATATTCTTAATCTCAAGCATCTGCGCTGCCTCCTCTTCTTACCGGTTTTGCAAAATATCTGCTCTTCCAATACGGGATTGCAAGGAAAATTGCAACAACAATTGCGGAGAACATCTTCAAAAGGTCTGTATCAACGCCAAGCCAAATAACAACCTGAAGAACCAGATAGTAGATAACAGCACCAAAACCGACGCTTAACAGTGTCAGGGCAAAGTTGCGGAAAATACGTCCGAAAATCGCTTCGCCGATAATAACGGCCGCCAGACCGATAACGATAGCACCACGTCCCATATTGATATCCGCAAATCCCTGATACTGAGCCAGCAGGGCGCTGGAAAGTGCTACAAGGCCATTGGAAATCATCAGGCCAAGTACTTTATTGAAGTTCGTATTGATTCCCTGAGCCCGTGCCATATTGCTGTTGCAGCCTGTTGCACGAATTGAACATCCAAGCTCTGTACCGAAGAACCAGTAGAGAATGGCAATCAGTACAACAATCATAATCGCAACGATCACAATGGTATTCTTAAAAATCGGAACACCTTTGATGTAGCGAAGAGAAACAAGCAAATTGTACTTATCCACATTCAGTGCCTGGTTGGACTTGCCCATGATCTTCAGGTTCACTGACCAAAGTGCCAGCTGGGTCAGAATACCGGAAAGAATTGCCGGAATTCCCATAAAGGTATGGAAAAAGCCTGTTGCAAGCCCTGCCAGCATACCTGCGATAAATGCCGCTAGCATCGCTACCCATACGTTGTGTCCATTCATCATCATCATAATGCAGACAGCACCGCCTGTACACATAGTGCCATCTACCGTCAAATCGGCAATATCCAGTGTTCTGAAAGTAATATAAACACCGATTGCCATAATTCCCCAGATCAGTCCCTGGGCAGCTGCACCCGGCAGTGCGCTGATCAATGCCATTATATTCATGGCTGATTCCTCCTTGCTGTTCATCTAATTGACTGTATCCATGCTCACAATGATACCAGATCATACCGCATGCATAACACACAAGATGGGGCCGCCGCAGAATATACCGCTCGAAAGCTTCTTATATACTGTGCGCGCCCCTATTTATCTTGTTATATTCCTATGTATGATTATTCCTCAAGTGCTACATAATCATCAGGTACTGTAATACCATATGCTTCGCAGCGGCTTGCAACGTATTCTTTTGTAAATGTTGGTGCATATTCAATTGGCATTGTAGAGATATCTTCACCCTGAAGAACCTTAGCTGCCATCTTACCTGTTGCTACACCAAGATCATAGTAGCTGATGGAAAGTGTTGCAACACCACATCCTTTGCAGATACCCTCTTCACCTGCAACAACCGGAACGCCTGCCGGTGTACAGATGTTGTTGACGATCTCTGTATTGTTGGCAACTGTGTTGTCTGTTGGTACATAAATCACATCACTGTCATTGGCAGCGGATGTACATACAGATGAAAGATCGTTAGAATCTGAGAATGCATAGTATTCACATGTATAACCAAGTTTCTCAAGATATCCCTTGATTGTATCAACCTGGAACTTAGAGTTAGGTTCTGCTGAGCAATATAACAGACCAATCTTCTTGGCATCAGGGAATAACTCATGAAGCATATCAGCCTGACCATCTAATGGTGCAAGGTCTGCTGTACCGGAAATATTGCCGCCGACTGTACCGTCAAAGTTATCAATATCAAGGGCTACACCGTAATCTGTAACAGATGTACCGAGGATCGGGATAGTGTCTGTTCCGGCTGCTGCGGCCTGAAGAGCTGCTGTTGCATTCGCCAAAATTAAATCATCATTGTTTGAAACAAAGCCATTGATAATCGTTGCACATGTTACAGAATCACCCTGAGCATTCTGTTCATCAAATTTCACATTGTCACCAAATACCTCTGTCAATGCATCTTCAAAACCTTTTGTTGCTGCATCCAGTGCATCATGCTGAATCAACTGGCAGATACCGATGTTATACACCTTGCCGTCTGTTGAAACTTCACTGGCCGCCTCAGAACCGCTCTCTGCTGTGGATTCTGCTGCTGTTTCAGAAGCGCCTGTCTCAGGTGCCTTTGTCTCTGTGGATGAGCTGCCGCATGCAGCCAGGCTGCCTGCCATAACTAAAGATAATGCTACTGCCAGCACTTTCTTCATCTTTTTCATAATGATATACCTCCTCAAATTGTACACATTGTCCGTATTATTGAATTATTTCGATCAAATTTATACAGACTTCATGCATACATTATAGTACTTTAAAGTTCAAAAATCAACCCTATTAATGCTTTAAAGCGAAAAATTCAAGAGATATCAGATATATTGCTGTCTTGCAACATCAATAATCCCCCGGGTTGTGAGCCGCAGTTTCGGAATCACCGGCAATGACATAAAAGACAGGGTCATAAACGGATCAATACCTTCCGATACCCCAAGCACAGCCGCCTGTTTCTTGGCATTCTCAAGGGCATCATTCACTTCCGTCAGCGATTTGTCGCTCATAAGCCCGGCAATTTTCAGAACAACTTCTCCCAGAATCTGACCATTCTTCACGACAGCGATCCCGCCGTTATTCTCAATAATCCGGTTAGCGGCAGCAGCCATATCCGCATCGTTGCTGCCTACAACAATAATATTATGGGAATCATGTGAAATCGATGTGGCCACAGCGCCTTCTTTCAGTCCATAGCCTTTCAGATAACCAATGCCGATATGGCCGGTATGACGATGCCGCTCAATGACAGCAATTTTCAGGATATCCTTCGATATGTCAACCGCCGACGCATAGCCGGCATCTGTTGTCACAATTTCTCCCGGCACCATGCCGATGACGCCCCTCGGCCGATGGTCCTCAAAACTATCCGACGTTAATCTGTCAAGATTAAATGTATGGTGTGCTTTATCCGAAAGCCATGCATCCACCTCCGGAACCGGAACATCTTCAAGCTGTCCGTCATGATACCACACATGTCCCTTGATCACTGTCATCTCAACATGCAGATTCTGAAGATTGTCAAACACAGCAAAATCCGCCTGATATCCCGGCACAATCGCACCTCGGCTCGCCAGATGAAAATATCTGGCCGGATGATGGGTAGCCGCCTTAATAGCAATGATCGGATCCACTTTATATTTTTGGACTGCCTCACGGATAATGGCATCCATATGTCCCACATGCAGCAGATCATTCGGATGCTTGTCATCTGTACAGAACATACAATGCTCATAGTACTGCGGCACCAGAAGTCCGGCAAGAGCTCTCAGATTTCTTGCTGCCGTTCCCTCACGGATCATGATATACTGCCCTCTGCTGAGTTTTTCCAGGGCTTCCTCCATGGATGAACATTCATGATCCGAATAAACCCCGGAGGCCACATAAGCATTCAGTTCCCTGCCTGAAAGTCCCGGCGCATGACCATCGATCCTGCAATGATACTTGTGTGCAGCTGCGATTTTTTGAAGGACTTCTGTATCCCCCTGGATCACACCTGTATAGTTCATCATCTCCGCCAGTCCCTGAACTCTGTCATAATCATAAAAAGGATCGATAGCCTGATAATCCAGTCTTGCCCCGGATTCATCAAGGGGTGTTGCCGGCACACAGGACGGCAGCATAAACCGCACTTCAACCGGCAGGCCCTCCGTCGCCTGGATCATATAGTCAATACCGTCTGTTCCCAGAACATTGGCAATTTCATGGGGATCCGTGATCACCGTTGCAGTGCCATGAGGCAAAACAGCCTTGACAAACTCTGACGGAGCCACCAGACTGCTTTCCAGATGGATATGCGCATCAATCAACCCCGGTGCCACAATTTTGCCCTGCATATCAAGTTCCTCCACACCATCATAATGCCCAATTCCTGCAATGACACCGTTTTTGACTGCAATATCCCCCTGTGAAAGTTCATTGGTGAACACATTAACATAAACAGCATTTTTCAAGACAAGATCTGCTCTCTCCCGGCCCATAGCCACATTCATCAACTGCTGTTTAGCAGCTGCTTTTCTGTTGATCACACTGGTATAACTTTCCCTTGATGACATCCAAACACCCCCTGCAATTGATTGATCATGTATCGTGAATCGACACCAAAATCTTCCCTGACCAAAAATGTTTTAAAGCGCTTCTCCCAAAAACAGATAGTGCGGCATACTGTCTTGCTCCGGCACAGCAACACTTCCGTGAATCAGCGGTCTCAGGTAACGCACCATCTCCTCTGTCACATCATTGCCCGCTTCATTGATCCACGCTGTCGGGATCTTCTTCTCTGCATTGGCAATCTGCTGCACATCTGCCCCATCATAAATAACCTGATACGGTTCATCAGAAATTCTGCAGACAATGGACATCTCACCGCTTTTGCCTTCCAGTGCCAGAGCAACCCCTTTTAACCCCAGCTGCCAGCTCTCCTCGATATCTGTGGCCGACGCCATGTGGGCAGCACATCTCTGCAGCACATTAATCTCTACTGAGCGGACTTTGCATCCGAATTTCTCTGCTACCAGTCCCTCAAGACATTTGCCGGTACCGCTTAATGTGGCATGACCAAAAGCATCCACTGCAGCTGTTTCTGCACTGATGTAATGCCCATCAACATCCCGAAGTCCCTCTGAAACAGCAATAACGATATGCTCTCGCTGCTTAAACTGCGCTTTGATATCTTCTATAAACTGTTCCTTTGAAAAAGGATGCTCCGGCAGGTAGATCAGATGCGGTGCCCGGCTGTAACTGTTTCTTGCCAGCACACTGGCTGCCGTCAGCCATCCTGCATCTCTTCCCATAATCTCCGCAATGAGAACACTTTTTGTATTATAAATATAGGTATCATGGGCCATTTCAAGAACAGATGCTGCCACATAACGTGCGGCAGAACCAAATCCCGGCGTATGGTCAGTCACCACCAGATCATTATCAATGGTCTTCGGAATGCCGATAACTTTCACATCCATCTGGTGTTCCTTCACATACCGGCTCATCTTGCCTACCGTATCCATAGAATCATTACCTCCTATATAGAAGAAATAATGAATATGATATTTGCGGAAAATATTGATAATAATGTCATATTCACTTGAATCCTGATCGACATCTTTCAATTTTCTGCGGCAAGAACCAAGATACATGGCCGGTGTCAGCTTCAGCACATTCAGATTCTCTTCATTATGATCAAAAATATCAGTAAGATTCACAAGTCGTTCATCCATCAGCCCCTCGACACCATTTAATGCGCCATAAAGAACATCAATTTCATGACTCTCAAGACAGCCTTTGATCACACCTGCAAGACTGGCATTAATAGCCGTTGTCGGACCACCTGATTGGGCAACGATTGCATTTTTCATCATCTTCACTTTCTGTTCCTCCAAAAATAAATAGAATTTTTCTGTTTAAATCACAATAAATAACATGTTAATTTTTCTGTATCATAACATTTATCACCTGACCTTGTCAATTTTCTGACACCTCCCCCTAATTATTCTACAAAATCTGGTAAATTTTATGTAGATTTAATTTGACTTCCTGCTATAAACAGGTATAATAGGTATGATAACTAAATTTAATTTTTAATATATATTGAGGAGGGACTTTATGCCACGTCATTTATTAAACCCAATGGACTTTTCTGTGGAAGAATTGGATCAGTTAATGGACTTAGCCGCAGATATTGAACACAATCCTGCCAAATATGCCCATGCCTGTGAAGGAAAGACTCTTGCTACTTGTTTCTATGAACCAAGTACACGTACACGACTGAGCTTTGAAGGTGCCATGTATCACTTGGGCGGTCATGTTCTGGGATTTTCTTCCGCTGCTTCCAGCTCTGCTTCAAAGGGTGAAAGTGTTTCTGATACAATCCGTATGATCGGCTGCTACGCAGATATCTGTGCAATGCGTCATCCAAAAGAAGGTGCTCCAATGGTTGCATCCATGAAAGCCAAGATTCCTGTGATCAATGCCGGTGATGGCGGTCATCAGCATCCGACTCAGACAATGACAGACCTTCTGACGATTCGTTCCTTAAAAGGTCATCTGAATAATCTGACAATTGGTCTCTGCGGTGACCTGAAGTTTGGTCGTACAGTTCATTCCTTAATCGAAGCCTTATCCCGCTATGAAGGCATTCGTTTTCTCCTCATTTCCCCTCCAGAACTGCGTGTACCTGAATACATCCTTGAGATGCTGAAGCAGAAGAATATTCCGTATACAGAAGTTCAGAGTCTTGATGATGCCATTAGCGAACTGGATATTCTCTACATGACACGTGTTCAGCGTGAACGCTTCTTCAATGAAGATGATTATATCCGTATGAAAGACTGCTATATCCTTGATAAGGCCAAAATGGCCCTTGCTAAGGAAGACATGCTGGTTCTTCATCCACTGCCTCGTGTCAATGAGATTTCTGTTGAAGTGGATGACGATCCGAGAGCAGCTTACTTCAAACAGGCTCAGTACGGTATGTACATCCGTATGGCACTCATTCTGACATTACTTGAAATCAAAGTGGAGGTATAATTATATGTTAAATATCAGTGGATTAGACAACGGTATCGTTTTAGACCATATTCCTGCCGGTATGAGCATGGAAATCTACAAGTATCTGAATCTCGGCAAACTGGACAGCCAGGTTGCGATTATCAAGAATGCCAGCAGCAAAAAAATGGGCAAGAAAGATATCATCAAGATTGCAGGCGGCCTTGACAGTATCGATCTCGATGTCATCGGTTTTCTGAATCACAAGATTACCGTGAACATCATCACCAACGGCAAGATTTCCGAGAAGAAGACGCTTCATCTGCCAAAGAAACTGACAAATGTTATTCACTGCAAAAACCCAAGATGTATTACATCCATCGAACAGGAACTGCCGAATGTTTTCCTTCTGACAGATCCAGAAACAGCCACTTACAGATGTAAGTACTGTGAAGAAAAATATACAAAATAATCGCACATAAACATAAAAGGACACACTGTATCGATTCATCATCGTTTTGGACAGTGTGTCCTTTATCTTTCTGCTTATCCGATCTTTGTATCATCCGGTCACTCTCTCTATCAGCATTCCCGTATACACATCTTATGTTTGCGCTGTGTCTAATTCATCTTTTCTAAACAGCAAACCCTCTCGATACACAATTCTGCCCTGAGCCATCAGATCGATATAGCGTGTCCAAGCACTGTGAGCAATAATCACCATGCTTAACCCTTCCCGCTGATTAATATGTAGTGTTTTCATATATTTCGCCAGCACTTTCTCTCTGGTCATCGGTCTCGTCAGAACTTCCAGCGCTATTCTGGACAACTGGTGTTCTTTGGCAATATTGTCTGTGACAATTTTGTCCATGGAGGCTTTCTTCTCAACGGACTGATGGGCAATCACATAGATCTCATAATTCAATGACCTTACCTTCTCCATAGAAGCCAGAGACTTCTGTACATTTGCCATATAAGGAAGCTTCGAAACGTTCAAAACATCCTCTGAGACAATGGCATCACCAAGACAGCAGATACCATCCGGTGTTACAACCCCCACATGGCCCACTGAATGACCTTCCAGCGAAATCAATTCAAAGATTTCTCCATCAATCATAATTTCCGGCCGCTTCATGTCTACACCTATGATATGAAGTTTCTCCGGATAATACACAGCCTGCGCCTCTTTCGCATGGGCAGCCGTATCAAATCCCATTGAGCGCATCATATCTTCAGGCGATGCAATCGCATCGGCTTCATCCTTTGATGTATAAAAAAGAATATCCGGGAACTTTTCCAACAGTAATAAATCATTCGCCACATGGTCAATATGTACATGGGTATGAATAACGGCCCGGACACGCCAGTGCCGCTCATCCAACAGCTCCATTAAACGTTTTGAATGAATTGGTCCCGAATCAATCAGAACCAATTCATTCTCTGTCAAAAAATATCCCGGAACAAAGGCATTGCCGATGGATACATATCCTGTTTTCTCCGTCAGTTCATGCCATTTCATCTTATAATGTCGCATCCATAACTGCTTTGATCGTATGCATACGATTCTCAGCCTCATCAAAAACAACAGACTGTGCAGACTCAAAGACTTCATCTGTCACTTCCATTTCACTGATACCAAACTTCTCACCAATCTCCTTGCCGATGGTTGTCTTAAGATCATGGAACGCCGGCAGGCAATGCATGAAGATGGCTTTCTCTCCTGCATTCTCCATTACTTTCTTATTCACCTGATATGGAGATAATTCTTTGATACGTTTTGCCCAGACTTCATCCGGTTCACCCATAGATACCCAGACATCTGTATAGATAACATCTGCACCCTTTGTACCTGCTTCTACATCCTCTGTCAGTGTAATGCTGCCGCCTGTCTCCTTGGCAATCGCTTCACACTTTGCCACAATATCAGCATCCGGGAAGTATTCCTTGCATGTACATGCTGTAAAATGCATACCCATCTTCGCACAAACTACCATCAGGGAATTGCCCATGTTGTAACGGGCATCGCCCATGTATGTCATCTTGATACCTTTCAGGTATCCGAACTTCTCACGAATTGTCATAATATCAGCCAGTACCTGTGTCGGATGGAACTGATTGGTCAGACCGTTCCAGACCGGTACACCGGCATACTTTGCCAGATCATCCACGATGGACTGGTCAAAACCACGGTACTCAATGCCATCATAAATACGTCCAAGTACACGTGCTGTATCGGCAATGCTTTCCTTCTTGCCAATCTGTGAAGCGGACGGATCAAGGAAAGTGGTATGCATACCAAGATCATTGGCAGCTACTTCAAAAGAACATCTTGTTCTTGTACTGTTCTTCTCAAAAATCAGAGCAATATTCTTTCCAGGGTGATTCAAAGTCGGAATTCCCTGTTTCTTCTTTGCCTTCAATTCATCTGCATGATCAACTAAATATAAAATCTCTTCCGGTGTAAAATCAAGTAACTTTAATAAATGACGTCCTTTTAAATCCATAACAATACCTCTTTATCTTTCTAGTATAACTTCTTAGTTTTAACTTATCTCATTTTATCTGATCAGCTAAGCCATCCTATTAACAAAGAACGGCTCAAAATTGAAACTGTGTATAAGTATACACTCATTTTTTGAATTATGCAAGTGTTATTCATTAATTTTGTAAAATTATACATATTTTAATTGATATAGGCATGTTTTATGCAATACATATGCATAATTAATCGTTTCTATCCGGGCTATTCGCTGTCCATGTCCTTCAATCTTCATTTTCCTGTGCCATCAAAACCATTTTTTCAAAGGACTGTGCAAACCGCTCATCATCCTCTGGTGTTCTCTTCCTCGGTCCTTTCATGTGGCTCTTATGCGTACTTCGTCTGGCTTTTTTGTTCAAATGGCGTTCCATCAACATCTGATCAATGTTATCATTGGTGTACCATTTACCGGATTGATGAATGGCATACGCTCCTTTTCCCAATGCCATTGCTGCCACACCATAATCCTGAGATACAACAATATCTCCCTTCCGACAAATACTGATCAGCTTATAATCCACTGCATCCGCTCCGGCTCCGACGACAATAACTTTGCTGTAACCAGATGATAATACGTGATTTGTATCACACAGCAATGTTACCGGCACTGCATGCACTTTTGCAACTTTTTCTACAATAGCAACCACCGGGCATGCATCCGCATCGACAAATATCTGCATTACTTTTTTGCCCCTTTTCCTCTAAATTAACATTTTATGAAAATAAACTCAGCTGCTCATATTCGGCCTGTCTCTTCAGCATCACCGGTCCCTGACGCAGAATGACCTGCATCTTTTCATTATCAAACCAATCTTCCAGCTGTTCTTTCTCCAAAATCAACGGCATTCGATCATGGACTTTGATCATTGATTCATTCGCCGCAGTGGTCAGAATCACAAATCTCCGCTCATTGTCAAACCAGTCACAGAAACCGGCTAAATATAGTACCGACGCATTTGATCTGGTAAATGTATTCTTTTCTCTTAAACGATTCCATTCATAGAATCCACTGGCCGGGATCACAATCCGATGATACCAAATACCATTACTGAAAGAGGGCTTGTCCAGAACTGTTTCTGCTCTTGCATTAATGACCAGATTCTTTCCCTTTTGCAGGGGGAACCCCCATTTACAAAGTGACAGCTGCAAGCCATGCTCAGTTTTCTCTATAATCGGTGCTGTGTTTGTTGGCAAGATATCACCTTGAAACTGTTCTTTACAAATTTTCCAGTCTATGTCAAAACTATATACCACATTACCAATTTCATCCAGCCAGTTAGTATCAATATAATATCTGCCGCACATATTGGTTACTTCCTTATCTAAATCTAATTATTCTGCACATTCATCCAGCCAATTCTTTCCGCTATATTCCTCAATCTGCTTTACAATTCTATTGAGAAATTGATCTAACAATTTACTCACTTCCCTCTTAACCTAAAATTCATATCCATTATACGTTCTGCTTCATCTATTTTTGTCAGTTATTTAATTTATATTATAAGCAAGCCAGAGAATGAAGTCAATTTATTTCACCCAAGCCTGACTCATCCCCTCAAATATTTCAAATTCTGAACAACGTCCTTAGTTTATCCACCAAAATCCGTAATACATTTAAAATTCTTTTCTCTTCCTGTATTGTTTTCTCCTCAACCACTTCCGACTCTATCTATACAATATTTTCTTTCTCAGCCAAATCTGCTGCTTTCAGTTTCCGATAATAAACATAAAACATCGATGCCGTTGTGCACACGGCAATGGTATCAGCAATCGGTTCTGCCAGGTAAACGCCCATGACAACCAAAAATCACCTTCAAACTATGACTCCATTATAGTCTGAAGGTGATTCTGTTAAAAGTAATTATCTAATTTATCAGTCACTCATAAATTACATAGCGGCTTATATCTTCTTACACGCTGGAATCAGCATCCCGCCCACTGCATTTCCAAGGCTGATCACAACCACGCACAGAAATGCTCTTGTGGACCACATCTGCGCCACTGACACATAGAACATATCCGCAATGCAATGCTCGAATCCGCAAAGAATGAATCCTGCCACACAAACGAACAAAATCAATGGATTTTTTGTCTGTTTATAGCCTTCCACTGCAATGTACATCAGTGCACCGCAGAAAATACCAAGGATAAACAGACTGATGAGACTGTCATCCACTTTGATCTGACACATACTCTGAGCCTTTTCGGAAATGCCGGCAATCCTGCTGCCAAGCACCCCCATGGCCGCCAGCCATGTACCGGCCAGATTACCCACCCAGATAATGACCAGATCAATGATATAGGATTTTGGCTGTTCCACCGCATAGCCGACTTTGCCCGTGAACAGGTTCAGACCATGCACACAGATAGAATACAGCCCCGCCGTAAACATCAACGCCCCCACAATCTTATTTTCCAAAGATAAAAACACAATACCGCCTATTCCGATGGCAGCACCCGCCAGCACAGCCAGGGCAAATAATCTCACATACTTTCTCATACTCTGTACCTCCAAATTCTCATTGAATTTCTGTAATGCTCCGGCGTCAACCAAATTCAACTGAACTCGCCAACTCCCCCAGGACTTCATGCCACTCCGCCTACAAGCACGGGCTTTGACCTGTTGCTCGCGTAAAAAAAGCCGGCCGCTGAGCATCACTGCCCAGACGGTCGGCATTCAAATCCATTCATACTTCCTGTGGTCAATTCCACTTCCGTCAGTCGTATAAACTGACTTTATCATACTGAAACTTCACCCGGTTGTCAAGTCATTTTCTGCTTTTTACGCATAACGGACATTGATGTTTAATTCCATTGACATGGCAGTTCCGTAAATTCAGCATTCTTTCGAAATTTCCAGCCATAGTCCAATTAATCATCCGTATAACAATTAAACCAGCAGGCCTTTCAGCACTTTCACACAGCCCTCTATTCCCAATTTTCCGGAATTCAGCACGATATCATAATTGCGGTAATCATCCCATCGCTTCATGGTATTGGCTCTGTAATAGTTGGCTCTCTTTTTGTCATATTTCTTGCGGAGAAACTCCATCCGATTTGGAGAAATCTGATAATCCTCCTGGATTCTCTTCTGCTTGAAAGCATCATCCGCATGAATGAATACTTTCACCACACCTTTGCGGTCTTTTAAAGCTTCACTGGCACAGTGTCCCATAAATACTGCAGAACCATTCTGTGCCAGACTTTGAATAGCAGCCTGCTCTGCCAGATAAACCTTGCCTTCATCCGAAAGCATGTTCATATCCCCTGACTGGGCTTTGCTCATTACAAACACCGTATAGAGAAAGCTGTTGGTCACGCCCTCCTCATACTGTTCAATCTGTTCCACGGAAATATCATATTTCCTGGCAACACACTCAAGAATTTCTCTGCCGTAACATGGCATTTTGCATTCTTTTGCCAGCAACTCACCAATTCTGGTGCCGCCGCTGCCAAATTCTCTTTCTATTGTTATATACTGGTACTTCATCCGACTCGCCTTCCTTCTTATGCTGCCTTATGACGCCTGATCAAACTGGCTGTTGTACAGATCCGCATAGAAACCGCCTTTTGCCAGCAGTTCCTCATGATTGCCGCTTTCGATAATATCGCCGTCCTTCAGTACAAGGATCAGGTCGGCATTTTTAATCGTGGACAAACGATGAGCAATCACGAAAGATGTACGATTCTGCATCAACGCATCCATGGCTTTCTGAATCTGAAGCTCAGTTCTTGTATCCACGGAACTTGTGGCTTCATCAAGAATCAGCATTGGTTTATCCGCAATCATGGCTCTGGCGATGGTCAGCTGCTGTTTCTGGCCCTGTGACAGACTCACCTGATCATTAAGGATCGTATCATAGCCATGCGGCAGTGTCCGGATAAAGTGATCCAGGCCTACGGCTTTACATGCTGCCTCTATCTTCTCTTCTGAAACATTCTCTGTATTGTACACCAGGTTTTCTCTGACTGTGCCCTCAAAAAGCCATGTATCCTGAAGCACCATACAGAACTGGGAACGTACTTCTTCACGCTTCATATCCCGGGTGGAAATACCGTCGATCTTGATATCGCCGCTCTGGATCTCATGGAAACGCATCAGCAGATTCACCAGTGTCGTCTTGCCGGCACCTGTCGGACCGACAATCGCGATCTTCTGTCCCGGTTTTGCCTTGGCTGAAAAATCATGAATAATGATCTTGTCTGTGTCTTCATAGCCGAATTTGACATGCTCAAAATCCACATAACCTTCTGCTTTGCCAAGCTTCTCTGTTTTATCGCTTTCATCGGACATTTCCTCTGCCCCAAGGAAAGCAAATACACGCTCACCGGCTGCTGCCGCAGACTGCAGGGACTGAGTTGCCTGTGCGATCTGCGCAAGGGGCTGGGTAAACAAACGGATATACATCATAAATGCAACAATGACTTCAAATCCGATATAGCCTTTCATTGTCAGCACAGCACCCATCACACAGACAGCCACATAACCAAAATTGCCGATAAAGGCCATCAAAGGCTGCATCAGACCGGAAAGGCTCTGTGCCTTAAAAGCGCTGTCTCTCAGGTTATTATTCAGTTCATCAAATACTTTTTTGGCATTTTTTTCACCGTTATAGGCTTTGACAACTGTATGTCCGGAATAAATCTCTTCAATATGACCATTTAATGCACCGAGATTGGCCTGCTGCCTTGAGAAATATTTCTGTGAATGACTTGTGATCAGTGACATCAGTCCGAAACCGATCATAGTTGCGATCACTGCTGTCAGCGTCATGATCACATTGGTCTTAAACATCATGATTAAAGACCCAAAGAACAATGCTACCGCTGACACCAGGTTGCCGATACTCTGGTTCATAGACTGAGAAATCATATCCACATCATTGGTGACTCTTGAAAGCACATCACCTGTAGATGTCTTATTGTAATAGGCCATCGGCAGACGATTGATCTTGCCCGAAATATCGCTTCGCAGCTGCTTTGTCACATTTTGTGTGACCGTGGCCATAATGAACTGCTGTCCAAAAGACAAAATCGCACTGCCCACATAAAAAGCCACCAATGTCAGACCGATGGACTTGACACGTTCCATATCAATACCTGTCGCTATGCCCTCTGTGATCACCTTTGTCAGATCTGACAATTTATCCGGACCGAGGATTGTCAGAATCGTACCGGCCACGGCACAGATCAGAGCAACAACGATCACTGCCAGATAACGTTTACAATAACGGATGATCTTCATCCATGTTCCTTTAAAATCTTTTGATTTCTCTGCAGGACGTCTGCCCATGCCAGGGCCCCGCATCCCACCTCTGTTATTTCTATTTTCCATTATGCCAGTTCCTCCTTTGAAAGCTGAGAGAAAGCAATCTGACGATAAACTTCACAATTCTTCATCAGTTCATCATGGGTACCCATTCCTGCGATCCTGCCTTCATCCAGAACAATGATCTTGTCTGCATCGCGGATAGTGCCGATTCTCTGTGCAACGATCAATCGGGTTGTATCACCGCACTTTTCATCCAGTGCCTTTCTTAATATTCGGTCGGTCTTATAATCCAGTGCCGAGAAGGAATCATCGAAAATCATAATCTCCGGATGACGGCAAATAGCTCTGGCAATAGAAAGACGCTGTTTCTGACCGCCGGAGAGATTCGAACCGCCCTGGGCTACAAAACCATCATAGGTATCCGGCAGTTTCTCTACAAATTCATCCGCCTGAGCTGTATGGACAGCATCGATAATGTCTTCTCTGTCCGCAGGCTTGCCGCCGTTTTCACCATAAGCCACATTGCCTGCAACCGTGCCGGAGAAGAGAATCGCCTTCTGGGATACATAACCGATTCTGTTTCTCAATGCTTCCTGGGTATATTCTTTCACATTCATGCCGTCAACCAGCACTTCACCTTCCGTCGCATCATAAAATCTCGGAATCAGGTTGATAACCGTACTCTTACCACAGCCGGTAGAACCGATGAAAGCCACCGTATCTCCCTTATGAGCTGTAAATGTAATGTCTTCCAGCACATTCTTCTCTGCATCCGGATATTTGAAGCTGACATGACGAAACTCTACTTCACCGGTCATACCCGCCTTGGCTTCTGTCTTCGCACCATCCTCAATGGCCGGTTCTGTATCCAGTACCTCATTGATACGCTTTGCAGCAACGGATGCACGGGGTACCAGCACAAAGATCATAACCAGCATCATGAAAGCCATCACAACCTGCATCGCATACTGTGAAAAGACAATCATATCCGAGAATAATGTCAGCTTATCCTGCATACCCGCATCATTGATCAGATAAGCACCTACCCAGTAAACCGCCAGTGTCAGACCATTCATGACAAGCATGATACCCGGCATCAGAATCGTCATGGTTCTGTTGGCAAAAAGCTGTGTACGCTTCAGTTCATCATTGGCCTTTTCAAACTTGGTCTCCTGATAATTCTCCGCATTATAGGCACGGACAACACGAAGCCCTGTCAGATTCTCACGCGTCACCCGGTTGATGTTATCTGTTAGAATCTGCAGCTTTCTGAACTTCGGCATTGCCACCATAACACAGGTTCCGACAATGCACAGCAGTATAATAACTGCGATGCCTGTTGTCGCCGTCCACTGCCAGCTCTTTCCGGCAATCTTACAGATGGCCCACACAGCTGTCACTGGTGCCTTCAGAAAAACTTCCAATCCCAACACCAATACCATCTGAACCTGGGTAATATCATTGGTTGAACGTGTGATCAGACTGGATGTTGAAAAACGTCCGATCTCTTCCATTGAAAATGACTGCACTCTGTTAAATACCTGTCCTCGCAGGTTGGCAGAAAAATTTGCTGAAATCTTTGCCGCGCAGACAGCAATACAGGCTGCCGTCAAAAGTGAGCCCACCGCACAGAGCAGCATCTTGCCTCCCGCTGCAAGTATATCTGCCATGGCACTTCCCTCTGTCTGAACAAGCACTGTCATGTCGGACATATAATCCGGCATGGTCAGGTTCAGATAAACCTGTGCCAGAATCAAAAGAAAGGCAAGTCCAGCCAGTGCCATATCTTTCTTTGTCAATTTCTTTAATAATTTGATCATTACTGCACTTCTCCTTTGATGTCATTGCATATTTCTGTTAAAACGTATTCATTATCAGCACTCATCTAGCCAGAGTGCCAGATTTAACTGAATAAAAATACTTCAGTGCTGCTGAAGTATTTTATCACCATAAACTGTTTGATATTAAACTGTTTATTTTTAAACCATTATAGTACGAATAAAGAATATGTCAAGGCTTTTTATATTTTTTTTAGATTTTTTCTTTTCCGGATTATACAGATGCCTCATCAATCATTCTCTCCATATTCGCCATTGCATGCTTTAATACTTTATTGAAAATCGCTCTATCCTCTGCCTGAATACCGGACATGATCTGCTGATGCATATCATCCCATATAGCATTGATGCGCCTCACCAGCTCTTTTGCCTCCTCTGACAATATATAATGCATATAACGCCTGTCCTTCTTATCTGGCATGCTCTCCAGATAATGCATGGTACACAGATGTTCCAGGGTCTTTGAAATCTGCCCTTTATTCAAATCAAGATAACGATGAATATCTGCTGCCGTATTCCGCTCACCGGACATAGCCAGAAAACGCAGAATCTCGATTTCCACCCGCTTCACATCATATTCCCGAATGATGCCGTCCATCTTCTTGTTCATTAGCTGTTTGAACTGTCTGCCACGGTGCATCATGTTTAACTGTTCTTCCATAATACTTCCCCTCTGTCTGATTTTCACTTATTCAAAATACACTCATCGTCTGATCTGTATTAAAAGGCGGTGAGTATTTATGATCTGTTATATTATACACCGTTTCCGGTGGTTTTTTCAAACTTTTGTCGGGAGAATTTTTAATCTGACAGATACGCTGTGACAATATCTTTGTCAACCTGCGCCCCAATGACATCATAAACCGGCTGTGCAGCCTGTTAATTGTTCAATACAGCCTGTTGATTCGCTGTGAAGCAGACTTACAGACTTTTGTGAAGCAGATTTAATACAGTATTCAGGTCGTTCACACCCATCTGTCCCGGAGCAGAGGCTTTGCCTGCTGCACCAAATGTCAGTGCAGAACCGAATACTTCACCGCAAAGACGGCTGATTACACCTGTACCTGCCATAGACATCGTAATGATCGGTCTGTCCGCATACAGTCTGTTCATCTCTTCTGTTGCAGAAAGCAGTGTCAGGACATCCAGTTTGCTCTGAGGCATCACCGCAATCTTTGGAATGTCTGCGCCAAGATCCTGCATTTTGCGAAGACGGCCAACGATATCATCCTTATCCGGTGTCTTGTCAAAATCATGGTTGGAAGCAACAACTTTGACGCCGCAGGCATGGGCTGCTTCAATAATCTCTTTCACCACTTCATCCCCTGTAAAGGCTTCCACATCCACCAGGTCTACATTGCCTGTCGCTGCGATTTCCTTGTTCAGTTTTGCATAATCTGCTGCTTCAATGGCCTTTTCGCCGCCCTCTCTGGATGTACGGAAAGTAAAAAGAATCGGTGTATCTTTTAAAACCTGGCGAAGGTCTGTCAGCACATCCTTCACTTTTTCAATATCAAAAACATTTTCAAACCAGTCTACACGCCACTCAACAACATCTACCGGAATATTTGCAAATGTTTTGGCTTCGTTGATAATGTCTTCTTTTGTCACACCAACGATTGGCACACAGATTTTCGGAATACCTTCGCCGATTTTAATATTTCTAACTTCTACTGCATTCATACTCTCAGACTCCTCTTTTTTATTGTTCTGTCTTCGCTAAAAGACTTCCGTATCTCACATTGACAAAAACTGCCAGCAGCACGCCGATAACGGTAATAACAATGTTCAGCATGATCACCTGCATGGATGACATTTTCGCTGCCGCACTTCAAAATTGTATAGTTGCACAGACTGGATGCGATCATGACCAGACTGGTAATGATCCCCTTGATATTCGGGAACAGATCATTCACTGTTGCTGCTGCCATCTGAAGGACACCGCCTGCTGCTGCATAACCGATCACAAATGCTCCCACGAAGCAGATCATCGGTGTTTTCACCAGGTAAACCAGAACCAATATGGCAACGGAAATTACCGGATAGATCACCAGGAAACGGACCTGTTTGAACTCCGCCAAGGACTGCTGCCACATAGGCCACCTGAATATTCGGTGAAAATGCAATGCCTATAAAAAAGATAACATAGGATGCTGCACCAATCAACACTGAAATTCTTCTTACCAGCTTATCAGACAAAGGCCTTGCAAAAGGAAGGGAAACATCGAAGGTACCGAAGAAGGACGCAATATTCTGAATGTGCTGGCCAAACACGATTATTTGTAAAAACTCATAAAAATCCCCTATTTGATATCCCCCCCTAAGAAAGAAACCTCCGCTAAAACAACGCGCACCCGCACGAAACGTTTTAGCGGAGGTTTCCTTATCAGGGGGGTATTTTATTTTGTCATCTATTATTAGAGCAACTGTCTTCATGATTCAATTTTGGCTTTAAACTAATTGCTTTAAACTATTTGCCTGTTTTTATAAGCAATGGTTCCTTCTGCCAGGCATACAGCGGCGAGGATGATGTTGATGGCAAATACAGGTTGCCAGATGTTATAGATGTCTTTGACCATGTTTGTCATAATCAGGAATACTGGCATGGCATCGACGATAAGGGCCATAAAGCCGCCGAAAAATATTCTTATTATCACCGGCAGGCCCCAGCATGCTGCAGAGATGATGACGGCTCCAAATGAACTGTTCTGATGGGCAGATACACACAGGGTAATAGCACACAATGATAATAAGGCTTCCAATGCAAGCATGAGTAAGACTGCCAGATATTTTGAAAACATCACCGACTGATGCCTGATGCTTGCAGACAGTACCAGTCCTGCGATGTTATTGAATCCATTTAACCCATACACAACCTGACATAAGGCCAGGTTTATCACCGCAAACCACAGAAAGATAGAAATTGTAAACGTCAAAGCAGCGGCTATTTTTGCCATGACATCCTTTCTTCTTCCCTCTTCTGTGCTGAAAATCAGCGGCAGCATTTTCGTCTGGCTCTCCTCTGCAAAAATAGTTGACACACTGCAAATAACCAGTATACTTCCCAATATCAGGCCAAACTGCAGCATTTCAACAAATATTTTCCAGCCTGTTGTGTAAGTCAGATAAGGTGTTATCCCCAGTTTTTCACAGTTTTCCCCCAGTTCTGTTTCCGCAATCATATATCTTTCTGTTGGAGTAATGCCGTTTTCCCATGCCCCATTGGTAAAATATCGTGTCACAAAATCATTTAAAAAGTTCCCGTCTCTCCATCCCGGCATATTTTCTTCCAACTTGGATGGCAGACCATATTTTTCAACAATTTGATGAACCTTTTCATCTGTCAGCTCGCCTTCAAATTCTTTCGTGATTTTCTTGTTCATCTTCACAGCCTCATAACCAGAATAAACGCTTCCATCCACTGCAGCTATTTCCCCGCCTACTTCTGCAAACCAAAAATAAGCCAACAACAATGCGGTAGCGGCAAATAGTCCGATTCTAAATATTTTGTTGTGATAGAGTTTGTACAATTCCATTCTATAAAGCCGCATTTTACGTTTCCTCCGCTGACTGTGTTTCATAAAGATAGGCATCTTCAAGAGTCCCCTCCAGAAGTTCTGCCTCCCGCATGGGCTGTTTTTCTGAAATCACTCTTAATTCGATATTTTCACCATTGCTTCTCATATTGCTTACAACAAAACGCTGCCCAAGGCACTCGGCTTCTTTTTCCGAAACAATGCATTTCCAAACGTGGCCTTTCACTTTCTCTGTTAGCTCCGCCTCTGTTCCTTCCTGAATGAGTTCTCCGTTTTTCATGAGTGACATGCTCCCACCACTTAAATCACAGATTTTGAAGTGGGGGCTTCTTGCTCA
>OLOI01000206.1_pt1 | contig 63452 bp, 46 predicted proteins | sample 1672131 | NCBI WGS metagenome assembly OLOI01 (sample SAMEA3136651, study PRJEB25190) | human gut metagenome
TCGTGCCGCTGGACATCGTCTACATGCAGACGATTGTCTTCATCCTCGTGATCGCCGCGCTGGTACAGATGGTCGAGATCATGCTCAAGAAACTCTCGCCTTCGTTATATCAGGCACTGGGTATCTTCCTGCCCCTGATCACGACCAACTGCGCCGTGCTGGGCGTGGCGATCCTGATGATCCAAAAGGAGTTCAACCTCTTGCAGAGCGTCACTTATTCGGTGGCTACGGCGCTGGGATTCGCCCTGGCGCTGGTGCTCTTCGCCGGCATCCGCGAGAGGCTCGAATTCGAGGACGTGCCCAAGGCATTCAAGGGGGTGCCTATCGCGCTGATCACGGCCGGTATCCTCGCCATGGCCTTCATGGGCTTCTCTGGACTGGTATAACGACGTCCCGCAATGCGAAACAGCCACCTTCGGAAAAGAAGGTGGCTGTTTTTGTAAGGGGGGGGAGCCCTTACCGTTTTTTTCCGGATCCGGGACTCGCCGGTCACGCCTCGCCGGTCGAGACCGAAGTCGTAGCGACTGCCGTTTTCAGACTTGCGGATGAATACCGGGACGTAATCGGATTCACGGGGGCTGTCCGTCGATGGGCAATGGTGTTCGAGGAGCCTACGGTTGCAGGGTAAATCCGTTTTCGGCCCGGAAGGTTTGCGGGGACAACGAATTTTACCGGATTCTCTTCCGGCTGAGTAAAAGTAAGGCGGTCAACTCCGTCGGAGGTTGAAAATTTACCGGAAAGCCTCTCTTCCGTGCTTTTCCCGGAGGTAAATCGGATATCCGGCGTTGCGGATGAGGAAAAAATGTGTAATTTAGAATTCTGAAAACTACCGTCCATGCGTCCGAACCTGATACTTTCCCGCCTTTTTGCAACTGTGCTTGCCATGCTGGCCACGGTGGGGTACGTGTCTGCCGAACCCTATTCCAAAATCCGGTTCGTGCCGATCCCTTCCGACATCCTGCCGTCGAGCGAAGTACGCAAACTCTATCAGGATTCCGACGGGTATATCTGGATTCCGACCTATAACGGTCTGGCCCGCTATGACGGATACGGAGTGGTCACTTACGGTATGCACGACGTTTCGGGCGTGGCGTTCAATTCGTTCGTGAATGTGGTGGCCGAAGACCGCGACAAGGTGATCTGGATCGGGACGGAGCGCGGACTGTTTCGGCTCGACAAGAAGACGGGCATGATTTCGACGACGGGCTGCGAGCAGGTCGGCGATTGCAACATCTCGGTCATCATCTGCGATACGGGCAACGGGATTTGGGTCGGAAGCGACAAGGGCTTGTTCCGGAAAAATGCCTCGGAACATGATTTCCGTCCGGTTACGATGCGCAATGCCGATGGGAAGCCCGTCACGGACATCACTTCGGTCGTCAAGGATGCCAATTGCAGCCTGTGGATCGCTTCCTACGGCAGCGGATTGCTGCGCTACGATCTGCGCGAAGAGCGTACCTACACGTATGACGACGAGGTCCTGCGGCATGCGCATGTCGTCTTCTGCGATGCGGGCGGGAATGTCTGGGTGGGCACCTGGGGCGCGGGCCTGATCCGCCTGATAAACCCCTATGCTCCCGGGCGGATGCAATATGCCCGTTACATGCACCGTGAAGACGACGATACGGCGCTGCTCGACGACATTGTCTATGCCATCGAAGAGGATATTACGCAGAACACGCTGTGGGTGGGAACCCGCAGCGGACTGAGTATCCTGCATGACCCGGATCACCGGCCCTCGTTCCAGAATTTCAAACCCGGCGAGGATGTGGGCGACCTGCCATACAACGAGGTCAATTCGATTATGCGGGCCCGGGACAACCTCATGTGGATCGGGATGCTGGGCGGCGGTGTTTGCAAGATACAGACCGCAGGCATGAAATTCGAATTCAACCGGCTCGATCCGGTGCGTGCCCGCTTCAACACCAGTTCCGTACGGAGTATGTATTACATCGGCGAGGGCGAATATTGGCTCGGGCTGCTCGATTTCGGGCTGATCAGGTATAATACCCGCAGCGGCCGTATCGTCAGCTACCGGGAGCATCCCGACCTGTGTGTGCTGCCTTATACTTCGACCGTCAATGCCATAATCAGGAGGAACGCCACTTCGGAGCTGTGCTTTGCGACGTGGAGTTCGGGTGTATGGTGCTACGACGAGAAACGCCATCGCGTGCGCCAGATCAACCGGAATACGCTGCCGCTGTTTGCCGACGACTGCGTGCTCGCGCTGCGGGAGGATCCGGACGGGAATTTGTGGATCGGTTCGAGGTCGGGAATTTATATCGAATCGGCATCCGGGCAGCTCTCGACGCTCGACATGTGGCTGGGGCGGAAGACGCCCTTCGCATCGACGCGCATATTCGATATCTGCTGCGTCGGCGGCGGGGTCGTATGGATTGCGACCAACGGCGACGGGATCATCCGTGTCGATACGAAAAGACGTGACTGGATCCAGTATCGACGCGAGGCGGGGATGACGGCCGATAACGTCTATTGCCTCAGTACGGACGATGCGGGTAACCTCTGGGCGGGGACGATTGCCGACGGACTGGCGGTATATTCGCCCTCGGAGGATCGTTTCAAGGCGGTCACGGCATTTCCCAACATCGAGAAAAAGGGGATCACCAACATTGCTAGGGATGAGAACGGCCGCATGTGGATTACGACCAACGATGCCGTGTTCTCGTTCTCGCCCGACGAAAACGGTACTCCCGAGCATATCAACACCTATATTATTACGGCAGATCTGCAATCGTTCTTCTTCAACCGCAATGCATCGGCACGTGTCGAATACGGACGCATGGCGTTCGGCGGTTCGAACGGACTGCGCATCTTTACGGGCAACCGCATCCAGCCCCACCAGTCGAAACTACCGATCGTATTGACCGATTTCCGGGTTCACAACCAGTCCCTGCGTACCATGCCGGAAAAGGAGCGGGAGCATATCAGCTCCCGGGAGATCGACTATGCAGATGAGGTGACGCTGACCCACCGGCAAAACAATTTCTATATCGAATTTTCGATGCTTTCCTATGCCAATCCGAGGGACAACATCTTCAAATACAAGCTGGACGGGTTCGACAAGGAGTACGTATTGGTCGATTCACAGCACCGCTTCGCCTCCTACAACAACCTGCCTGCGGGCATTTATACCTTCCATTTGCAGGCGGCGGGCGGCAACGGTGTCTGGAGCAGCAACGAGCGGGTGCTGAAGGTGCGTATCCTGCCGGCACCCTGGCGCTCGTGGTGGGCCGTGGCGTTCTATCTCGCAGCCCTTGCGGGGGTGGCCTACGGCGCGATCCGCTTCCTGCGCTACCGACTGCGTATGCAGCATGAAATCCGCATTTCGAAATTCGAACGCCGGAAAACCGAGGAGCTGAACCACGCGAAATTGCAGTTCTTTACCAATGTCACCCACGAGCTGATGACGCCCCTGACGATCATCATTACCTCGCTTGACAGCCTGCGCAGCACCTCCACAGACCGGGAGGCGCTCTACAACGTAATCTCGGTCAACGCGACGCGTCTGATGCGCCTCATCCAGCAGATACTCGAATTCCGCAAGGTCGAGAGTGGTAACCTGAAGATCCGGGTTTCGCAAGGCGATGTGGCGGCATTCGTTCGCAAATGTGTCGAGGCATTCGCCCCGCTGGTATCGAAAAAGCGCCTTCGGGTCTACTTCCAGAGTTCTGCCGACCGTATCGAAGGCTGGTTCGATTCCGACAAACTCGATAAGATCGTCTACAACCTGCTTTCCAACGCTGCCAAATACACACCCGACGAAGGGGAAATAAAAATCCGTGTGGGGATGGAAAGCCCCGGTTTTGTCGGTATAATGATCGCCAATAGCGGTGAATGCATGAGCCAGCAGACTATCGACGGGCTTTTCAAGCGCTTCTACGACGGTAATTACCGTAAGTTCCATACCATCGGTACGGGTATCGGGTTGTCGCTGGTGAAGGATCTGACCGATATCCACAAGGGGCATATCCGGGTTTCGAGCAGCGAACGGGAGGGAAATTGTTTCCGGGTCGTATTGCCCATAGGCCGGGACGCCTACTCCGGGGAAGAGGTCGACGAATCGGTGCCAGGGCCCGATTCGGCGGATTTGATGCCGGGATCGGCGGAGTTGCCGTCCATGCGGCCGGACGAGGCGGTTGCCGGAGACGGGCGGATGTATACGATTCTGATCGTGGATGACAACGAGGAACTGCGGGTGCTGGTGTCCAACTTGCTGGCGGCTTATTTCCACATCGAAATGGCATCCGGAGGCGAAGAGGCACTGCAACTTTTGGCCGAAAAACCGGTCGATCTGGTCGTTTCCGACATCATGATGCCCGGGATGGACGGGATCGAGTTGTGCGCCAAGATCAAGGGGACGTTCGAATATTGCCATATCCCTGTCATCCTTCTGACGGCCAAAAATACGGACGACAGCCGTATCGAAGGGTATGACTCGGGGGCTGACGGTTATGTTACCAAGCCGTTCAACTTCAAGCTGCTCCATGCACAGATTGTGAACCAGCTCAGAAAGCAGGAGCGCAAAGGTTCGCATTTTCGCAACCAGCTTGTCTTTGAGATCGAAGCGTTGGAATATACCTCGATGGACGAAGATTTCATGCGCCGGGCTATGGCGTGCGTCAATGCGCATATCGACGACGGCGAATTTTCGCAGGCCGATTTCACGCGGGAGATGAATACGTCGCGTACCGTCCTCACCGAGAAACTCAAATCGCTGACAGGGCTTACTCCGACCGCGTTTATGGTCGACATACGGCTGCGCGCGGCGTACCGGTTGCTGGAACAGCAGCGCCACATGCGGATCGCCGATCTGGCTTATGCCGTAGGGTTCAACGACCCGAAGTATTTCAGCACCTGTTTCCGGAAAAAGTTCGGCGTCAGTCCCAAGGAATTCATCGAACAACTCGATGGCAAGGGTGAAAAAATCGTATAACCCGGATATTTTCCGGAGGTGTTTGTGTAATGTGTTGTTATGCATTGTATTGCCTGCGTTGTGTCGGTCGGCTGTTGCAGCCGGCCGATTTGCGTCAGAGCCGTTTTACGGTAAAATTTCAACCTCGAAGCCGTCGGGGCAGAGTATTTTCGTATCCGGCAAAAGCCCTTTGGACGGGGCTGTCGGAACCGAAAACTAACCTAAAAAACAATGCCATGACATGATGCAGCCATCCCGGATGAACCGTAGTGTCCGATCCCTTTCCCTTTTTTCCGAATAAACCAACTAAACCCTAATCTATGAAAGCAGATTTCTACAAGAATTACATGAGTGCCGTATTCGTCGCAGCGGCGCTGTCCTTCTGCTCCTGTTCCGACGATCGGACGGTCTCGTCCGGCGGTCTGCCCTATAAGTCAATCCGCGTGACCGTCGACGGCGAGACAGTCACGGCGGAGCGGATAGACGATAAAAACCTGGCCCTGAGATTCGATATGGCCGAGGATTTCTCACATGCCCGGATCGACGTCGAGCTCAACGAGGGCTATTCGGTCATTTTCCCGACGGACGTTACCGCCGCCGACCTGGATACCTATCCGGTGCTGAACTTCCGGGCACCCGATAACCGGATCGTCAAGGTGTGGTTCACGATTTCGTCGAAGGCATTTCCGATCACCGATGCTACGAAGGTGACTGCTTCGGGAATCGGGGGCTGCGTTTCCGTATCGGGCAAGACGCTTACGATCACTTATGAGCGGAGTATGAACCGGGGTGAAATCGAACTCGATTTTGCCGAAGGTGCCCTGATGGAGGGAGCTTCGATCGCCTCGTCTACGACGTTCGATTTCACGGAGTCGCTTACCCGGCAACTGAAAGTCGAAATGGATGGCAAAGAGCGCATCTACAATGTCAGGATAGACTATTCGAAAGTGATGGACAAACCGATCGTCTACGGGTTTAGCGAGGTCACGGGCAATTATGTCGACCAGCAGCTCTATCCGTTCCTCAATGTCTATAAGGCAACTACGGTCAACAGCGTACCCGTACGCGGTGCGGCAACATCCGAAACCCCATGGAGCTGGGATCCCGGTGCCGGTGACCTGGACGTTTACCTTGCCTTTATCGGCAACTGGGCCGCAAATCGCCCGACCGAAACGATCGAGGGAATCGAATTCGCCTTCGCCACGATCGACATTGACAAGGCGAAAGCCTATATGGTCAGCAACGATGCCCGCTCGGTGGTCATGGACGATGTTGCCTCGCTGGTCGCACTCACCGGGATGATGACCAAGGAGAGCACGATGATTTACTACAATGGGAAAGTGCTCTCCGACCGCAATTCCGAGGGCGATTGGCGCGGGACGGTCGGTTTCTACGAGGACGGGCACATTGAATTTTGGAATGCGGGTATCCGCGACGGCGAACTGGTCAGGATGACCCAATGGGTCGATGAGGCGGGACGCGACGGGTATCTTGCCTCGGGGACTCCGTGGGACGTGGTCACCGCGGCGTCGGGACACCCGTGGTTGGTACGCGAGGGGCATCTGCTGACCCGCCTGGAGATGTATTGGAACGATACGGGATGGGAAACGGCTCTGGGCGAAGCCTGGAACGGCACGCGCAGCCGTTCGTACATCGGGCTGACCTATGACAACAAACTCGGTGTCGCCGCCGTGTCCGAGGGGACGGGAACCTGCCAGGCTGCGTGGCTGCTCTACAAGATGGGCTGGAAAGACGTGTTCTACGTGGCCGGAAGCAACTACTTGGATGACGGTTTCACGCCGACGCTCAAGGTGGGCGGAAACGTCGTCGTGGGAAAGGCCGACCAGGCCGCGCAATATGCAATCGCCATAGATGTCAAACAGTAACAACTCGCAAATCATGAAGCAAACCATATATCTGATCGCCGTCTGCCTGATGTTCCCGGCGTTTGCACTTGCCGCCGGCGCGGGAGAGCCGGATGCGGCGGGCTTGCAGGCCATCCAGGGCGGCAGCCGGTCGGTAACGTATAAGGGCCGTGTGGTCGACGAAAGAAGTTCCGTACCGCTCGCCGGTGTCGCCATTGTTGTCAAGGACGCTCCGCAAATCGGTATGACGACCAACTCCGAGGGTGAATTCCGGATCACGATTCCCGTCCGCTATCAACCGCTCGTGTCGGTTTCCTATATTGGCTACCAGCCCAGGGAGTCGGTGCTCGTGGCTGCGGCGGACAATGAAATCCGCCTGAAGGAAGAGGCGCAGGCGCTGGAGGAGGTGCAGGTCATCGCCTACGGGCAACAGAAAAAGGTGTCGGTGACGGGCGCCATCGCCTCGATCAATACCAAAGACCTGCTCAAGTCACCGAGCGGCAGTGCCGGCAGTGCCCTTGCGGGGGCCGTGACAGGCATTTCGTCGGTACAGATTTCCGGACAGCCCGGTGCCGAAGACCCCGACATTTATGTCCGCGGTACGGGATCGCTTTCGAACGAGGCGTCGAAGCCGCTTATCCTGGTGGACGGTGTCGAGCGTTCGTTTTTCCAGATGGACTCGCACGAGATCGAGAGTGTGACCGTCCTCAAGGATGCATCGTCGACGGCCGTATTCGGGGTTCGCGGCGCCAATGGTGTCATCCTGGTCACGACGCGGCGCGGTACGAAGGGCAAGCCACAGATTTCATGGAACTCGACCTTCGGACTGACTCAGTCGCTGCGACACCTGACCGGTGTCGACAGTTATACTTACGCTACGCTCTATTCCGAGGCCCAGCGCTCCGACAATCCCGGCATTAAGGATGACCAGCTCACCTTTTCGCCGTTCGTAACGGAAATGTTCCGCACGAAGGCCGATCCGATCATGTTCCCGGATGTGGACTGGAGCAAATACATCTTCAAGAACGTCGCCTGGCAGACACAACATAATGCGACCCTGTCGGGCGGCGGCGACCGCATCCGCTATTTCGTGTCGTTGGGTTATCTGGATCAGGACGGCATGATGAAGCGTTTCGACGAGAGTTATGACCCGAATTACAATTATCAGCGCTTTAACTACCGCTCGAACATCGACGTAGACATTACGAATACGACTCAGTTGAAAGTCAATATCGGCGGGCGCGTGAGCGACAAACGCGAACCGCTGACCTATTCGCTCTGGCAGAATATCATGTGGTGTACGCCGTTCGCAAGTCCGGGTTTCGTCGACGGGAAGTACATCTACAATTACAAGAACAACTACATCCCGCTTACGGAACTCACGAGCGGGCTGGACTGCTACTACAACTGGGGTTACCGCAAAACGACCCAGAATGAACTGAACCTCGACCTTGCGCTTTCCCAGAACCTCGATGTGATTACCAAGGGATTGACCCTCAATGTGAAAGGAGCATACAATACCTCTTACTACCTGGCGACCAAACGCGCCCCGACCGGTACGAACAGTTCCTATACGCCGATTTATCTGGGGTCGATCACCCAACCCGGAATGGATGTCTCAGACCCGAGGTTCGACAATACGATCGTCTACCAGACCGACGGCGTGACGGGTATGCGCGAGCCGATGACCTATGGTGAGGACGGGTCGGGCAAATCACGCAACTGGTATATAGAGGCGAGCCTCGGCTACCAGCGTACGTTCGGTGACCACGCGGTGTCGGCACTGCTGCTTTACAACCAGTCGAAGACCTACTACCCGGGGCAGTATACCGACATCCCGACCGCCTATGTGGGTTATGTGGGGCGTTTGACCTATGCTTACAAGAACCGCTATCTGGTCGATTTCAACGCCGGTTACAACGGCTCCGAGAATTTCGCCCCGAAGAAGCGCTACGGGTTCTTCCCGGCAGGTTCCGTGGGTTGGATCGTCTCCGAGGAGAATTTCATGAAGAACCAGCAAACCGTCGACTTCCTGAAGTTGAGGGCCTCGTTCGGACTGGTCGGGAACGACAAGTACAGCGGTGCCCGTTTCCTCTACCTCGACGGCTCGTGGACGGGCAACCATGCCGTATGGCAGAACGGCTATGGCAGCTATCAGTTCGGTATGGGCGGAAGTATGACGATGCTGCCCGATGCGGTCGAAAATACGGTCGGCAACTCCGAGGTGACGTGGGAAAAAGTACGCAAGCAGAACTATGGCATCGACCTCAAAATGTTCGGTGCGCGCCTCAGCCTGACGGCCGACTACTTTTTCGAACACCGCTACGACATTCTTTCGACCCGCAATACGCTGCCGTCGATCGTCGCCATCGAGCTGCCGCTGATCAATCTGGGCGAGGTCGATAACCGGGGCTATGAAATCTCACTGGGCTGGAATTCGCGTACCGAGAAGATCGACTGGTGGGTACAGGGCAACGTCTCTTACTCGAAGAACAAGATTATTTTTATGGACGAAGTCATGCCCAACTATCCGTGGATGGCTCAGACCGGACGCAGCACGGGACTGAACTACGGGTACAGGTTCGACCGTTTCCTGCGAGCCGACGACTTCGATGCCGACGGAGCCCTGAAAACCGACGGGGAGGGGAAGCCGCTGCTACCCGTCATGTCGCTGGGATCACCCCGCCCAGGCGACGCGCTCTTTAAAGACCTCAACGGGGACGGCAAGATCGACGGCAACGACAAGACCTACTTCGGTTACAGTCAGCGTCCGGACTACGTGCTCGGCCTGCTGGGCGGATTCCGGTACAAGAATTTCGAAATTTCGATGCAGTGGACGGCCGGCCTGCATGCCTCGCGTATGCTCAGCGGCGAATACCGTAATGCTTTCGGCAGTACAAACGGCCGTGCGCTGCTCAAATTCCTGGCCGACGGGCGTTGGACGCCCGAGAACCCCGATGCGCGTTTTCCACGGCTGACCTTCCTCAACAAGTCGCACTATCTGGAGGATTCCGACCTGTGGCTGATGGACGGCTCGTACCTGCGGCTGAAGGTTGCCGAAATAGGTTATACGTTCAGGGATATTCCGGCATTCCGGAAGGTCGGCGTCAAGTCGCTGAAGGTTTATTTCAGCGGGTACAACCTGTTGACGCTTTTCTCCGATCTGAACGACATCGACATCGACCCCGAGGGGGCGACGAGCGGTTCGAATATCGATTCCTACCCGAACGTGCGCATTTTCAACTTCGGTGTAAACATCACATTCTAATCGACACTCCACTATGAAAAAGACGATAATATCCATTCTGATCCTGGGCGGTTTCGTGTCGGGACTGACCAATTGCAGCGACCTGAAATTCGGGGACGGGTTCCTGGAGAAAGCGCCCGGCGGCGATGTGACCGTCGACACGATCTTCTCGTCGAAGCTCTATGCCGACCGGGCCCTCAATTCGGCCTATGCCACGTTGCGCTGCGGGCTCACGATGCACAATCCCAGCGTGAACGGCGGGTCGTACGAACACCAGAATGCCGGTAACAAACTGGCATGGGACAACCTCGATGCCCTGACCGATATCATCAACACGCATTGTTCGTGGGGCGGCGTTTACAGCATGTATTACGGGGGCGCATACGACGCCGAGACCGAGAATGAGTCGAGCGGTACGAAGATGGGGTTCAACCCCGAGCAGGACGTGACGTGGACGGGTATCCGCAAGGCGTTCCTCTACATCGAGCATGTCGACCGTGTGCCCGACATGAGCGAGGCGGAAAAGATTCGGCGCAAGGGCGAGGCCCGAATGGTCATTGCGTGCCAGTACCACGAATTGCTGCGCCACTTCGGTGGGGTTCCGCTGCTCAAGACAGCCGTCGAGGCGGGTAAGGAGGCCGATATAGACTACTCGCGCCGGACTTTCGAAGAGACGGTCGAATACATCGTCGCGCTGTGCGAACAGGCTGCCCGGGAGCTCCCATGGACGGTCGACCCGGCCGATGACGGGCGTTTTACGAAGGCTTCGGCGCTGGCGCTCAAGATTCGTGTGCTGCTCTATGCGGCCAGCCCCTTGTTCAATGCGAACCAGCCTTATGCCGAGCCGCAACAACCGGTACTGGGCAATATCGGCAAGATCGCCGAGGAGAGTGTCCGGAAAGTGGCGTGGTATGGCAATTACGATGCCCAGCGCTGGAACCGCGTGGTTACGGCCTGCGAAGAGTTCATCACGGAGAATGCCAACAACGGCAATCCCTATAAACTCGTCGAAGCGACCGAAAAGACAGCCGAAGGTTACGGAAAGGCATTCGGTGCGTGCTATGCAGACCGTTACAACGGCGAAATACTGATTGCCACCGGGCGGTCGAAGCGTACCTACGGCGATACTTACCATGCCTATTACTTCGGCATTTCGACCGATTTCAACGGAGCGAACGCCCAGGGGTACGGCGGTGGCTGCGTGACGCTTAACTATGTCGATAAATTCCCTTTCTCGAACGGGGAACCGGCGCCTTATGCCGAATGGATCCGGACGCACAATTCGACCGGAACGGTGACGGACAATCCTTTCTCGAACCGGGATCCGCGCCTCTACCAGTCGGTGATGGTGCCCGGCGGCCCGTTCCGCGACCGTGTGGCCCAGATGTGGGAAGGCGGTGGCAGCGAGGATTTGGTGAACTATGCCAAGGATCGGGCCGCAACGGGTTTCTGCAACCGTAAATACCTCTGGGACTATAACCGTGCGACGTTCTACGACAAACCGATGAACTACTCCTATATGCGCCTGGCCGAGGTTTACCTGGCCTATGCCGAGGCATTGAATGAGACGGGACGCAAGGACGAGGCCTGCAAGTGGCTCGACAAAACCCGCAACCGCGTGGGGCTGCCCTCCATGACCGACGAATTGCTGCACCGCCTGCACCGCGGCAAGGTGCTGCCGTCCTATCCCGAATGTGCGCTTGCCGGGGATGCCGAGCTGCGCGAGGAGATACTCGACGAGCGGGCCCGGGAATTCGCCTTCGAGGAGATCCGTTGGTTCGACATCGTGCGCTGGAAACGTGCCGATATTTTCCGGCAGACGCTTTACGGGATCAGGGTGACGATCCTGGACGGAACGGATTCCTCGAATTTCCGGTTCAATTTCTCTGAGCCGATTCCCGAAACCGACCGCGCCTGGAAGAACAGCTTTGATCCGAAGTGGTATCTGAGCGCCTTTCCTTCGAACGAAGTCAACAAGGGGTACGGCCTGACTCAGAATGCCGGATGGTAGACATACATGGTTAAACAAACAGAGAGCATACAATGAAAAAGATATCAATCATACTGCTGTTCCTGGCTGCCGTTTGTCCGCTGGCACAGGCGCAGCGCGTCAAGGTGTATGTGACCGATGCATGGGACAAGCCGCTCGGCGAGGTTGCCGTGACGCTCGGCCGCGGGCGGATCCCCGTGGCGGTTACGGGCGCCGACGGCATGGCCGAGGTCGATGCCGGGGAGGGTGACCGCATGACGCTGACCCTTCTGAACCGCATGAGCCGCACGGTAGCCGTCAGCGGTGGCGAGATGCATATCCGCCTGACGGACGATGACGTGCTGTTCGACGTGGGCTATGACGAGCGCGTCCGCAAAGGCTCCGCGTCGGCATCGCTCGCCGGCGCTGCGGCACGTGAAATCGAAGCGGGCGGCCGTACCGACCTGATGAGCAACCTTTACGGCCTGATTCCGGGACTCGGCGTGCGCCAGGGCGAGAACCTGCCATGGGACTCGGCGCCCGACCTGAATGTGCGCGGCGTCGGTTCGTTCGGCGGGAACAGTGTGGTCGTACTGGTCGACGGCATCGAACGCGATGCGGCCTGCCTGGATCGGGAGGAAGTGGAGCGCATCACCGTGCTGAAGGACGCCGCATCGCTGGCACTCTACGGTAACCGGGGCGCCGACGGTATCGTCGCCGTCACGACCCGGCGCGGCGGTGACCACGGCCTGCGTACCCGTATCGACTACAATTTCAGCGTGCAGACTCCGTTCCGGGTTCCCGATATGGCCGATGCCGCAACCTATGCGACGGCTGTCAACGAGGCGTTGGAAAACGACGGGCTTGCACCCCGCTATACGCAGCGCGACATCCGTTCGATGGTGCGGGGGGAGCGCACCGATGTACTGCCCAATGTCGACTGGCGGAAGGCTGTACTCCGCAATGCGGGTTTCAACCACGACCTGAACCTCTCGTTCGACGGGAGCGGCGGCCGTATGCGCTATTTCGTGCTGGCCAACTATAACTCCAACCGCGGGATGCTGGATAATACCGACCTGAACGATGGCTATTCGACCCAGATCGAGATGTACTCCCTCAAGCTGCGTTCGAACCTCGAGGCCGCGATCACGAAAACCACGACCGCACGGATGAACCTGATGGGGCGGCTGATGCAATACCAACTGCCCAATGCGGGCGTCGCGCTCGATGATATGTACGACACGCCGTCGGCGGCGTTCCCGATCCGGGTTCCCGGCGGGGGCTGGGCCCGCAGCCAGCTGTTCGCCAATCCCCTGGCCGACAAGGCCGCGGGCGGGTACAACACGCTGCTGCAACGTACGCTGTTCGCCGACCTGACGATCGATCAGGACTTGTCGGCACTTACCCCGGGACTTTCGGTACAGGTGCGTGTCGCCTATGACAATTCCGCGGAGATTACCGATGCGCACTCACGCAAATACGCCTATTCGAATACCTCGACGGTCTTCGATGCGGACGGCAATGCCGCTTCCCTGGCATTCGTTCCGCAGGGGAACGATACCGAACTGGCATTCGACAGCTTCCTTTCCTATTCGGTCATGCGGGCGTCGGTGTGGGCCAAGGTGCTCTACGACAGTTCTTTCGGAAAACATACGGTGACGGGGCGCCTGATTTTCAGCGAGAACAAATCCCGTTACCGCGGAGCCAACAATACGTACATGTACCGTGACTATATCGCCAGCGCCGGCTACAATTACGACGACCGCTACGTGGTCAATGCCGTCGCTACTTACGGCGGGAGCAGCCGTATGCCCTACGGGGACAAGTACCGCTTCTATCCTGCCGTGTCGGGCGCATGGATCATCTCGAACGAGGCGTTCCTGCGTGACAGCCGTGTCGTCGACCTGCTGAAACTGCGCGCGTCGTTCGGCATCGCGGGCATGGACGCGCGATTGTCGTATGACATGGACAAGCAGTTCAACGGCCCGGGCAACAGTTATATTTTTGCCGGGATCACTTCGTCGAACAGCCTCGCGCAAGGGGCGTTGCCGTCTGCGGGGATCGAACCCGAACGCGACTATAAAACCAATGTCGGGTTGGAACTCAGCCTGCTGGGAAGCCTGAGCGTTGAGGTGGATTTCTTCCGCAACATGCGTCATAACATCCGGACGTCGGCCGCGGGTACCGTTTCCAGCGTGCTGGGAGTCGGCGTGCCCGACGTCTTTACCGGTAAGGTGCGCAACTATGGCGGGGAATTGGCGGTGGGATGGCGTCGCCGCACAGGCGACTTCGGATATGCCGTGCGGGGGAATATCGCCTATGCCCGCAATAAGATACTCAACAAGGAAGAGGAATACAAACCTTTTGACTATATGCGTATTACAGGGCAGCCGGTAGGGACGTTCTACGGATTGGTGGCCGATGGGATGTACCAGGACGGCGATTTCAATGCCGACGGTTCGCTCCGGGAGGGGCTTCCGGTCTCCTCGTACCAGAATACGGTACGCCCGGGCGACGTGAAATACCGCGACCTGAACCGGGACGGCAGGATCGACGACTACGATCGCACCTACCAGCTCTATGCCGCGGTGCCCGAGATTTATTACGGCTTCAGCGTCGAGCTGAAATACAGGGGCTTCGGTGTCAGCGCCTATTTCCAGGGTGTCGCCCATTCGACGCTGGAGACGACGCTGTCGAGCATCTACCAGCCGCTGTACGGCAACGACCGCAACGTTTCGGAGTACTATATGGAGCACCGCTGGTCACGCTTCAATACCGAAGGCCGCTATCCGCGCCTGACCACATTGGCAAACGGGAATAACTACACGCAAAGCTCACTATGGACGGAAAACGGCAATTTCCTGAAGTTGCGTACATTGCAGGCTTACTACAAATTGCCGTCGAAGATTGCCCGCAAACTGCGTATGCGCGAATGCAGCTTCTATTTCCGCGGTCTGAACCTTTTCTCGGCCGACCATGTCGGTATTCTCGATCCGGAATACGTCAGCACGGGGTATCCCTCGTCACGCAGCTACCAGATCGGCCTGAACGTCATATTCTAAATACGCCACAACGATGAAAAAATACCTGATCCTATTCGCCGGATGCACGCTCCTGATGGCTGCGTGCAGCGATTTCCTGGAACTCGACGAGTCGGTGTACCAGACGACGAAATATCAATTCTCGACCTTCGACCGCGTGAAGCAGAGTGCGACGAACGTCTACTCGTATGTGCAGGAAGGGTTGCTGGATGTCGAAGGTACGATGATCGACGCTGCGACCGACGATGCGGTATACGCCTGGTCTACGGGCGGTATCAAACGTTTTTACGACGGGAGCTGGAACGGTACGAACCTGATCGACGACCGCTGGGCTTCGCTCTATTCGGCTATTGCCGCGGCCAACTATTTCCTCGACAACTGCCCGGATGATTTTCCCGAGGCACAGTATCAGGACAATTACAAGACGAATCTGGCGGAGCTCAAGAACTATCCGTTCGAAGTGAGGGCCCTGCGTGCCTATTTCCATTTCGAATTGCTCCGGCGCTATAACCGGATCGTGATCGGTGACCGTTCGTTCACGATGCAGGAGGTCAATACGCTCGTTCCGGTCTCATACGACGATGCCGCCGGATGGATCGTCTCGGAATGCGATGCCGTAATCCCGTCGTTGCCCAAGACCTATCTGGGGACGGAAAAGGGTGAAGTCGCCCGTGTGACAAAGGGCATGGCGATGGCGCTCAAGGCGCGTATGCTGCTATATGCCGCCAGTCCGCTCAACAACCCCGGCGGTGATGCAGGCCGTTACCTGGAAGCCGCGGCCGCGGCCAAGGAGCTCATAGATGCCGGTATTTACAAGCTTGTCAGCGAGGAAACCACGAACAATGCCGATGCGCAGGGACTGATCTTCGGCAAGTGGTGCCCGGTGAGCAGCGATTTCGAGGCGGCCAATTTCCCGGTAGGCTTCGAAGGCGGGAATTCGGGCGTCTGCCCGTCGCAGAACCTCGCCGAGGCATTCGATATGGCGACGGGCGAACCGTTCGACTGGAACGACGAGTCGATGCGGTCGCGGATGTTCGTTGCGTCGGCACGCGATCCGCGCTTTGCCAAGACGCTGATATACAACGGGGCGACGTTCAAGGGACAGCCCGTCCAGTCGTATGTCGGCGGCCGTAATGGCCGGCCGCTCGACGGTGCTACACCGACTTCGTACTACCTACGCAAACACATTGTCGAGGCGACGAGTTTCGTGACGGGCAGCGAGATGAGTTATCAGCACATCTTTCCCTTCTTCCGTTATGCCGAGGTGTTGCTGAACTATGCCGAGGCATTGGCTGCCGCTACGCAGAACCCCGATTTTACGGGCATGAAGGGGGAGGTGGAGTATACGCTCTCACCACGCGAGGCGCTCAACGCAGTCCGTGCCCGGTACAATATGCCGGGGATTACGGAAACGGATTATGCGGCCTTCGTGAAGCGTCTGCGCAACGAGCGTCGTGTGGAACTGGCTTTCGAGGGGCATCGTTTCTGGGACATCCGCCGCTGGAAGATCGGTGCCGAAACGACGAAGGTTTATGGGCTTACGATTACCCCGCAGAACGATGGCTCGTTCAGCTATGTGCGGTCGGTGATCCAGCAGCGCGGCTGGGAGGACAGGATGAATTTCTATCCGATTGCGGATGCCGAGCTTTTCAAAAATCACAACCTCGTCCAAAACGACGGTTGGAAATAGTCAAACCGATAAAAATACGATACGATGAAAAACAAGATTTGGGCGACATTCGCGTTTGCGGCGATCTTCTGTTCGGCATCCTGCGCCGAGGACGATACGTTTGCCTTCAATCCCGATTACAACACTCAGGACGGGTATACTCCTGACGGGATCGCCTCCTGGCCGCAGGCTATCTTCTGCTTCGACGACAACCGCTGTACGGAGGTGGAAATGGCTCCCAGCCAGGCTGCCCTGCGGGGGATCGAAGCATCCGGCAACCGGGCGACGGCGCTCGCATTCGCCTCGCAGGACAACCTCTCGTTTATGAACACCTCCACCGGGGCGCACTCGACCGAGTATATCCTGCGTGTGGAGGATATCGACGCCGAAATCCCTGCGATCTGGATGCAATGCGCGACGCGGCAGCAGATAAGCAAGGGTTTTACGCTCAAACCGCTTACCTCGTCCGTGAAGGTGGTACTGGTAAATGCCCCCGATACGCTGCGATCCGTCGTACTCTCCCTTCCGCGTATGACCGATGCGCTTTACATCGCTTCGGGAAAGACCGAACCTTTCGGTGAGGCGCTGGAAAAACAGGTCGAGGTAGGCCGCGCGGGGGCGGAGTTCAACATCTTCCCGATGGCCCGGCAGACAGCGGCCTGGAAATTGGGGTTCAAGGTCAGGTTCCCCAATTCGGAAGCAGATGGTTACATGATGCTGCGGGAGGGTGTCGCTGCAGGGCAGACGATCGACCTGGAGATAGACTTCTCGAAACTGGAAGAGGAGTTCACGTACGATGTGGCTTACCGCGTTGCGGCCTACGGTGAACAGGGCGGTGAATTGACGAAGGGCGAATTCTTCCCGGTGCTGCCGGGCGACGACAAGTTCAGGGACGCGAATCCCTATTACAACGTATACGTGCTCAAGGATCGCCGCTGGCAGACCGTCGAGGTGCGCAATGCCCTTTGTTCCGATTCCCCGAACCATCACGAGGAAATATGGAACGACTGGGACAACTCCAAGAAACTGCGCGATACGATGTGTTATGCGCTCTTTACCCACGATTTTGCGGATGCCGTGCGTGTGAAGGTCGAAAAACGCAGCGGATTTTCGCGTGTGGCCGTACGTCCGTCGGCGTACGGGATTACGACCAAGGAGAGCGCCAGCAGCAATACGGTCGAATTCACGCTTCCGGCGTATGAGAAACGCAAGGTGTCGGTCGAGTTCGACGGCGACCGCTACCACAACCTGTTCCTCATGCCGAGCCGTCCCGATACACGGAAGCCTGCGGTGTCGGGCGGCAATGTGAGCTACTATGGCCCCGGTGAGCATACGGAAGGCATTATCGTCCTGACCGAGGGGCAAACGCTCTATGTCGACGAAGGGGCGGTGCTCTATCCGCAGAACATACAGGTCAGGGGCAACGGCGTGACGATTGCAGGCCGGGGCGTCATCTCCGGCGAGAAGATGCGCCATTGGGGCGAGGAGTTTTCCAACGCCGATGTGATGATCGACGTGCAGGGGAACAAACACGAGGGCGGCTATACGGACTTCCGGATCGAAGGCGTTACGATGATCGATGCCCCGAGTTGGTGCCTGCGCGTCATGAATACCGATAACGTGGCCATTGAAAACATCAATATGATCCACTGGGATCTCAACGGCGACGGTATCGACCTGTGTACGGTCACCGGGGCCACGATCAACGATTGCATGTTGCGTGCTTACGACGATTGCATCACGCTCAAGGTGCGTTCCAATGCCGATCCCTATGGCAATGTCCACGACATCAGAATCACCAACTGCATCATCTGGGGCGACTATGCCCGCGGCATCGTCGTGGGCCCCGAGTGCGGCAACGTATGGTGGGCATCGGGCGATATCCGCAATATCGAGATCCGCAACTGTACCGTGCTGGAGGCTGCCCGCGGACAGGCGCTCGCCATTATGCAGGAACTGGGCGATTTTTCGGAAGCCGGAGGGCCGGCGCTGATCGACAACGTGCTCTTCGAAGACTGCGTAGTGGATAATATCCATTCTTCGGGCACCCCGATCTATACCAGCCAAGTCAACAAGGGCGAGTCCTGCGAGATGAAGAATGTGGTCTTCCGCAACGTGACGATCCTCGACGGGCTCGGGTGCCAGCCTTCCCGGATAAACGTCAACAACACCTATACAAGCATAGATTTCGACAACCTGATCTATAATTCGCGCAAGATTACCTCCTTCGGTAAGGAGATCGTCCTGGAGGATACTTCGAGCGAACCCTGGGAACACACCTGGATATCGTTCAAATAATTAATTGATCCATTTTATTCATTCCAACCCTTTTAGGCGGAGCCCGGACAACCGGGCTCCCCGGCAGGGAGTATAATTTCTATTTCGTACGTATATGAGATTCATTTCAGAGATTTCCGTTGTCGCGAGCCTGCTTTTTGCGGTGGCATGCCACAATCCGCAGCCGGGTGCAGACCTTGTTCCCCTGCCCGCGGAGATGACCTTTACCGGCGGCTATTTCCAGACCGACAGCGTGTCTTTCGCCCGGGGTGTCGCCGACGGCAGGGTCGTTTGTGAACTCGATACCTCTTCGTCGAACCTTTCACGCGAGGGGTATGGGCTCGAAGTCCGCAGCGACGGCATTCGGATTACCGCGGTCGACTCTGCCGGGCTGTTCTATGCCCGGCAGACGCTGCTGCAGCTGCTCACGGCAAAAGGTATCCCGTGTGTGAAGATTACCGATAATCCGCGTTTCGGTTACCGGGGTATCCACCTCGACGTTTCGCGCCATTTCTTTGCCAAAGAAGAGGTTTTCAAGATACTCGATGAAATGGCACGTTACAAGCTCAATGTCTTCCACCTGCACCTGACCGACAACGGCGGCTGGCGCATTCAGATCGACAGGTACCCTTTGCTGACCCGGTTCGGGGCTTTCCGGACGGAGGCCGACTGGCTCAAGTGGTGGGAATTCGGCGACAGGCGCTACGTTCCGGAAGGGACGCCCGGGGCCTATGGCGGTTATTATACGAAGGATGACATTCGCCAGATCGTGGCTTATGCTGCGGCCCGTTATATCGAGGTGATTCCCGAGATCGAATTCCCGGCGCACTCCGACGAGGTTTTCATCGGCTATCCGGAATTGTGTTGCAGTGGAAAGCCCTATACGAGCGGCGAATTCTGCGTGGGCAATCCCGCAACCTTCGAATTCATGGACGGTGTGCTGACCGAGGTCATGGAGCTGTTCCCTTCCCGGCGGATACACATCGGCGGCGACGAGGCCCGCAAGGTCGCCTGGAAAACCTGCCCCAAATGCCAGTTGCTCGCCAAGGAGCTGGGAGGCCTGGACGAAGTGCAGTGTTACCTGATCGAGCATGCCGAAAAATTCCTTGCCGAACACGGCCGGGTGATGGTCGGGTGGGACGAGGTACTGCGGAACAATCTGCGGCCTACGTCCGTTGCGATTTCGTACCGCGGACAGAGGGGGGCTATCGAAGCCGCCAACCGCGGGTACGACGCGGTCATGTCTCCGGGCGAAATCATCTATTTCGACTGGTACCAGGCTAATCCGCACACGCAGCCGCGGGCGATGAGCGGATTCTCGCCCATCAAGAAAATGTATAGCTTCGAACCTGTCCCGGATACGCCCGAAAGGGCTGCGGCCAACGAGTCGCTTGTCAAAGGCGAATATGTGGCCCCGGATTCGGTCGAGCACATCCGCCCGAATGCGGCATCGCATATTATCGGGGTGCAGGGATGCACATGGGCCGAGTTCATAGGTACTCCCGAGCATTTGGAATACATGATGTTTCCGCGCCTGCTCGCCATTGCCGAATTGGGATGGACACCCCGGGAGCGCCGTCTGTGGGCGGACTTCCGCCGTCGTGTCAACAGCCAGATCCCCCGCTTGCTTGCCCGTGGGGTCAATGCCTTCACGCTTAGCAACGATGTCGAGATCACGGCACGCATCGTCAGGGAGGGCCGCAAGGCCCGGGTTACGCTGGATACGGAAAAATATCCGGCCGAAGTGCGTTATACGCTCGACGGCAGCGACCCGACGGCCGGGTCGGACATCTACTCCGGCCCGTTCGTCGTGGAGGCCGGGACGACCGTGAAGGCGGCCCTGTTTGTCGGAGGGAAACCTGCCGGCAGCATTGCCGGGCTCTATGTCGATGCGTGCCATAATGTGGAGAATTATTATGCCTACCTGGAAACTCCCGAGGTATATGCTTCGACGAACCGCTGATTGGATCGGCTTCCGATGTGCGGGAACCGCACTGGGGCGGGAGCGAAACGGCATAAAAGTGAAATATGTTAAAAAATGAATGTCGGTAGAATGAAGAAAATTCCGATTTTGTTTCTGGGCTTGCTGGGCGGATTGGCCGCATGTACCCAGATACCCCCGGCCATAGCGCCCGATAAAAAGATAGAAACCCGCATCGGGGAGCTGCTCCAAAAGATGACCCTCGAAGAGAAGATCGGGCAGATGTGCCAGTTGACGGCCGGGGTGGTGATCGACCAGAGCGACCCGCAGCACCCGGTGTTGAGCGAGGCGCTGCTCGATACGGTGATCGGCCGCTATAAGGTTGGGTCGATCCTGAATATTCCCTTCGGTGTGGGACAACCCCGCGAGGTGTGGATCAGGTTTATCAATCGCATCCAGCAACGCTCGCTCGACGAACTGGGGATTCCCTGTATCTACGGGTTGACCAGATACATGGCGCATCCTATACGCAGGGGGCGACCCTCTTTCCGCAGGGTATCAATATGGGGGCGTCGTTCAACCGCGGACTCATGCGCAGGTGCTCCGAAATTTCGGCTTATGAGACCCGGGCATGTGCGATCCCGTGGACTTTTGCCCCGGTCATGGATCTGGGGCGCGATCCGCGCTGGCCGCGCATGTGGGAGAGTTACGGCGAGGACACTTACGTCAATTCGCAGATGGCCGTGGCATCGGTGCTCGGATTCCAGGGGGAGGATCCTAACCGTGTCGACAACCGCCATGTCGCAGCCTGCATCAAGCATTTCATGGCCTATGGCGTACCCGTGTCGGGCAAGGATCGCACACCCTCTTCGGTGACTCGCAATGTGTTGAGGGAGAGGTATTTTGCTCCTTTTATGGAGTGCATTCGGGCCGGGGCGCTGTCGCTGATGGTCAACTCGGCCAGCAACGGCGGTATGCCGTTCCATGCCGACCGGGAGTTACTCACGGGATGGATCAAGGAGGAGCTCGACTGGGATGGTCTGATCGTGACGGACTGGAATGATATTTACAACCTTTGCGAGCGCGACCATATTGCTGCGAGCCGTAAGGATGCCGTGCGCATTGCGGTCAATGCCGGTATCGATATGTCAATGGTACCGTCGAGTTGGGATTTCTGTATTTATCTCAGGGAACTTGTCGAGGAGGGGCAGGTCTCCATGGAGCGCATCGACGATGCGGTGAGCCGTGTGCTGCGCCTGAAATTCCGTCTTGGCCTTTTCGAAAAACCGTTTTGGGATACCGGCGATTTCCCGGAATTCGCCAGTGACGAATATGCCGCCGTGGCATTGCAGGCTGCCGTGGAGTCGGAGATACTGCTCAAGAACGAGGACGGCCTGCTGCCGCTGGAGCGGTCTGCACGGATTCTGCTCACGGGGCCGAATGCCAATTCGATGCGCTGCCTCAACGGAGGATGGTCGTATTCGTGGCAGGGCGACCGCTGCGATGAATTTGCCGGGGATTACAATACCATCTATGAGGCTTTATGCAATAAATTCGACCATGTGGACTATGTCCCCGGTGTGGAGTATGCGCCGTCCCGCTATGACAACTGGCAGGAAGAATGCGTGACAGGGATCGACAAGGCCGTGTCGGCGGCAGCCGGAGCCGATGTGATTATTGCCTGTATAGGCGAAAATTCCTACTGCGAAACGCCGGGCAACATGGATGACCTGAACCTTTCTCAGAACCAGAAGGAACTGGTGCGGGCCCTTGCGGCGACCGGAAAGCCGCTTGTGCTGATCCTCAATGAAGGCCGCCCGCGCGTTATAGGCGATATCGAGCCGCTTGCGCAGGCCGTGGTCGACATCCTGCTGCCGGGCAATTACGGCGGCGATGCCCTGGCCGACCTGCTTGCGGGGGATGCAAACTTCAGCGCCCGATTGCCGTTCACTTATCCGCGCATGGTCGGCGCATTGGCGACCTACGATTACAAGCCTTGCGAGAATATGGCCGCCATGGCGGGCGAATACAATTACGATGCTGTGATGGATGTGCAGTGGCCGTTCGGGTATGGGCTGAGCTATACGGAATTTGCATATAGCGATTTCCGTGTCGACCGCCGCATGTTCGGTGCCGACGATGTGTTGACCTTCACGGTCGATGTGGCCAATGTCGGTGAAGTGGCCGGCAAGGAGGCCGTGATGCTCTATTCGAGCGACCTGGTTGCCAGCCTTACACCGGATGTAATCCGCCTGCGTGATTTCGAGAAGGTTGCGCTCGAACCGGGCGAATCCCGTACGGTGACGTTCGCTGTTCCGGCCAGCGACCTGGCTTTCGTCGGGCATGACGGCCGATGGAGGCTCGAGGAGGGGGAATTCAGGATGCGCTGCGGCAGTGAAACGCTTCGGATCAGCTGCACGCAAACCAAAGTCTGGGATACACCCAATATCCCGTAAGTACGATTAGGTGTAATATTGAAAGGCCGTCCTTACTGCATGGGACGGTTTTTTCTTGCCTCCTGCCGGAATCATGCGTTGTCGATCCGGCCTGCTGCCGGCCCGGAAACGGGCGACGGCCTTCCGGGGTTTTGCATTATTTCGGATTATTTTTGTCGGAATCGTTCGTTTCTTGCAGGCAAATAGTTATTTTTGCACAAATAACCGTAACTGAAATGGAGGATATCATCAAACTTCACGACAAAAAGTTCAGGATCATGATCCCCGCTGCCAAGATCGACGAGGCCGTGGCCGCCGTAGCCTGCCGCATCAACGAGGACTACCGCGACAAGCCGACGCCGTTGTTCGTGGGCGTACTGAACGGCTCGTTCATGTTCATGAGCGACCTGATCAAGAAAATCGAGTTCAACAACGAGCTGTCGTTCGTGAAGCTGGCTTCGTACGAAGGCACTTGCTCGACGGGATGTGTGAAGAACCTGATCGGGCTGAATAACAGCATCGAAGGCCGCCATGTGATCATCGTCGAGGATATCGTCGACACGGGCGAGAGCATCGAGCACATGATCGGCGAGCTGAAGTCGCATAACCCTGCGAGCATCGAAGTCTGCACGCTTTTTTTCAAACCGGGTTCCTACCGCAAGCAACTGCCGATCAAGTACCGCGCCATGGAGATCGGCAACGAGTTCATCGTGGGCTACGGCCTGGACTACGACCAGTTGGGACGCAGCCTGAAGGATATTTACGTGGTTACCGAATAGATGGATTCCAAGACCGATAGCGAACTGCTCGACGGCGGGCGCAAGCTGCCCCTGGTCGAAGATTTCTACACGATCCAGGGCGAGGGCTTCCATGCCGGGAAACCCGCCTATTTCATCCGCCTGGGCGGATGCGACGTGGGATGCCACTGGTGCGACGCCAAATACACGTGGAACCCCAGGCTCTATCCCCCGACCGACGTACGGACGGTGATCGACCGTGCTACGGCGTGTCCCGCGCAGGCGATCGTCATCACGGGCGGCGAACCGCTGCTTTATCCGCTGGGGGTGCTGACCGAAACACTGCACGGCAAGGGGCTGGAGATATTCCTCGAAACGTCGGGGACGCACCCCTTCTCGGGGTATTTCGACTGGGTGTGTCTGTCGCCCAAGCGGCAGCAACCGCCGTTGGACGAGGCGTTCGGGAAGGCGCACGAACTGAAGGTGATCGTCGGGGACGAGGCTGATTTCGAATGGGCCGAGCGCAATGCCGCACGGGTGGGAGCCGGGTGCATCCTCTACCTGCAACCCGAGTGGAGCGTTGCGGAGCGCATGATGCCCGCGATCGTCGAGTATGCGAAGGCGCATCCGAAATGGAATATCTCGATCCAGACCCATAAATACATGCACATACCCTGATGGGCTTCGAAGTAGGCAAAAAGTTCTGGATCGCCGCCACGGCGGTCATCGTCGTCGTCACGTTGTTCGTGGTGGGGCGGAACCTTTTGCATGCGGTGAAGATCAAGCGGCAGATCAACGCCCTGAACCGGGAGCGGGAGTTTTACCGGGCCAGGATCGAACAGGACAGCACGCTGCTGGAGCGCCTGCGCTACGACGACTATCTGGAGGAGTATGCCCGCGAAAACTATCACATGCAGCGCAGCGACGAGCATGTGTACATCATCAAGGAGTGATTTTCCGATCCGTATGACTTGACGGCGACCCGGCGGGCTGCCGTTTTTTTGTGTTACAGCCGGGCCTGCCGGGATGCGGCTTTCCCTGCCTGTCCGGAAAATCCGGGTAGGCGGCCGTTGGCGGCGCCCGGTCAGTAATGCGTGAACCCGTGCCAGTCCAGGGCCCGGGGCCGGTCGTTTTCGAGCCACTGCAATTTGCCGCTGTCCGTGATGCGGCCGACGGGGTGGAGCGGCGTGCCGAAGCGTGCGCGGAAATCGGCGGCGAGCCTGTCGGCGGCCGCCGCGTCGGCCGTGAGCAGGAGCTTGTAATCCTCGCCCCCGCAGGCGGCTGTTTCGACGTCTGCCCCTTGGGCGAGGGGGATACGGCCGATGTCGATCGCGGCGCCTACCCCCGAGCGCTCCATGATGTGGCGGATGTCCGAAGCCAGCCCGTCCGAAATGTCCATCATGGCGTGTACTTCGGGGCGTGCGCCGAGCCAGATGCCTTCGTCCACCTGGGGCTGCGGGTTGCGGTGGGCTGCGGCGGCGGGGGTGTCGTAGCGTCCGGCGAGGATGTCATGCAGTCCGGCGCCCGAAAGTCCGAGTTCTCCGGCGACGAGTATCGCGTCGCCGGGGCGTGCCCCGCTGCGGCGCTTGATGTGTGCGTCGGCGATGCGGCCGATGGCCGTGACATTGATCGTGATGCCTGCCGCCGAGCGGGTCGTGTCGCCCCCGGCGAGCGTGACGCCGAACGCTTCGGAGAGTTCCCGGTAGCCGAGCATGAACTCTTCGGCCCATGTACCGGCCGTGTCGGCCGGGAGCGACAGCGACAGCAGGGTGGCCACCGGGCGGGCGCCCATCGAAGCGACGTCGCTCAGGTTTACGGCAAGGGATTTGCGCCCCAGTTCGCGGGGCGAAGTTGCGGAACGCAGGAAATGGACGCCTTCGGCGAGCATGTCGGTCGTGAAGACCAGCGATTCGCCCTCCCCGACGGGGAGCACGGCGCAATCGTCGCCGATCCCTTCGAACCCGTTGTCGGGCAGAGCGGCGAAGAGTTCTTTTATGTGGTCTATGAATCCGAATTCGGTCATGGTTCTCGGGTGTGTCCGGCCGCGGCGCCCTGCCGGCCGGTGCGGGTTTTCGGGTTTTTCACGTGCGGCTGCCGCCCCGGGGGCGGAGTTCCCGCCTGGGGACGGGAACGAAGCCTGTGCGAACCGCAGCAGGGGCGTGGGCGGCGTTTGAAATCATTATTTAACGGGCGATGTCGAACAAAGGTATTAAAAATTCTTTAAAATCACTATCTTTGCCTGCGGATTGCGCCCGGGTGTGCCGTGCGTGTCAAACAGTCTCGAAGATGAAGATATTGATTCTCAACGGCCCGAACCTCAATTTGCAGGGGCGGCGCGATACCGGGGTCTACGGCACCCGGACTTTCGAAACCTTTTTCGGGGAGCTCGAAGCACTCTATCCGGCCGTCGGGTTCGGTTATTTCCAGTCCAACCTCGAAGGCGAGCTGATCGACGCCGTGCAGCAGGCCGACGGCACCTACGACGGTGTGGTGCTCAATGCCGGCGGATATACCCATACGTCGGTGGCGCTGCGCGATGCGGTGTCGGCGGTGTCGGTGCCGGTCGTCGAGGTGCACATCTCGTCGATCCTCGCGCGCGAGGAGTTCCGCCACGTCTCGCTCCTGGCTCCCGTGGCCGTGGGCTCGATCATGGGTTTCGGGCTGGATTCCTACCGGCTGGGCGTCGAGGCCCTGTTGCTCCGCGGCAGGGAGTAAGCCCCGGCTTCCCGGAGCGCCCCATTCCCCGGCCCGGTAGGGGAGGGAGTGCGTGCGGAAGGCCCCTCCCCGGCTGTTCGCGCGGAGCGTGTGCAGGAGCGGGCACCGGGCGTAACGTGAAATGTCGAAATACTAATATTTTAGCATCATACTTTTATGTATAGAATGAAAAAAACCAAGATCGTCGCAACAATGTCGGATTTCCGTTGCACCGAAGAGTTCGTGAAAAACCTTTTCGATGCCGGTATGGACGTGGTTCGTGTCAATTCGGCGCATGTCTCGGAAGAGGGCGCTACGCATATTGTCGAGACCGTACACCGCGTTAACCCGGCCATCCCGATCATGATAGATACGAAGGGCCCCGAAATCCGTGTCACGACGATCGCCGACGAATACGGTAACAGCATCAATTTCCGGCCGGGCGACCGTGTCGCCGTGCGCGGCTCGGACGGCAGTGACAAGACGACCCGCAAGGTGGTTTACATGAACGTCCCCAATATCGTGGATGACATTCCCGTCGGGGCGCGGATGCTGATCGCCGACGGCGAACTGGAGATCCGTGTCGTGGGAAAGACCGCCGAGGAGCTGACCTGCGAATTCGTCGTGGGTGGCGCCATGCGTTCGCGCAAGAGCGTCAACGTGCCGTCGGTGTCGATCAACCTGCCTTCGGTGACGGAGAAAGACCGCCGGTTTATCGAGTGGGCCGTGAAGAACGACGTGGATTTCATCGCACACTCGTTCGTGCGCAGCGCCAAGGATATCAAGGCCGTGCAGGACATCCTCGATGCCCACGGCAGCAAGATCAAGATCATCTCGAAGATCGAGAACCGCGAGGGGCTCGACAACATCGACGAGATCATCGAGGCGTCGTACGGCATCATGGTGGCGCGCGGCGACCTGGGGGTGGAGCTGCCTGCCGAGGCGATTCCCAATACCCAGAGGCGCATCGTCGAGAAGTGCATTTGCGCCAAGCGCCCGGTGATTATCGCCACGCAGATGCTCTATTCGATGGTCAAGAGCCCGCGTCCGACGCGCGCCGAGGTGAGCGACGTGGCGAGTGCCATTTACGAGCGCGTGGACGCCGTGATGCTGAGCGACGAGACGGCGATGGGCGACTTCCCCGTGGAATCGGTGGAAACGATGGCCCGCATCGCCCGCGAGATCGAACGCGACGAGACGCATTTCAAACCGATGATCGACATGGACATGGTCTCGGTGAACCACGAGATCACGGCGCAGCTGGCACGTTCGGCCGTGCGTGCCTCGACCAACCTGCCGATAAAATATGTGGTGCTCGACACCAAGACCGGCCGTACGGGCCGTTATCTGGCTGCATTCCGCGGGCAGAAAACCGTGATGGCCGTATGCTATCAGCTGCATGCGCAGCGTATCCTGGCCCTGTCGTACGGCGTGGTGCCGATCCTGCGCAACCAGGAGCTGAAGGACAGGTATCACTTCCTGATCGACGCGCTGGAGGTCATCGAACAGCACCAGAAGCTCGACGGACAAGACCTGCTGGCAATCGTGGGCGGCAGTTTCGGCCCCGACGGCGGTGCGTCGTACGTCGAGATCGCCAATGTCCTCAATATCCGCAAGCGTAACGAAGAGATCGTTGCCGCACAAAAATCTTAGGCGGTGGACGGGCAGCTCAGGGATAAGGTAGCCAGCGGCGTGGCGTGGAGCATGGCCGAGAAAGTCGGTACGATGCTTCTCCAGCTGGCCGTGAGCCTTACGATCCTGCGGCTGCTGAACCCCGCCATCATGGGTGTGATCGCGATCCCGACGGCCTTCCTTGCCGTGGCGATCGTGATTGCCGACAGCGGCTTTTCGCAGGCGCTGATCCGCAAGGGGACACCTACGGCCGACGATTACAAATCGGTATTCGCCTTCAACGTCGGGGTTGCGCTCGTGCTTTACGGGGTGCTGGTAGCGCTGGCGGGGAGCATCGCGCGGTTCTACGACATGCCGGAAATCACGCGGATAGCACCGGTATTCTTCCTCCAACTGCCGCTGAGCGCCGCATGTGCGATCCAGAATACGATTTTTGTCCGGACATTCCGCTTCGCACTGCTCTCGAAGGTCACCTTCGCCTCGTGGTTCATCGCCGGGATGGTGGCTATCGGCCTCGCATTGGCCGGGTTCGGGATCTGGTGCATCGTGGTGCAGCGCGTATTGCAGGCCTCCGTGCGGGCCTTGCTGTTGTGGTGGCTGAGCGACTGGCGTCCCTGCGGGAAGTGCAGCCGGCGGCCGCTGCGCGAAATGGCGCCGTACAGTTTCAGCCTGCTGGCTACCGATTTCATCTCGACCCTCTATAACAAGGTGCCCCAGATATTTCTCGGGAAACTCTATCCGCAGGAGACACTCGGCTCGTACGAGCAGGCCGTCAAGCTGAAAGACCAGCCGGCGACTTCGGCCATGCAGGCCGTGCAGAACGTGACCTTCCCGGCGCTGGCCAAGATCAAGGACGACGCGCCGAAACTGGCCGAAAGTTACCGGCAGATCGTCATGGTCGTGGCCTATGCCATGTTCCCCGTGATGCTCGGTCTGTCGGCCATCGCCGAGGACATGTTCGCCGTCTTCCTGGGAGGGGAGTGGATGGCGACGGTGCCTTATTTCGAAGCGGTATGCCTGGCCGGGCTTTTTTACCCGCTGGGATTGGTGGCCTACAATGTGTTGAAAGTCAAGAGCGGCGGTGCGCTGATCGTAAAACTGGAGGTCGCCAAGAAGGTGATGATGTCGGTGGTGTTCGCCGTGACGATTCCGGTCAGCGTCCAGGCCGTCATCTGGGGGCTGGTGGTGATCGCCTTCTGCGAGATGGCGATCAACTTCTTCGCCACGACCCGTTTCACGTCATTCGGCGCAGGACGCTTCGTGCGCACGGTGCTGCCGATGCTGCTCGTGGCCGGGGCGATGTACGCTCTCGTGCGGGTTACGGCGCTGGCGGTGCCGGGCAATGCGTTGTTGCGGTTGCTGGCCGAAGTCGCCGCGGGCGTGGTCAGCTACGTCCTGCTTTCTGCACTGTTCCGGCTCGAAGCCTTCCGCGAGGTGGTCGCACTGGCCAGGCGCCAGTTCATCCGCAAATAGGCCGGCTGCCCGGGCTGGCCGTCACTGCCGGATATACACAGGAAAAACGTCCGCCGGATATTGATCCGGCGGACGTTTCTGTTGCGGCGCGGTTCCGTTTTGCAGCCCGGTTTCTGTTTGACGTGCGGTTCGCCGTTTTGCACGGCGTATGCGGTGTCCGGGACTTGCTGCCTTGGCGGTCGCTGCCGCTTGGGCGGCTCCGTCGCGTGCGCAGCTCCTTTGCCCGTCAGGCGTAGACCTTCGGGACGATGGTGCCGCGGAGGACGACCAGTGCGTTGGCGACCAGCGATTCGAGTTCGTTCTCGCCGGGGTAGACCGAAACGGGGGCGATGAACGAGCAGTGCTGTTCGATGTACCGCACGACGAACTCGTTGTGGGCGATGCCCCCGGTGAGGATGACGGCGTCGACCCGGCCGCACATGGCGGCGGCCATGGCGCCGATCTGCTTCGAGATGCCGTAGCACATGGCCTCGGCCACGAGCCGGGCTTTTTCGTCGCCCTGCGCGATACGCTCCGAGACCTGCATCATGGAATTGGTGCCCAGGTGCGCGACGAGCCCGCCTTGGCCGGCCAGCATTTTCTGGACTTCGCGGCGCGTGTAACGCCCCGAGAAGCAAAGGTCGGCGAATTCGCCCGCAGGCAGGCTGCCCGCCCGCTCGGGTGCGAAGGGGCCGTCGCCGTCGAGCGCGTTGTTGACGTCGACGACACGTCCCTGTTTGTGCGCGGCGACGGAGATGCCCCCGCCCAGGTGTGCGACCACGAGGTTTGCCTTTTCGTAGACGATGCCGATGCGGTCGCAGTGCAGGCGTGCCGTGGCTTTCTGGTTGAGTGCGTGGAAGATCGATCTGCGCGGGCAGTCGGGATGGCCGCTCAGGCGTGCCACGTCCTCCATCTCGTCGACGACCACCGGGTCGGCGATGTAGGCTTTGACGCCCGCCATGGCGGCGATCTCGGCGGCCAGCAATCCCCCGAGGTTCGAGGCGTGTTCCATCGTGGCGTTCGTCAGGTCGCGCCGCATGGCTTCGTTGACTTCGTATACGCCGGCCGGGATGGGGCGTACGAGCCCGCCGCGTCCGATGACGGCCGACAGCTGCATGATGTCGAACCCGTGTTCGGACAGCGCCGTGAGTATCATTTCCCGGCGCCAGTCCAGTTGGTCGATGATGTTGGCGTAACGTGCGATCTGTTCGGCCGTGTGGCGCAGGGTCAGATCCAACGAAGGCCGCTCCTCGTCATAGAGGGCGACCTTGGTGGACGTAGAGCCGGGATTTATCGCTAAGATTTTGAAGCCCATAAATTCGGTTCCGGTTAGTAGTTGGTAGGTTGGTGTAGGTGTGTGCCTATTGTTTTACGGCCAGGCAAGCCAGTGCGATCGAGTAGAGTTTGGTCTTGCTCGTGTCGCCGCGCGAGGTCAGTACGCAGGGCACCTTCGTGCCTGCGACCATGGCGGCCAGTTCGCCTCCGCAGAGGTGCGTCACCGACTTGAAGAAGACGTTGGCCGACTCCAGGTTGGGGAAAAGCAGGCAGTCGGGGTCGCCCGCTACGGACGAACCTTTGACTTTCTTGTGCTCGGCGACATCCTTGTAGAGTGCTACGTCGAGCGACAGGGGGCCGTCGATGATGACGTTGCCCAGCTGTCCACGGTCGCCCATTTTGGCCAGCAGGGCGCCTTCGGTCGACGAAATGACGCTGGGGAGCAGCTGCTCGGAGGGGGCGATGCAGGCGATCTTGGGGGTTTCGATGCCCAGCAGGTTGGCGACTTTTGCAAGGTAGCCGATCTGCTTGATCTTCTGTTTGAAGTCGGGCAGCGGGATGACCGCGACGTCGGAGATGACCAGCAGTTTGTGGTAGCAGGGCATCTCGACGATCGACACGTGGCTCAGCACGCCCTTCGGGGGGAACAACCCGGCTTCCTTGTTGAGGATGCCGCGCATGTACTTGTCGGTCGAGACAAGTCCCTTCATCAGCACGTCGGCGTTGCCCGCCACGACGGCGGCCACGGCCTGCTGCACGCATTTCACGTCGCTGGCCTCGTCGACGATGTTGAATGCCTTGATGTCGATGTCGTTTTCGGCGCATACCTGCTCGATGACTTTCTTCTCACCGAACAGCGTGGGCTCCACGATACCTTCCTTGTAGGCTTCGTAGACGGCTTCCAGCGTATGCGAATCCTGGCCGTAGGCTACGGCCAGCCGTTTTTTACCCCTTTTTCTCGCCTCGTCGACGATTTCTGTAAGATGTTGGATCATTGTGGTGTTGTGCTTTTATTTATTTTACCAGATTGTACGTGTCGGTGGCGATGACCAGTTCCTCGTCGGTGGCGATGACGGCGACCTTGACCCGCGAGGAGGGTTTCGAAAGGATTTTGTCCACGCCGCGGGCGCCCTTGTTGGCTGCGCGGTCGAACTCGACGCCCATGAATTCGAGCCCCGTGCAGACCGTCTCGCGCATCTCGCACGAATTCTCGCCCACGCCGCCCGTGAAGACGATCAGGTCGACGCCGCCCATTTCGGCGGCATACTCCCCGACGAATTTGCGGATGCGCCCGTAGTGCATGTCGCGGGCGAGGATGGCGCGGGGGTTCCCTTCGTCGTAGGCGCGGTCGATGTCGCGCATGTCGCTCGAAAGGTCGGTGAGCCCCAAAACGCCCGATTTCTTGTTCATCATCTCGTTCACCTCGGCGTAGGACATGCCCTCCTTTTCGCCGATGAAGGTGATGGCGCTGGGGTCGACGTTGCCGCAGCGGGTACCCATCACCAGCCCGTCCACGGGCGAGAAGCCCATCGACGTGTCATGGGACTTGCCGTTGAGCACGGCCGTGACCGATGCGCCGTTGCCGATGTGGCAGGTGATGATCTTCGAATTCTCGAAGTCGAGGCCCGCGAGCCGGGCACCGGTCTGTGCCACGTATTTGTGGCTGGTGCCGTGGAAGCCGTACTTGCGTACGCGGTACTTGTCGTAATAGGCGTGGGGCAGGGCGTACATGTAGTTTACGGCCGGGATGGTCTGGTGGAACGAGGTGTCGAAGACGGTGACCTGCGGGACGCCCGGCAGGACTTTCTCGATCGACAGCACGCCTTCGAGGTTGGCCGGGTTGTGCAGCGGTGCGATTTCGAACAGCGAACGGATCTTGGATTTCACCTCCTCGGTCACGATGCAGCTCTCGGGGAAGAACTCGCCGCCGTGTGCCACGCGGTGGCCGACGGCCTTCACCTCGTCGAGCGAGCCGATGACGCCGTGTGCGGGGTCGGTCAGTGCGTCGAGCACCAGCTTGATGCCGGTGGTGTGGTCGGGGATGGGACGGTGCAGCTCGAACGGTTCTTTGCCGACGGGCTTATGGGTGAGGTCGCCTTCCGGCAGGCCGATGCGTTCCACGATTCCTTTCGCGAGCAGTTTGCTCGATGCGGCTTCCATGTCGATCACCTGATACTTGATCGACGAGCTGCCGCAGTTCAATACCAAAATTACCATTTCTCTTTATAGTTAATTTCTAAATGTCGTTCCTATCCACATGCCGGCGGCTGCAAAAACAATGCATACTGCCACGCTCAGCCCCACGTAGGCCGCCGCCGCCGTGTAACATTCCGCACGCAGCAGGCGCACCGCGTCGGCCGAAAAGGTCGAAAAAGTGGTGAACCCGCCGCAGAAACCCACGATGAGCAGCCATCCGAGTGTCTCGGAGCTGGTAGCTTCGAGCAGAATGCCGATCAGCAGCGAACCCGCGGCATTGACCGTGAACGTACCCGCCGGGAATCCCAGCAGCGTCTGCCCCGCCATTATCCCGCCGGAAAGCAGGTAACGGACGATGCTGCCGGCAGCACCGCCGCATCCTACGGCCAGAAGTTCACGAATCATAAGTTAAATATACGCCAAATTTTAAGGATATGCAAATTTACAGAAAAAATGCTTACGGATTGTTATTTTTCCTGCCGTTTTTTCGAGGTTTTTTGTCGTATCGGGGTTTAAGGTTGGCGGATTTGTCCGTCGCCCGAGACGATATACTTGTAGGTCGTGAGCTCGGGCAGTCCCATCGGGCCGCGGGCGTGGAGTTTCTGCGTCGAGATACCCACTTCGGCGCCGAAGCCGAACTGCCCGCCGTCGGTGAAGGCGGTCGAGACGTTGACGTAGACGCAGGCGGCGTCGACGCTGCGCGTGAACTGCGTGGCGGCCTGCTTGTTTTCGGTGACGATGGCCTCGCTGTGGCGCGACGAGTAGCGGGCGATATGCGCCAGTGCCCCGTCGAGCGACGCGACGGTCTTGACGGCCAGTTTGTAGTCGAGGAACTCGGTGCCGAAATGCTCTTCGGCGGCATGTTCCAGCAACCCGGCGGGGTAGTGCCCGTCGAGGGCGGCGAAAGCCTCTTCGTCGGCGTAGACCGTCACATGCGCCCCGGCCAGCGGTGCGCACAGCTCCGGAAGGTCGGTGAGGCGGCCGCGGTGGATGACCAGGCAGTCGAGGGCGTTGCAGACGCTCACGCGGCGCGTCTTGGCGTTGCAGACCACGGCACGTCCCTTTTCGAGGTCGCCGTCGATGTCGAAATAGGTGTGGACGATGCCGGCGCCCGTTTCGATGACCGGGATGCGGGCGTTCTCGCGGACGAAGCGGATCAGCCCCGCCCCGCCGCGCGGGATGACTACGTCGACATAGCCCACGGCGCTCAGCAGCGCCCCCACGGCTTCGTGCCCCGCGGGGAGCAGCGTGAAGGTGTTTTCGTCGATGCCTTCGGCGCCGAGCGCTTCGTGCAGCAGCGCCGCGATCGCCTCGTTGGAGTGGCGGGCGTCGCTGCCCCCTTTCAGGACGCAGGCGTTGCCCGTCTTGACGCAGAGGGCGAAGATGTCGGCCGTGACATTGGGGCGGGCTTCGCAGACCATGCCGACCACGCCGAACGGTACGCGGCGCTTGACGATGGTCATGCCGTTGGGGCGCGTCCAGCGCGCCAGTTCCTCGCCCTGAGGCGAGCGCAGGTGCGATACGGCTTCCATGTCGGAGGCGATGGAGCCGATTCGCTCCGGGGTCAGCCGCAGGCGGTCGAGCATGGGTGACGAGGCGGGCATGGCCTCAATGTCGCGGGCGTTGGCTTCGAGCAATGCGGGCGTATGCCCGCGCAGGAGCCTTGCGGCGTGTTGCAGGATGCGGCCGAGGCGTTCGGGTTCGACGTCGGCCAGCGCCGTCCCGGCCTTCCGGGCGGCCTTGAACAGGGATTCGTATTCCATAATCGGTTATTCCAGGTAGAGGTAATCGCAGTGGACGAGGGGCTTGAGCCCTTTGCGTCCGATATTGCGGCGGGCGGTGGCGCTGTCGCACGAGATGCGTCCCACGGCCAGCTGTGCCCCGTCGGGCGAGAGGATGCGCACCAGGTCGTCGCGTTCGAAATCGCCTTCGACGGCTGTGACGCCCACGGCGAGGATGCTGGCGGCCTTGCTGGCGCGGACGGCTGCGGCGGCGCCCTGGTCGATGCGCAGGATGCCCTTGGCGAAGCCTTCGCTGCTGGCGATCCATTTCTTGACGCCCGAGGCTGCCCTCGGAGCCGGTTCGAAGCGGGTGCAGGGCACCTCTTCGCCGGTCAGCACCAGGTCGGTGAGGATGCCGTCGCGGCGGCCGTTGGCGATGATGACCTCGATGCCTTCGGCCGCCGCACGCGACGAGACGCGGCTCTTGGTGGCCATGCCGCCGCGGCCGCGCGACGAGCGTACGGGGTCGATGTACTGCGAGAGGTCTTCCGAGGGTTTCACACGGCGGATGACCTGCGATGCGGGGTCGGCGGGCGAGCCGTCGTAGATGCCGTCGATGTTGCTCAGGATAATGAGCGCCTCGGCGTTCATCATGGCCGCGACGAGCCCCGAGAGCTCGTCGTTGTCGGTGAACATCAGTTCGGTGACCGAGATGGTGTCGTTCTCGTTGACGATCGGCAGCACGCCGTTGGCGAGCATCGTCTCCATGCAGTTGCGCTGGTTGAGGTACTGCCGCCGTGTGGAGAGGCTCTCCTTGGTGGTGAGCACCTGCCCGCAGACGATGCCGTATTCGTTGAAGAGGTCGTAGTAGCGGTTGAGTAGCTTGACCTGCCCCACGGCGGAGAAGAGCTGCCGTGCGGAGACCGAATCGAGCTTCCCGGCGCGTTGCCCGAGGATGCTGCGCCCCGAGGCCACGGCTCCCGACGAAACCAGGATGACCTCGGTGCCCGCGCGGTGGAGCCGGGCCACCTGGTCGACCAGGGCCGAGATGCGGGTGGTGTCGGGACGGCCGTCGTCGCGCGTCAGCACGTTGCTGCCCACCTTGATGACGATGCGCCGGTATTTGTTCTGTGCGTCCATATGCGTTTCATTCGCCGGGAATGGCCCGGCTCAGGGTTCGAATTTGTAGCCCACGCCCTTGATGGTGACGATGCGTTCGTCGCCGATCTTCTGGCGCAGTTTGCGGATGTGCACGTCGATGGTGCGGTCGCCCACGACCACCTCGGTGCCCCAGATCTTCGTATATATCTCTTCGCGCGAGAAAAGCTTCCCGGGCGACGAATAGAGCAGGTCGAGCAGCGCGAATTCCTTGCGCGGAAGGGCTATCTCGTGGCCGTCGCGCGTCACGGTGTAATGCTCGCGGTCGACGGCGATGCCTGCCGCGGCAGGTTCCGCCGGCGCGGTTTCGGCGTCGATCCGCTTGAGGATGGCCTGCACGCGGCTGACCAGCAGCTTCATCTTGATCGGCTTGGTGAGGTAGTCGTCCGCCCCGACACCGAAGCCCGTAAGCTGCTGATCCTCCTCGCCCAGCGCCGAGAGAAATACCACCATCGTGTCGCGCAGCTGCGGATCCTGGCGGATGGCACGGCAGGTCTGCGCACCGTCCATGACGGGCATCATCATGTCCAGCAGGATCAGGTGCGGACGGCACTCGGCGGCGGCCTTCAGCGCCTCGGCGCCGTTCTGCGCCGTGAATACTTCGTAGCCCTCCTTCTGGAGGTTGTACCTCACGAATTCGAGGATGTCGATTTCATCGTCGACAAGCAGGATGCGGTGGCTCATGGTTCCGGTTGACAGGTTTTGTATCGCACGCGGCAATTGGGCGCGGTTGCGTGCCGCTCATATCTCGGGCGAAGTTAGCAAATTTCCGGCTAAATCGTTCGGTAGCCCGGGAAAAATGGTTATATTTGCGAGATTTATATACTTCCGTATATATGGAAATCAAAAACGTGTACTGAGATGGCTACTGAAAATCCGAATCTTCCTGCTCCCGAGGAGCGAGTCAGCGATGCTGCTGAAGATGTGCAGACCGTAACTTCCGAAGTGACTTCCGAAGTCCCTGAAACCGAGGCCTCCGCAGCAGCGGAGGCGGAACCCGTCGTGGAAACACCCGCGGCAGAAGAACCCGAGACGGAAAAATCCGTTGCGGGAACGCCCGCGGCAGAGGTGCCCGTGGCTGAAGCGCCTGCGGCGGAGGAGCCCGTCACGGAAATGCCCGCGGTGGAAACGCCCGCGGCAGAGGAACCCGTGGCGGAAATATCCGAAGCGGAAACGCCCGTGGCAGAGGAACCTGTTGCGGAAACGTCGGCGACTGAGGAACCCGTAGCGGAAAAGTCTGCGGCGGAAAAACCCGAAGCGGAAACGCCCGCGGCAGAAGAACCCGTTGCGGAACCCGATGCTGCGCCGCGTGCGAAGCGTGCCCGTATCAAGCCTGTTGCCGAGGCGGTAACGGCCGAACCCGACGAGGAGGCAGTGCCGGCCGGCGCCGAAGTCGACTTCGCGGACGAGGAGGCGGCGCTCGCGGCACAGGATGCCGGGCTTGAACTGGAGGGCGAGACGGCCGAGGAGGCTGCTGCCGACCAGCTGGCCGAAGGGGGGCCGTCTGCCGAGGACAAATTTGCCGGGAAGGGCAAGGAAGAGTTGGTAGCCCTCTTCACGCGTATGCTCGAAGAGCAGCCCGTGCAGTCGATCCGCCGGGATGTGGAGGCGCTGAAGATCGCCTTCTACCGCATCCGTCGCGCCGAGGTCGAGGCCGCACGCCGCAAGTTCGTCGAGGAAGGGGGCCGCGAGGAGGATTTCGCACCGGCCGTGGACGGCGCCGAAGTGCAGCTCAAGGAGTTGTTCAAGGAGTACCGCCATCGCCGCGACGAGTTCATCGCAAACCTCGAGGCCGAGAAGGAGAAGAACCTCCAGGTCAAGCTCGGGATCATCGAGGAGCTCAAGGAACTGGTCAATTCGGACGAGACGCTCAACCATACCTTCAACAAGTTCCGCGAATTGCAGCAGCGCTGGAAGGAGACCGGCATCGTGCCGCAGCAGAACGTCAAAGACCTGTGGGAGACCTACAATCTGCATGTCGAGAATTTCTACAGCTTCATCAAAATCAACAAGGAGCTGCGCGACCTCGACCTGAAGAAGAACTACGAGCAGAAGATCGCCCTCTGCGAGCAGGCCGAAGCGCTGGTGCTGGAGCCTTCGGTCGTGGAGGCGTTCCACAAGTTGCAGAAGCTGCATGACGAGTGGCGCGAGACGGGCCCCGTAGCCAATGAATATAAGGAGGTGCTCTGGGAGCGCTTCAAGGCGGCGTCGAGCCGTATCAACAAACAGCATCAGGAGCATTTCGAATCGCTCAAGGGCGAGCAGGTCAAGAACCTCGAACTCAAGACGGAGCTTTGCGCCGCCACCGAGGAGTTGGCCGCACAGCCGCTCACGACCCGCAAGGAGTGGAACCGTGCGAGCGACCGCCTGCTGGAGATCCAGAAGACCTGGAAAACCATCGGCTTCGCACCCAAGAAGGACAACAACCGTATCTACGAGCGTTTCCGCACGGCATGCGACAAGTTCTTCGAGGCCAAGCGGCAGTTCTATGCCGGGGTGAAGGCCGAGATGGAGCACAACCTGCAGCTGAAGACCGAGATATGCGAGGCCGCCGAGTCGCTGATGAACAGCGAGGAGTGGAAGAAGGCCACCGACGAGCTGATCGCCCTGCAGGCCCGCTGGAAGGAGATCGGTGCCGTGTCGCGCCGCCATTCGGATGCGATCTGGAAGCGTTTCCGTGCCGCATGCGACAAGTTCTTCGAGCGCAAGGCTTCGCATTTTGCCAGTGTGGACGGCGAGCACGAGGAGAACCTCCGGCAGAAACTCGCCTTGCTCGATGAGATGGCCGCGGCCGACGTCAAGGCCGGCGGATACGACGTGATCCGCGAGTTCCAGCGCCGCTGGGGCGAGATCGGGTTCGTGCCCATCAAGCAGAAGGATGCCGTCCAGAAGAAATACAAGGCCGCCGTCGATGCGCTGTTCAACACGCTGCGCGGTTCGGAGCGCGACCGTTCGATGAACCGTTTCCGCGAGAAGGTCTCGACGCTCAAATCGGCGGGCAGCAACCGCCTGCGTTCGGAGCGCGAGCGCCTTTACAATAAGGTGCGCCAGCTTGAACAGGAGATCGGCCTGCTGGAGAACAACATCGGTTTCTTCGCCAAGTCGAAGAACGCCGAGGCGCTCGTCGCCGATGTGAAGGCCAAGATTGACCGCGCCCGCGAAGAGATGGCCGCCGCGATCGAGAAGGTGAAGCTCATCGACCGCCAGGCACAGGAGGAGAACCAGGAGCACAACGAAAATAAATAGATATAGTCAGTAATGAAACTTTCCAAACCCAAGTACATATTTGTTACGGGCGGTGTCGCATCGTCGCTCGGCAAGGGTATTATTTCGGCCTCGATCGCCCGCCTGCTGCAGGCCCGAGGCTATTCGGTGACCATCCAGAAACTCGACCCCTACATCAACGTCGACCCCGGCACGCTGAACCCCTATGAACACGGCGAATGCTACGTGACCGAGGACGGCGCCGAGACCGACCTCGACCTGGGGCACTACGAGCGTTTCACGAACCAGCCCACGTCGAAGGCCAACAACGTCACGACGGGAAAGATCTACAAGAGCGTGATCGAGAAGGAGCGCAAGGGCGAGTACCTGGGCAAGACCGTGCAGGTCATCCCCCATATCACCGACGAGATCAAGCGCCGTATCCAGATGCTGGCGCAGAAGAAAGTTTACGACGTGATCATCACCGAGATCGGCGGTACGGTGGGCGACATCGAGTCGCTGCCCTTCATCGAATCGGTGCGTCAGTTGCGTTACCAGCTTGGAGCCCGCAATACGGCGCTGGTTCATCTGACGCTCATTCCTTACCTGGCCGCTTCCGGCGAGTTGAAGACCAAGCCGACCCAACATTCGGTCAAGACCTTGCTCGAGAACGGTTTGCAGCCCGATATTCTGGTGCTGCGCACCGAGCATCCGCTCTCTGCGGAGCTCAGGCGCAAGGTGGCGCTCTTCTGCAACGTGGATGCCAACGCGGTGATGGAGTCGATCGACGTACCGACGATCTACGAAGTGCCGCTGGTGATGCACCGTCAGCATCTGGACGAGGTGGTGCTCAGCAAGCTCGACCTTCCGTCGGAGCAGGAACCCGACTTGAGTTCGTTGCAGGCTTTCGTCGATAAGGTGAAGAATCCCAAGCGGACGATCGACATCGCCCTGGTGGGTAAATATACGGAACTTCCCGATGCTTACAAGTCGATCTGCGAGTCCTTTATTCAAGCCGGTGCGGTGAACGACTGCAAGGTGAAGTTGCATTACGTGAATTCGGAGAAGATAGACGCTTCGAACGTCGGGGAGAAGCTCGGCAAAATGGCCGGTATTCTCGTGGCTCCGGGGTTCGGCAACCGGGGAATCGAGGGGAAGATCGAAGCGGTGCACTTTGCGCGGACTCACCGTATTCCGTTCCTGGGAATCTGTCTGGGTATGCAGTGCGCCGTGATCGAATTCGCGCGCAACGTGCTGGGCATCGCCGATGCGAACTCGAGCGAGATGGAGTCTACGCCCCATCCGGTGATCGACCTGATGGAAGAGCAGAAGGGGGTGACGGCCAAGGGCGGCACGATGCGTCTGGGCGCTTATCCCTGTACGCTGAAGAAGGGTTCGAAAGTCGCGGCGGCCTACGGCAAACTCCATATTTCGGAGCGCCACCGTCACCGTTACGAATTCAACAACGACTATATGGCTGCGTTCGAAGGTGCCGGTATGCAGGCCGTGGGCATCAACCCCGACACGGGGCTGGTCGAGGTCGTCGAGGTCGAGGGACATCCCTGGTTCGTCGGTACGCAGTACCATCCCGAGTACAAGAGTACGGTGCTGAGCCCCTCGCCGCTGTTCGTGGCATTTGTGGGAGCGGCGCTCGAATATGCCGGGAAGAAATAGTAACAACACTTATCACAGCGAAAGAACGAAACATTTTTAAATGGATAAAAAAACAATTTTAGGTATTGTCGTCGTGGCGGCGCTTTTCCTGGGGTTCGCCTATTTCAATACCAAACAGCAGGAGAAATATCAGCAGGAAATGGCCGCGTATCAGGCCTATCAGGATTCTGTGTCCGCTGCGACGCGCCCCGTAGTCCCCGTAGTCCCCGTAGCCGACAGTACGGCCGTGGCGGCTTCGGATACGGCTGCGCCCGAGGCTGCGGCAAATGCCGCCGATGCCGTACGCCGGCAGCAGGTCGCTGCGCTGGGCGAATACCTCGCCGGTGCGCGTGACGCGGAGGCGGAGGAGTTTACCGTCGAGAACGATGTGATGATCGTGACCTTTTCGACCCGCGGCGGCCGGATCACGGGCGTGACGCTCAAGGATTATACCAAGTATGCACCCCGCGGCAAGCGTGACCAGCTGATCGAGCTGATGGATCCCGCGAGTGCCAGGTTCGACCTTTCGTTCTACGTGAAGAACGGGTTGAACAACGTCAAGGTCAACACGATGGACTATGTCTTCCGGGCGCAGCCCGAGCAGGTCGAAGGCGATGCCCGGAGGGTGGTGATGCGCCTGCCCGTGGCAGCGGATGCCTGGCTCGAATATGAGTACCTTATATATAATAAGCAGGTGCCCGAGCGCGACTACCTTGTGGACTTCAACGTGCGGCTGGTGAATATGGCGCCGCAGATGGCCAACCAGGCGTCGATCGGTATCGACTGGTCGAACAATTCCTACCAGAACGAAAAGGGATTCCAGAACGAGAACATGTACACGACGATTTCGTACCGGTTCCCGGGCGAGAGCTCGATCGAGGATCTGGGGATGAGCGAAAAATCCAAGTCGAAGAGCATCTCCACATCGGTCAACTGGGTGGCTTTCAAGCAGCAGTTCTTTTCGTCGGCGTTCATCGCCCCGCAAAATGTCACCAACGCCAACCTGGCGTTCGATACGGCCGCTCCCGGTTCGGAATTGCTGAAGAGTTTTTCGGCGCAGATGACCGTGCCCTATACGGTGCAGACCGAAGGGTATGACTTCGCATTCTATTTCGGCCCGAACAAATACGCCATCCTCAAGAAGGTCGTCGCTGCGGACGGCGAGGAACTGCACATGGAGCGCCTGATCCCGCTGGGATGGGGTATCTTCGGCTGGGTGAACCGCTGGTGCGTGATCCCGGTCTTCGACTTCCTGCGCAACTATATCGCCAGCTTCGGCATCATCATCCTGATCCTGGTGATCCTGGTGAAACTCGTCATCTCGCCCCTCACGTACAAGAGTTACGTTTCGATGGCAAAGATGCGCCTGATAAAACCGCAGGTGGACGAGCTCAACAAGAAATACCCCAAGAAGGAGGACGCCATGAAAAAACAGCAGGCGACGATGGAGCTCTACAAGAAAGCGGGCATCAACCCCATGGGCGGATGTATCCCCATGCTGATCCAGATGCCGATCCTGATCGCCATGTTCCGTTTCTTCCCGGCTTCGATCGAGCTGCGCGAACAACCGTTCCTCTGGGCCGACGACCTTTCGTCGTACGACAGCATCGTGAACCTGCCGTTCTCGATCCCGTTCTACGGCGACCATGTGAGCCTTTTCGCCTTGCTGATGGCCGTGTCGCTGTTCGGGTATTCGTATTTCAACTACCAGCAGACGGCTTCGTCCCAGCCCCAGATGGCAGGTATGAAGTTCATGATGGTCTACATGATGCCGATCATGATGCTGTTGTGGTTCAACAGCTATTCGAGCGGCCTTTGCTACTACTACCTGCTGTCGAACCTCTTTACCATCGGCCAGACGTTGCTGATCCGCCGCATGGTCGACGACGATAAGATCCATGCCGTCATGCAGGCCAATGCCGCCAAACGGAGCAAGGGCAAGAAGTCGAAGTTCCAGCAGCGCTACGAGGAGCTCCTCCGCCAGCAGGAGGCGCAGCAGCGTACCAAACGCAAGTAAACGGTTCGCACCGGCGCAGGGCCGGCGGCGGGGATTGCCGGATACGGTGCAGGCCGATGCGTGAAGCCCGGTGGCCCGCGCGGTTCCGCGAAGCCCGACGATACGCGATATGAATAGGCCGGAGGCGGTTCCTGCGATGCGGGTTTCCGGCTCCGGCCTCGTTTTTGCTCCGTCGGGTTTGCGATCGTATATCCCGACTACGCGGCGGCGGCCTTTTCAGGTGTTGCCGGGCGGCGAGGCAGAAGTCTCCTCGGGAAGCGCTCAGGGGAGGATCGGGCCGCGGGCGCAGCCGGGGCGGTGCATAACAGCTGCCGGGGTACGCAGCCGGGGATGAATAAATCCGGGCAGCAAGGCCGAAGTTGCCTCGGGGCGGGACGGAGTTTCGGGTGCGGCCCGGGGGGGGGCACGACAGCTGCCTGGGTGCGAAGCCGGGTGTGAATCCGGGGCGCAGGATTTGGAGCACGGAAATCCAGGGGCGCAGAGTGGGGAACGAAAATCCGGGCCGTGAGGCCGGGCGTATCAAGTATATGATTGCCAAATAGTATTGCAGATAACGATGAAACGAACTTTTTTTGTATTGCTCCTGTTGGCGGCCGGAACCGCACTCCGGGCGCAGACACTGGGCGGGGAGTACCGCCTGTCGCGGGTTTTCCCGGTCGAAGGCCGGCAGGGGATCGCCGCTGACTCGAACTACTATTATGTTTCGGGCAGCACGGTGCTCTACAAGTACGACAAGCAGGGGCGGCTGGTCGCCCGTAACGGGCAGCCGTTCGAAGGGTTGCCGCTCGCCGCGAACCATATCGGCGATATCGACGTCTGGAACGGTGAGATTTATGCCGGCATCGAGACTTTCGAAGACGGTAAGGGTGAGAATATCCAGGTCGCCGTGTACGATGCCGACGACCTGACATGGAAGCGGTCGATCGATTGGGAACCGGCTTCGGGGCAGGTCGAGGTGTGCGGGCTGGCCGTAGACCGCGACCGGAATATGGTCTGGATGGCCGACTGGGTCGACGGGCGCTACCTGTACGGTTATGACCTGGCGACGGGTAAGTATGTGCGCAAAGTCCACCTGCGCCCGGTGCCGCAGTGGCAGCAGGGGATATATATGGCCGGCGGGCAGATGCTCATTTCGGCCGACGACGGCGATGCCGACCTGGACGAGCCGGACAACCTCTATATTGCCGACCTGCGCGACGGGAAAAGCTATGCTACGGTGTTGCCGTTCCGTATGATGTCCGATTTCCGGCGCGCGGGCGAGATCGAGGGGCTGACCGTCGACCCTGCGACGGATGAGCTGCTGGTACTTTCGAACCGGGGTTCGCGCATCGTGCTGGGAATGGTCAGGGGTTTCTACCCGGGGTACGACAGCGAACTGCACGAAGTGTATGTCTATGAAAAGGTAAAATAGGAAAAGTCCCGGAAGGGACTTTTTTTGTTGAGGTTATGTGCCGGATGCCGATCTCGTTGCCGCCAGCCGATGCCTTTGCGGGCGCATTTCCGGGGGGGCGACTGGCTCCCGCTGTCTTGCTTGCGGGGCGCCCGGTTCCGCGGATGGGCGTTTCCCGTTGCTCGTTGTGGGAGCGTCCTTATTTTGCTGTCGGCTGACAACGTTTTGCTGTCGGCTGACGACAGGGGGCTGTCCGCGGGTATCCGCTTGATTTGCCGGGCAGACCCTGGCCGTCGCTATATCTTTTCCCGCTCCCGGTCTTCGAGGATGGCGTCGAAATTTTCCTCTGCCCACCCGATAAGCGCTGTGAGGTGGGGCATGAGCGACTCGCTGCGGGGCGTGAGCGCATATTCCACGCGGGGCGGTACCTCGGGGTAGACCTTGCGCGACAGCAGCCCGTCCTGTTCCAGCTTGCGGAGTGTCGATGTGAGCATCTTCTGCGAGATGTCGGCCGTCCGGCGGTGGATTTCCGAAAAACGCAGGCACCCGCTCGTATGGAGGTTGTAGAGTACCAGCAGCGACCACTTGTCCCCGAAGCGGTCGACGATATGGCGGATCGGGCAGTGGGCGTAGGTCGGGTGTGCGGTTTTTTCCATGTCCGTTCGGGGCGGTCTTTCCTTATTCTACATACAACACCAGTCCCTTGAGGTACTCGCCTTCGGGGTGGTAGATGCTCACCGGGTGGTCGGCGGGCTGCGTCAGCTGGTGCAGGATGCGCACGTTGCGGCCCGCGATGGCCGCGGCCGAGAAAATCATCGTGCGGAACAGCTCCTTCGACACCGCCTGCGAGCAGGAGAACGTGAAGAGGATGCCGCCGGGGCGTATCTGCGATATGGCGCGGGCGTTGAGGCGCTTGTAGCCCTGCATGGCATTACCCAGCACCTTGTGGTGCTTGGCGAAGGCCGGCGGGTCGAGGATGATCAGGTCGTATTTGTCTTCGATGTCCTTGAGGTACTCCACGGCATCGGCGGCTGTTTCCGTAAAGTTGGCCTGCGGGCCGAAGTTGAGTTTCATGTTTTCCGTGGCCAGCACGACGGCGCGTTCCGAAGAGTCCACCGAGCAGACCTTCTCGGCGCCACCGGCCATGGCATAGACCGAGAAGCCCCCCGTGTAGCAGAAGGTGTTGAGCACCGTGCGCCCCTTCGAGTAGCGTTTGACCAGCTCCCGGTTTTCGCGCTGGTCGAGGAAGAACCCGGTTTTCTGCCCCTGCTCCCAGTTGACGAGGAATTTCTCGCCGTTCTCCGTCACCACGTGCGCCGAATGGTCGGAACTTCCCCACAGGTAGCCGTCCACGGCACCCAGCTTGGCGTTGAAGGGCACGGTTTGCGAACTCTTGTCGTAGATGGCCGTGATGCGGTCGCCGTAGGCGGCCAGGATCGCCCGCGCGATGTCCTGGCGGGCGAGGTACATGCCGACGGAGTGGCACTGGATGACGGCCACCGTGCCGTAGATATCCACGACCAGTCCCGGGAGCCCGTCGCCTTCGCCGTGGACGAGGCGGTAACAGTCCGTGTCGGGGTTGTCCGTGAGCCCGAGCGTGCGCCGCACGTCGTAGGCCACGGCGATGCGCCGGTTCCACCAGGCTTGGTCGATCGGTTCCTTGTCGAATGTAAGCACACGCACGGCGATCGAGCCGATCTGGTAGTGTCCCAGGGCGATGAAATCGCCCGTGCGGGTATATATTTCGACCAGGGCGCCTTCCGTGATTTCCGATTCGTCTTCGGCCTTGATGTGGTCGATGGCGCCCGAGAAAATCCACGGGTGGCGGCGCATGAGCGATTCTTCCTTGCCTTTGCGCAGGTATACTTGAGGTGTCATAATTCGGGATGTTTGATTTTGGGTGTGTGAAGCAGTCGGTCGTAGATCGCCGTGCAGACCCACGCATCGGTCGCGGCGTAGAGTTTTTGTTTGTCGGTGAATGTCGCGGCCTCCCAGTTACTCAGCCGCTGGGCCTTCGATACGCGCTGCCCCAGCACGATGGCCGAGAGTTTGCGCAGGCTCTTCTCCCCGATGCCCCATTGGGGGGCTATCGTTTGCAGGTCGACGAACCCTGCGTCGCGGAAATGGCGTATCTGGCGCAGCGAGCGCAGGTCGCCCGCGACGTCGGCGCCGATTTTCAGGATCTCCTGGCTTTCGAGCACCTGCAGGATCGGCTTGGCGAGCGGGATCTTGTTCAGCCGGAAGAGGAAGCATAGCTGCGGCGTGGAGAGTTGCAGCAGCGACACGCGGAACGTCACCCCCGGCCGGAACGACGGGCGGGTCTCGGTGTCGAAACCGATGACGCGTTGTTTCATCAGGAATTTGCAGGCGGGGATGATGTCGCGCTCGTTGTCGACGATGCGTATTTCGCCCCTGAATTCGATGGCCGGAAGCGCTGCGGCCTCCTCGTTGCTGATCTTATCCGTAAAGTTGTTTGTCGTAGTCATGCCGTGGAACATTCTCACAAAAATACGGAATTATTTCCGGAAAACGGCATGCGGGGCGATTTTTTACATCCCCGCGGGCGGTTGCGGCCCTATTTTAACCCGATTTTTCCATCCCTGCCCGTGCCGGCGATGCCTTCGTCGAGCAATTCGCGCAGCGCCCGGCCTATCTGCTGTGCCTCCCCGGGGAATTCCGCGGCCAGTTCGTGCGGGTCGGCTGCCCCGCGGGATAGCCTTTGCCGCAGTTTTTCGCGCAGCCCGCCGTCGGCCGACGGCGTGGCGCAGCCCTGTGCCTGCTGCTTCCCGGCACGTTTGTGTGCGAGGCAGATGTCGCATACGCCGCATGCCGCAGGGGCGCCTTCACCGAAATACCCTTCCAGAACGGCGCTGCGGCAACGGGTCTCGTTCGCGGCGTAGGCGAGCATGTGTTCGAAGCGTTCGCGCATCAGCTCCTGCCGCCGTTTGTAGGTCTCGGGGGCGATGTAGAGGTCGGCGCGGGGCAGCCGCTCCTCGTCCATGAAGAGGATCGGCGAGCGGTTGGAGGGGACGTAGCGGATCACGCGCAACTGCCAGAGGCGTTTGAGCAGCTCCTTGACCCGCTGTACGGTATAGCCGCTCCAGGTGGCGATCTCGCCCTCGTCGATCTGCCGGAATTCGGTGAAGACCCCGTTGTAGAGGCGCAGCAGCGTGCGGATGAAGTGATCCAGCTCGTCGCGCTGCACGCGGAGTTTGTAGAGGTCGTCGCGGCTCACGCAGAACATGATCCGCGCCGGGTTCTCCTGTGCGTCGGTCAGCGTCATGTACCCGTTTTGCTGCAGGAGCTTCAGGGCGCTTACGACCGTGCCGGAGTAGAGGTGCTCGCGGGCGCAGAAGTCGTGGATGTTGAACAGGAACGACGCCTGGGCACCGTCGCCGATGCCGACCTGCAGGTAGGAGCAGACCCGTTCGTAGATGTCCTTGATCTTTTCGAGCGGCGGGAATTCCTGCTCGAAACGCCGCACGATGCGTTCGCCGTCGTCCGACGAGACCAGCAGCAGGGCGTAGCTCCGCATGCCGTCGCGGCCCGCTCGGCCGGCCTCCTGGTAGTAGCTCTCGAGCGAGTCGCACATGCTGTAATGGGCGACGAAGCGCACGTCGGGTTTGTCGATGCCCATGCCGAAGGCGTTGGTGGCGACCATCACGCGCGTCCTGCCCGAGACCCACTCCTCCTGCCGCAGCGAGCGTTCGGCATGCCCCATGCCCCCATGGTAGGCCGCGGCCGTTATGCCCTCCCTGCGCAGCATGTCGGCGACCTGCTCGGTGCCTTCGCGCGTACGGACGTAGACGATGCCCGAGCCGGGGACGTTGCGTACCAGGCGCAGCAGCTGCCCGTTCTTGTCGTCGGTGTGGCGGACGCTGTACGAAAGGTTGGGACGTGCGAAGCTGCTCCGCAGGATATGCGGTTCGGCGAACCGCAGGTGGCGCATGATGTCTTCGGCCACGAGTTTCGTGGCCGAAGCCGTGAGCGCCAGCACCGGGACACCGGGCAACTTCTCGCGCAGCTCGGCGATGCGCAGGTACGAAGGGCGGAAGTCGTAGCCCCACTGCGAGATGCAGTGGGCTTCGTCGACGGCCACGAGCGATATGTTCATGCGCACGACGCGCAGGCGGAAGGCTTCCGTCGCGAGCCGCTCGGGGGCGACGTAAAGGAACTTGACGTCGCCGTAGACACAGTTGTCCAGCGCGATGTCGATTGCACGCGGCGAGAGCCCCGAATGGATCGCCACGGCCGGGATGTGCCGTGCCCGCAGGCGGTCGACCTGGTCTTTCATCAGGGCGATCAGGGGCGTCACGACGATGCACAGCCCCTCCTGCGCAAGCCCGGGGATCTGGTAGGTAAGCGACTTTCCGCCGCCCGTGGGCATCAGGGCCAGGGTGTCGCGCCCGTCCATCACCGAACGGATGATACGCTCCTGTACGGGGCGGAATTCGGTGAAGCCCCAGTAGCGTTTCAGCACGTCGTATATCTTGTCCGCTGCCCTTTCCATGAATACAAAGGTAGGAAAAATTAGGTGTTTCCCGGAATTTTTTATACTTTTGCATCGGATTAGACGTTCGACAAATGAAGATAAGCGAAAATTTCAAAGTGCGCGAGATGGCGGGGGAGCATGTGATCATCATGCCGGGCCGCTGCGGTGCCGACATGACCCGTATTCTGGCGCTCAACGATTCGTCGCTCTATCTTTGGGAGGCGCTCGGCGGCAAGGACTTTACCACCGGGGATGCAGCCGCCCTGTTGTTGGAGCGTTACGACGTGGACGAAGCCACCGCACAGCGCGATGCCGAGGCCTGGGCTGCGAAGCTCGCCGAATGCGGCGTGCTGGAGTAACCGGCGGCACGTGTCCGGCGTACGGACGGAAAACTTGAATGGTAGCATGAAATTGAAAAGACTCATATCGCTGTTGCTGCTCGCCATCTACCTGACGGCGTGGGGCGGCCCTGCGTATGTGTCGCTTTCGTGCAAGTGCGTCACGATGTCGTCGCATGTCTGCTGCCACCACTGCCAGCACGGCGCCGATGCCGCGGGTGCCGGCGAGTCGCTGAAGGCTCCCTGCTGCGGCAACCACCATTCGACCGAAATCGAACTCTATACGGGTTCCTCTTCCGATAACCACGAGAAATTCATCCGCTGCACGGTCACCGACCTGCCGCCCGCATTGGTTGCGGAGGCTCCGGTTGCGGCCGACCTCAAGCTCTTCGGGGAGACGCTTCCCGAACGCGGCGCTCCTTTCGTCATGCGGGGCCATGTGCGCTCCGCAGGGCTTCGTGCCCCTCCCGCATTGGCTTAAAACCTTTTTGGGACGGATGCTGCGCGCATCCGCCCGCAAATAGTTTTAACCAATAACGGAATGTAATGAAAATCAACAAAATCATTTTATCTGTTTCTTCCCTTGCCGTGTGCGGTACCCTCTGCGCACAGGATTTGCGGGGTGTAGTCCGCGACGCCGACAACCAGCCGCTGGTGGGCGCTTCGGTTTACTGGGAGGGTACTACGATCGGTGCCAGCACCGATGCCCAGGGGGCGTTCCTGCTCCACCGGGTAAAAGGTTACGACAATCTGGTCGCCTCGTATCTGGGATATGTGAACGACACGCTGCGTGTGGCAGGCGGTGCGGAGCGTATCGAATTCACACTCGCTTCCGAAGGCGTGGCGTTGGAGGACGTGGTGGTCGAGGGTAACCTGAGCGGCAACTTCGTCAAGCGTGACGGCATCGTCAAGGGCGAGATGATCTCGTTCGCGGGCCTCTGCAAGATGGCCTGCTGCAACCTGGCCGAGAGCTTCGAGAACTCGGCGTCGGTGACCGTCGGGTACAGCGATGCCATTTCGGGCGCACGGCAGATCAAGATGCTCGGCCTGGCAGGTACCTACACTCAGATACTCGACGAAAACCGCCCGATCATGCGCGGGCTGAGCGCCCCCTACGGACTGAGCTACACGCCCGGCATGTGGCTCAATTCGATTCAGGTGTCGAAGGGCGTGGCATCGGTGACTGCCGGGCATGAGGCCATCACGGGGCAGATCAACCTCGAGCACCGCAAGCCGACGGACGACGAGAGGCTGTTCGTGAACCTCTATCTGGACGACGAACTGCGCCCCGAGGCCAACATCTCGACGGCGTTCCCCGTCACGAAGGACAAGAAACTGTCGAGCGTCATCCTGCTCCACGGTTCGATGGATACCGACGTCCGCAAGATGGATCACAACGACGACGGATTCCGCGACCTGCCGATTTCCGACCAGATCAACGTGGCCAACAAGTGGCTTTATGCGGCCGATAACGGTACGCAGATCCGCTGGGGATGGAAATTCGTACAGGAGAACCGCCTGGGCGGTATGCTCGACTACAAGAATTCGATGCGCGACGAGATGGAGAAGAACTGGGACTGGAAGGAGACGGGTGCCGATATGCCCCTCTACGGTTCGAAGATCCGCAACCGCGGCGCGAACGGTTATTTTAAAATAGGTATGCCCGTCGGCCCGTCGGTCTACGATGCCGACGAGCAGGATGAGATGCGTTCGAACCTGGCTTTCGTGGCCGATTTCGACCACTTCAACGAGAACGCCTATTTCGGGCTGAACGACTACCGCGGCAATGAGAATACGCTCTCGCTGAACCTCATGTACAACCACTATTTCACCTACCGGTCGTCGCTGATCGTCGGTGCACAGGGACATTTGCAGTACTACCGCGAGAGTTTTGCCAACAACACCCCGTGGATTGCGGCAGCTCCGGCTACGCTCTACGACTTCGACCGCAACGAGCAGGAAGTGGGTGCCTATGCCGAGTATACCTATTCGATCAAGGACAAGTTCTCGGTCGTGGCGGGTATCCGCGGCGATTACAATGCGTTTTATGACAAGTTCTTCGTGACGCCCCGCGGGCATATCCGCTGGAACATCACCCCCTCGACCACGCTGCGCGGCTCGGCCGGCCTGGGATACCGTTCGACCAATGTCATCACCGACAACATCGGTATGCTGGCGACCGGACGGCAGATCGTAATCCCCGATTTCGACGGTTTCAACCGGCTGGAGAAGGCACTTACGGTGGGCGGAAGCCTCACGCAGACCTTCGGGCTGGTCAGTCCCGGCGACGCAACGCTGAGTTTCGACTATTTCCGCACGCAGTTCTACAATTCGGTGATCGCCGACCAGGAGTACAGCGCCGACCAGATCGTGCTCTATAATTCGGACAAGCGTTCCTATACGGATACCTACCAGATCGACTTTTCGTGGACGCCTGTCGAACGGTTGGACATCTTCGCCACGTTCCGTTATACGGACAGCGAGATGACGATCGACCGCCCCGACGGAAAGACCGCCCGCGTGGAACGGCCGCTGGTGAGTCAGTACAAGACGCTGCTCAATATCCAGTACGCCACGAAATTCCGCCGTTGGGTGTTCGACGCGACGGCACAGCTGAACGGCCCTGCGCGCATCCCGACGCAGACGGGCGACCTGGCCGACGACAAGTATTCGCCGCGCTACCCGATGTTCTTCGCCCAGATAAGCCGCAAGGTCGGCAAGTTCGACATCTATGCCGGTTGCGAGAACATCGCCGACTACCGCCAGCACGACCCGATCCTCAATGCGGACAACCCCTATTCGACGGGTTTCAACTCGATGAACGTATGGGGGCCGCTGATGGGGCGCAAATTCTATATCGGCCTGCGGTTCAATTTGTATTGATTAACCTTTAAATAAACACCAGGATGAAGAAAATTTTAATGCTGTGCCTTGCACTCGTGATGGGTGTGGGCATGTGTGCAGCGCAGAAGGCTGCCGACAAAAAGACGGTGACGACGGTTTTCACGACCGACATCGACTGTGAACACTGTGTCAAGAAGATCATGAACAATGTCCCCTCGCTCGGCAAGGGCGTCAAGGACGTGAAGGTCGACCTGCCCAAGAAGGAGGTGACCGTGGTCTACGATTCCACGAAAAACAGCGACGAGAATATCGTCAAGGGTTTTGCTTCGATCAAGGTCAAGGCCGAACCGAAAAAAGCCGACACGAAGAAATAACGCCGGCGGGTTTTGTTATCGGAAAGGGAGGACACCATTGTCCTCCCTTTTGTTTCGGTCGGTGGGCGGGCTCCTGTGCAGCCGTCGGTTTCCCCCCCCCGATCCGCTATTCACTGTCCGTTATTCGGTGCCCACAGCCCACTGGTGCCCCTTGCTCACAGCCCTCTGCCCATTGTCGGCCGTCTGCCGTCTGCTGATCGCTGTCCATTCTCTGCGGTGGGTCTGCCGTCCGGTATCGTACGGCAGCCGATAAGGGCTGGTGCATGCCGAACGACGGCCGGGAGTGTTCCGCAGGCCCGGAATCCGCCCGGTTGCCGGTGTGCCCGGTTTATCGGTGCGGGTGTGCGTTTGTTTTCGCGGCATTGTGCCTGCGCCTGCGCAGGTAGAGGTCGAGCCCTGCGAGGGCGAGGAACGTCGCGGCGATAAAGACGTAGAACAGGGACAGCCGCCTGCTTTCGGCCGGGAAATCCGGTTCGGCAAGTTGCATGGAGCCCAGGCCGGGCAACGCGGGTATGTCGGGGAGTGAGGGCATGTCGGGCAGATGCAGCCCGACGCCAGGTTCGTACCATAAATACCAGGCGAGTCCGGCGATCACCGCCAGCAGGCAGAGTACGCCCGCCGTGCCCAGTAACCATGTTTCGCGCCGCTCGCGCCGTTCCGATTCGCGTTCCAGCCGTTCCATGAGGCGCACGCAGAACCCTTCGGGCAACTGCGTGCCCGGAGCTTGCTCCAGCGCACGGCGGATTATGTTATGTTTCGTTTCCATGCAGTAGCGTATTTACCAGTATATACAGTTTTTTGCGGATGCGGTGAAGACGGACTTTGACGTTGGACTCCGACATCTGCGTGATCCCGGCGCATTCGCTTACGGAGTACTCCTCGTAGTAGAAGAGCGTAACGAGCGCCCGCTCTTCGGGCTCCAATTCTCCGACGGCACGGGCCAGTGCGTCGAGGTATTCCTGCCTTCCCTCCCAGGCATCCATCCGCTCGGCTTCGCTGTCGGGCAGGTTCGCCAGCCGCGCCTGGTCGATGCAGGCCCATTCGCGTTTGCGGCGCCGTGTCTCGGAGACTGCCGTGTTGTAGGCGATCCGGAAGAGCCAGGTCGGGAACGAACTGCGCCCGTTGAACCTGTGCAGGTTGCGGAACGCCTTGAGGAAAACGTCCTGAGCCAGCTCCTCGGCATCCTCTGCGCAGCCGACGATGCGGGAAACCAGCGTGTAGACCACCCGCCCGTACCGCCGGGCAAGGATGGCATACAGATCGGTTTCTCCGTTTACGATCCGTCGGATCAGCTCCAGTTCCTCCTGTTGTTGCATTGCTATTCGGTTAGACGCATTTTGCCTGGAAAGGTTACATGCCGACGCCGTTTTTCCGGAACCTGTAACCTTTTTCCCGGAGCTGCGTCTAATAAGGCAAAGATCGCAAAAAACGAATCGCTAATCTCTAATACTTAAAAAATTATGATGGATTTTATTTTTGTTCCCCTGGTCGTAGGCGTGATTACGCTGGGAATCTACAAGTTCTTCGAATTGCTCGTGTGCCGTCGCGAGCGCCGCATGATCATTGATAAAATGGACGGCAATGCTCTGATCGACTACCTGAAGTTCGTACCGATGGGTGTGAGGATCGGCGCTCCCGTGTCGGTGCGTCCCGTGTCGGGCGGGGTGTCCGGAACCCTGAAGGCCGGTTGCCTTTTGCTGGGCATCGGTTTCGGGCTGCTCTTCGCCTTCATGTTGCTGAACTGGTGTGCCTATGATGCTTCGTATGAAATGCGGAGCATCGTCTACGGCGGGTCGGTTCTCTGCTTCGGCGGTGTCGGACTGATCGTTTCGTTTGTCGTCGAGCGCAATATCGTCGGCAGGGAGTGCAAATAACCCGGCTTTTCCGGATGGAAAAAGGAGTATCCCGCTTTTGGGGGATACTCCTTTTGGTTTTGCCGGGGGCCGTGCGGCGCACCGGGGGCGGGACGGTTTGCTGAGGGCCGTGCGGCGCACCGGGGGCGGGACAGTTTGCCAGGGGGGCGGTTGTAGGGCGGGACGGTCGGGGCGGAACGGTTTGCCGGAGCCCGGACGCCTGCCGTTTGCCGGCCGGGCGGCCTTATTCCATCGGCCGGATACGCACCTCGGTCACGCCTTCCAACTCCCGTGCGAGACGGTCGATGTCGGTCTTTTCCTCGACTTCGCCGTAGTGGTAGGGGTAGAATATCGTCGGCCGGATCGCCTTGACGGCCTCGACGGCCTGGTCGACGGTCATCGTGTAGGGCTGGTTGACCGGCAGGAAGGCGATGTCGATATTCTTCAGCGCCTTCAATTCGGGCGTGGGTTCGGTATCGCCGGCGATGTAGATGCGCGAGCCGCCGAGGGTGAGGATATAGCCGCAGTCCTCGCGGTCTTTGGGATGGAATTGCAGGTGCCCGTCGGTCGTGTTGTAAGCGGCCACGGCCTCGACTTTCAGGTAATCGCGCGGCGTGGCGACGCTGCCCGGGCGCATCGTGTAGCAGTTCATCTCGAACGCCTCGGCCGACGTGCGGTCGCAGAGAATCTCGGTCTGCGGGGTCTGGATCGCTTCGACGGCTGCCACGTCCAGGTGGTCGTAGTGCGAGTGGGTGATGAGCACCACGTCGGCCTTGGGCAGGGCGGCGTAGTCGGCATAGCCGCTTACGGGATCTACGTAGATGTATTTTCCCCCGGCCTCAATCGCGAGCGAGGCGTGTTTGAAAAAGGTGAGCGTGATTTGCGTGCCGTCGCGCGTAGTCAGCGTGTCGGCAGGGTATTCGGGAGCTTTCTTTCCGCATCCGAAAAACGATAGGAACGACATAAGCAATAAGAATTTTGGGTTCATGCTCAAATATTATACATTACAATGCCAATATAATGAAAAAAAGTGAAATATTCGTACCTTTGAGCCGCAATCGAACCCGAAAAAACGATAGGGACGGTTTCCGGGAAGTTTTTCGTACCGGTTCCGGCGTACTTTATGGCGGCGGGCGTCCCGGCGCAGGATGCGGACAGGAAACCGGCATCTGCAAGGCTGCGGAGAAACGCCGGGTGCCGAAGATGGCGTTCCGCGCGCCAGGCGGACGGCAGCAGCCGGGGACGGATCGCCTGGTTCAAAACCCGGACATCCCGACGCGACGCCCGGGCCGGATGGGAGGAACCCTGCCTCCCCCCTCTCCGGAGGTGCCCGGGGCGGCCGGCCGGGTCGCGGCGGTGGAGGGCGAAGTCCGATGCCGGAAAAACGGCTTGGAGGGCGGATGGGTGTGCGGCCTCTCCCGGAAGGCAGGGGTGCGGGGCGGAAGTGCCGTTCGCTGAGGTTGGTACGTTGCGTGTGACAGGCTCGCTGCCGGAGCTCGTCCGTCCGGTTTGCCGGATGAAAATAGAATAATTTGCATATTTTTTATGCCCTGGCGCAGTATTTTACGAATCGGGACGTTTATAAGAGTAAAGTATTATTAAAATTACATATGATGAAAAAATTTTTGTTTGTGGCGGCGGCGGTAGCGTCGATGGTTTTCACCGGGTGTATCAACGAGGACGACACCTATAAGAAGTTGCAACCGGTTCAGCAGGGGATCAACATCTACAACTGGACATCCAGCCAGTATTCCATGGCGACCGAGCAGGCCAACATAGGTATGCGTATGGCGATGCTCGTGGCCGAAGCCGACAAGCAGGGGGTGGAAAAACTCGAGGACGTGAAAATCGAAGGAGTCTCCATCAAGAGCAAGTTGCTCGGTACTTCTTCGACGATCGAAAAGACGACCACCGGTTACAAAATCACCTTCAATCCTGCATATATGGATATGGACGGCTATTCGCGCGAGGGTGCCGTGCTGATCGACACGGGCGAGGCCCCGCTGCTCGAAGAGGCCGTGGCCGGAAAGGTCTGGACGGTGACGTTCGACGAAAAACTGGTGCTGACGGCCACCAACGGCAATGCGTCGGTAAAGGCTTCGCTGGTGGGCGGTTCCACGCAGCTCTACAACGATGAGAACGGAGCCTATGCGATCAGCATTGCGAACCAGGCCTGCTACCTCGATTCGGGCAGCAATTTCACTTCGAATTGGGGCGGCCGCATGACGTTGAAGCCCGAGAACATGAATTTCACCTATTCGGATTGCGTGGGCGAGAAGTTCGTCGTGAAAGAGGGATTGCTTTACGGCCCTTCGTTCTATACGATGGACAATGCAACGCATCTGGAGCTGAGCATGACGCTCTCGAATGTCGAGTACTATACGAAGTCGAGCATCAGGGAGGGTAAGATCGAAGCGATGATGACCGGCGGGTATGATTTTACTGCCTTCCCCTCACCGAAAGTGACGGTGCAGTATGCCGTGAGCGCCGACGGTAAGAAATTGCTGACGACGATTACTTACAACGGGAATACGGTGACGATCTGAGCCATAGCGGCAAAAGTAAAAGCGGTGCGAATTTTCGCACCGCTTTTTTATTTTCCGGGCGGCCTGTTTTCTGAGCGGCAGGGTTTCCGGGCGTGTTTTGTCGGGCGCTTGCCCCGGTGATGCCCGGGTATACGGTTTCTTGCTGTCGCCCCGTGGCTTGACCGGGATTTACTTCCCGTCTGTTGCCTGTGTCTGGTGCTCCGCGCTTTTTGACTGCCTGTCGAGCCGCATGACCGAGGGGATGCAGAAAGCCGTGAGTCCGAGCGTGCAGATCACAAGTCCTGCGATGACGAAGGTCGTGGTGAGCCCGACCTGTTCGGCCAGGAACCCCGTACCGAGCAGTCCGATAGCCGACGGAAGCAACCCGAAGCTGTAATAGAGCGACATCACGCGCCCCAGGACACCCGCGTCAATGCGGGTCTGCACGACTGCCACGAACGATGCGTTGAAGATGCCGCCCGCGATGCCCTCGATGCACGAGAGCACGGCGAAGAGGGCGAAGGCCCCCGGCGAAAGCATACCCGACAGCGTGAACGATACGCCGACGATGAAGTTCATCAGGTTGATCAGGACGATGCGGTTGACCCGGTAGACGCGTGCGCCCATGATGGCGCCGCCGACAAGCGCGCCGCCGCCCCATACGATCTCGATGAGGCTCATGTCATAGGTGCTGCCGCCGAAATGTTGCAGGGTCATCAGCGGGAACATCACGCCGACGGGCATGATGAAGAAGAGCACGAGGATCGTCAGCGTGAAGAGCCATGCCATTCCCGGTACGGCGGTGATGGCGCTGAATCCCTCGCGGAACTCCCTCCAAAGATTCGGTTTGAGTGTGCTCCGCACGGGATTGGGGATGTGTACGAACAGCAGCGAGGTGCAGGCGATGATGGCGCCGGCGACGTCCAGAAGCAGGATATTGCCGATGCCCGTGAAGCTGATGAGCACGGCGCCCAATGCCGGGCCGATGATGTTCGACAGCGAATTGATGATCTGGTTGACGCCCGCCACCCGGGTCAGCTGGGCCTCGGGAGCCAGCAGCGGCACGGAAGCCTGCATGGATGGCGAATGGAAGGCCGATCCCACCGAGCGGCAGGCCAGCAGGATGTAGATATGCCACATCTGCGCCACGTCGAACCAGAAAAGCACGGCCAGGATGAGCGTGCAGAACGCGATGAAGCTGTCGGCCAGGATCATCGTGCGTTTGCGATCCCATCGGTCGACGTAGACCCCGACGACCGGGCCCAGCAGCGATTGGGGCAGCATACCCGCAATTGCTGCCAGCGCCAGCACCTCGGCCGAACCGGTCTCGATACTCATCCAGAAGATGATCGCGTAGCCGACGACCGAGCTGCTGAGGATCGAGGCGAGCTGCCCGCTCCAGATGATCCCGAATGTCTTTTTCCAGTTTTCCATGCTTGTTTCGCTGTGATGCCAAAAAAGGCGGACACCGAGGTGTCCGCCGCTGCAAACCCTTCGCAGAAGGGTTTATTTAACTGCTTTAACTATTGCCTCGAATGCTTTTGGCTCGTTCATCGCCAGGTCGGCCAGAACCTTGCGGTTCAGTGCGATGCCCTTGGCGTTGAGTTTGCCGATAAATTGTGAATAGGTCATTCCCTGTGCGCGGACTGCGGCGTTGATACGCATGATCCACAGCGAGCGGAATGTCCGCTTTTTGAGCTGGCGGTGTGCATATGCATACTGCAAACCCTTTTCGACCGTGTTTTTCGCAACGGTCCAAACATTTCCCCTTGAACCAAAGTTACCTTTGGCAAGTTTCAAAACTTTTTTTCTACGTGCGCGTGATGCAACGGCGTTGACTGAACGTGGCATACTTGTAAAGTTTTTGAAGAGCTGTCAGCGACGCGGTTCTCCCGCGTTCTTCGGGGCTGATTCGCTCCGGTTAATAAATTCCGCAGGTCGGTTACTTGACCAGCAGGTTCTTGATTTTGGCCTCGTCGGCCGCAGAAACCGTACCCGAGTAGCAGAGGTTACGCTTCTGTTTCGTCGTCTTTTTGGTCAGGATGTGACTGTGATAAGCGTGTTTACGCTTGATCTTTCCTGTGCCGGTGAAGGTAAAACGCTTCTTCGCAGCGGCATTGGTTTTCATTTTCGGCATTGTCGTAAATAGTTAATTAGTTAAACTTAGCCTGCAAAGATAACAAAAATTCGGCATCCCGCAATCGCGGGGCTGAAAAATCTCCCTCTTTTTATTCCCGTTGCGCAGTTATTGCAGGGAAACGCCGGGGCTGTCCGCCGCCTGTGTCCCCGGGCGGTTTGCGTTCCCGATAATTTTCCGTATATTTGGATTTGCAAATCAAAAACCGCAGGATGATGATGATGGAGATGGAGTGGGATTTTATCATACGCTTGTGCGTGGCGGGCCTTTGCGGTACGGTGATCGGCCTCGACCGCGAATACCGGGTCAAGGATGCGGGTTTCCGTACCCATTTTCTGGTGGCGCTGGGCAGCGCGCTGATGATGATCGTGTCGCAGTACGGTTTCGCCGACATCCTGACGCATACAGGCGTGGGGCTCGACCCCAGCCGCATCGCTGCGCAGGTGGTGAGCGGCATCGGCTTCATCGGGGCGGGTACAATCATCATCCACCGGCAGCTGGTGCGCGGGCTTACGACGGCGGCGAGCCTTTGGGCCACGGCGGGCATCGGGCTTGCGGCCGGGGCGCACATGTATATCGTGGCGGCTACGGCTACTCTGCTGACGCTCTTCGCGCTGGAAGTGCTCACACTCGTGTTCGGGGGATTGGGGCGCCGCAGGACGATGGTGGTCTTTTCGGCTGCGAGCCGGGCTGCGGTCGACGACATGTTCAACGAATTGCAGAGCCGCGAATATGCGGTGATCTCCTATGAGGTCGAGGCGCAGCGCGGCGCAGACGGCATCGTCTACCGGGCCACCCTGGTCATCCGTGCCAAGGGAAATGCCGATGAAGACCGCTATATCGACCTGCTGCGCGAGAATCCCGACATTACCGTCGAACGGATCGTCTGAGCCGGTCGTACAGCACGCAGAAAACCATTGGCACGGCAATCCCGGCCAGGGTATAGGGTATCCACCACCAGGGCGATCCCGTGGGAATGACCGGGTGGCAGGCCAGGCTGCGGAGCGGGTAGTGACAAACCCACATCTGAAAGAGTATCACCAGTTTGAAAACGGGGACGTGCCAAAGCATGATCGCCATCGTGTGCCGTCCCGTATAGTCCAGCATACGTGTCAACCGGTTGCCGTATGCCGCGAGGCGGCTTGCGGCGGTGACGAGCATGTAGCATCCTGAGCATACCAGCACGACGAAGAACACCGGGTTTGCGAAAAGTCTCCCGCCGAGGTTGACGCGGCAGCCTGCGGCTGCCGCCGCGAGCAGGATGACCAGGCAGAGCGTTGCGATGCGCCCGTCCAGCGGGATCCGCGCGCGGAAGATGCGGAAGAGGTTTCCGAGATAGATTATCCCTGTAATGGCGAATGTCCTGACGGCGATCCACTCGCCCGGAATGCCCGACGGATGGCGGGCCAGCAGCATGGCGACCGTAAACAGGAACAGGATGCAGCCCCCGCGCAGCCGCTCCGCCCCGGCCTGCGTCGGTGCGAGTTTCTGGGTCGCCAGCGTGATGCAGAAAAAGAGCATCAGCCCGAGGAACAGCCCTTGCAGAAACCAGAAGGGCGCCAGCATCTGCTCGTGGTGCAGGAACAGGGATACCCTTCCCAGCGTCCGGAGCAGTTCCGGGGTGTCGTAGGGCAGGATGGCCTCCCGGGCGCTGAAGTCGTAGGCGATCAGGTGCCACTCCAGGAATCGGTTGTGCAGCAGCACGAAGAGCGTGCCCAGGACGGCGTAGGGCAGGTAGAGGCGCCGGAGCTTGCGGCCTATGAAACGCCCCGGGGCGGCGGTCTGTCCGTCGTCGAAGAAATAGCCCGCGACGAAAAAGAAGACGGCCGTGTTGAAATAGTAGGTGAAGGTTTCCAGCGGTGTCAGGATCGCGGCGTGTGAAATCACCACCGCTACGATGCCGAGGGCCTTGACGATCGAGAACGCCGTGTCATGGTGGTGTGTGCCGGTGCCCATCGGTCAGAAATAACGGTGCACTTCTTCGAGGAGCTCCTCGCGTGCCATGTCGTTGGGGTTCGTGCCGGGCAGCCCTTCGGGAACCTGCTCGCCCAGTTGGTCGAACAGGTCGGCCCAGAATTGCGGCAGGGTTCCGTCCGCGGCGCGGAAGTTCATCGGCCGCGCCGTGAAAAGCGGGGTGCCGTCTTCGGCGCGGTAGCTTTCCCACACCAGTTCGCTGCAATAGAGTTTCTCCCTTCCGGGCCGGAACGAATAATCGTAGGGGACTCCGAGGAAGCTGCGCGCACGGCGGACGGCAGCCGCAATGCCGGCCGTGTCCTTCAACCGCATGGCAACTACTGCCGGGTGTCCGTCGATTTTTGCGGAGCGTCCGAGAAATTCCGCCAGTACTGTAAGTCGGACGCCGCCGTCGGTCGTGGCTTCGAGCACCGAATCAGCCCCTCCGCCTACGACGGCGATCCCCACGTGTGAGAAATTCAGCGGCCCTTCTTTGCCCGTCGCCGCCGTGATCGCCCCGGTCATCTCCGTGTTTTTTCCGGCCTGGAAGAGCAGGTCGCCCGTGTGCAGGCGATCGCGGTTTCGGCCGCAGGAAATGACCAGCAGAAGCATACCTATATATATTAAAGCCTGTTTCATAGTCTCCGCCGTTCGTTTTTGCAAATATATTAAAAATTTTTCACAACTAACTCGCTGACCGATAGCCGTGTGTAAAAAAGGTGGTGAAATTGTCGAAAAAAAGTCCCGGAATTATTTGGAAATAACTCCGGAATGCCCTTATCTTTGCATCCGCTTCGAGAGAGAAATACTGCTCCGGGGCGGAAAAAACAGGTTCTGAAAAATTTTGAAAAAAGTTCCAAAATCTTTTGGAGATTCGGAAAAATGACTTACCTTTGCACCCGCTTCGAATAAGAAATACGGTTCGAAACGATAAGAAAAAAGGTTCTGAAAATTTCTGAAAAAAATCTTTCGAAAAGATTTGGTGGTTTCAAAAAGATGACTTATCTTTGCACCACTTTCCGCTGAAAAATCGGCGGTCGGAACAACGGGGAAGGCCGAAAGGACAGACCCGGCAAAAAGAAAGAAATTGTTCTTTATAGCGATATATTTGAACAGCGTTCTTTGAAGTATTTGAGCAGCTAAAAGTTTTCCACTCTCGCGAGAGAGTGAATTTCAAACAATACCTTTGAGATTTGAGCTAAAGATTTAAAAACAAAACATTTTATACAATGGAGAGTTTGATCCTGGCTCAGGATGAACGCTAGCGGCAGGCCTAACACATGCAAGTCGAGGGGCATCGGGATTGAAGCTTGCTTCAATTGCCGGCGACCGGCGCACGGGTGCGTAACGCGTATGTAACCTACCTATAACAGGGGCATAACACTGAGAAATTGGTACTAATTCCCCATAATATTCGGAGAGGCATCTCTCCGGGTTGAAAACTCCGGTGGTTATAGATGGACATGCGTTGTATTAGCTAGTTGGTGAGGTAACGGCTCACCAAGGCAACGATACATAGGGGGACTGAGAGGTTAACCCCCCACACTGGTACTGAGACACGGACCAGACTCCTACGGGAGGCAGCAGTGAGGAATATTGGTCAATGGACGCAAGTCTGAACCAGCCATGCCGCGTGCAGGAAGACGGCTCTATGAGTTGTAAACTGCTTTTGTACGAGGGTAAACTCACCTACGTGTAGGTGACTGAAAGTATCGTACGAATAAGGATCGGCTAACTCCGTGCCAGCAGCCGCGGTAATACGGAGGATTCAAGCGTTATCCGGATTTATTGGGTTTAAAGGGTGCGTAGGCGGTTTGATAAGTTAGAGGTGAAATCCCGGGGCTTAACTCCGGAACTGCCTCTAATACTGTTAGACTAGAGAGTAGTTGCGGTAGGCGGAATGTATGGTGTAGCGGTGAAATGCTTAGAGATCATACAGAACACCGATTGCGAAGGCAGCTTACCAAACTATATCTGACGTTGAGGCACGAAAGCGTGGGGAGCAAACAGGATTAGATACCCTGGTAGTCCACGCAGTAAACGATGATAACTCGTTGTCGGCGATACACAGTCGGTGACTAAGCGAAAGCGATAAGTTATCCACCTGGGGAGTACGTTCGCAAGAATGAAACTCAAAGGAATTGACGGGGGCCCGCACAAGCGGAGGAACATGTGGTTTAATTCGATGATACGCGAGGAACCTTACCCGGGCTTGAAAGTTACTGACGATTCTGGAAACAGGATTTCCCTTCGGGGCAGGAAACTAGGTGCTGCATGGTTGTCGTCAGCTCGTGCCGTGAGGTGTCGGGTTAAGTCCCATAACGAGCGCAACCCCTACCGTTAGTTGCCATCAGGTCAAGCTGGGCACTCTGGCGGGACTGCCGGTGTAAGCCGAGAGGAAGGTGGGGATGACGTCAAATCAGCACGGCCCTTACGTCCGGGGCTACACA
>OLOI01000217.1_pt1 | contig 61311 bp, 53 predicted proteins | sample 1672131 | NCBI WGS metagenome assembly OLOI01 (sample SAMEA3136651, study PRJEB25190) | human gut metagenome
TTGTCTTATCGATTAGCCATTTTGCCAACGGCAGATTCTTTTCATTATATTCCATATTTTATTCTTCGCTTTTCATCATAACCTTACATTTCTTTTTTTCTCTTGATTATTCACCTGAACCCTCTGCTTTCCCTTGGCTAAAATCTAAGATTTCCTCATAGCGCTTACCAAATTTAAGCTCTGATAACAAATAATCTTTTATTTGACCAGTGATATTAAAAAATATAACTTTTATAATTTTATATATATCTTTTCCTATACTGGTCCAAAATTTAATCAATCCCCTTGTTTCCAACCAGGACAACTGATTCTTTATTAAAAATTCTATCAACCGCTTCTTCTATTTCTATTGTCTTTTCAATAGACGAAAACGGAGCCTCTTCTCGAATAATTAATTTGACTCTTTCACCCATAATTTTTTTCATTGAATTTAACGCCTGTGTTTTTGAAGTAATAATTTCTTCTTTTATCATATATTGAATCATTGTAAATGCATTTATATTTTTAAATTGCTTTAATTCATCCGGATATGATGTTTGTATTGCCTTATTCATTCTTGCCACTGCTCCGAAATCATGTGTACAAAAAATATATGTATTACGCGTTGAACCATGTGTCAGTTCAAATATACTAAAAAGCGAAATACAAATTAATTCTTCTGCCATACTGTCTTTACTTTTCTTTGCATTTTTCAAATACACTATAATATCTTTTATATAATCCCTATCAGCCGGAACATTATATCCGCACTCCGAAAAACCGTAATATGGCATCCTTCTATCATTTCTAATCAAACCATTAAAACTTAAATTTGCAATATTATCATGAATTAATGTCGAAAAAATCCGGTTCCACTTTTCACTCGAATACCTCATAAATGTTTTGATATTTTCAAAAACAGTTTCTTCCATCAACAAAAGCAAACAAAATCCATGCTCTATCATTTTTTTTAAAAACTCTTGATTTTTTACTTGTAACACATTAGAAACAGAATCTTTAAGTTCATACAAAACAAGTTCTGTAACAACAAACACTATTTTTTGTTTTTCCTTACCACCGGCTATTTTTTCAAATGCTTCAAATAAACCTTCTTTTTCTATATGAGATGATTTTGTAATAAAACATGTATCTAAGAACATAACATTTTCCGATTGTAAAATCGATGCTATTACCCTTTCTTGATCTGTTTCAAATATATTTCCTGAAGAAGATATCATTTGAGAAATACAATCTTTAATTGTCACTACGCTTCCCCCTTTACAGAAAGATACGCCTCTTTCAGTCCTTCCAAACGATATCTGAAATCTTCTTCTGTTAAAATACCTCTTTTAACATTCTCTTGACCCATTTTCTCTGCTTCGTTATACATTTGTGCAAAATCATCTTCATAAGTCGGTTCCATTATAGAACGATTCCCCTTACGCATAGGTATATTATCAAATAGTTTTTTTTGCTTTTCTTCACTATTATTATACAATAAGATTTCCATCAAATCTGAATCCTGCGTATCAAAAATTTCCAACTCATAACATCTGATTACCACAGACATATATGTCGTCTGATAATAACTCATCAAAGCAAAAACCGTAATCAATTCCTGAATATACGAAAAATTCTGTCGAAGTTCATCTGGTATTTTTTTTGTATTTTTCAATAATCCAACAACCTGTCTTACGTCTTCTGTCGGCATTATAATGGCTCCGGCAAAAGCATTTGCCATCTGTTCTTCTTCAATATCTTCATAATTATTTAAATACAATTCCCCTGCATTTCCTAAACCTGGATTTTCCTGAATCAAGACATGATACAATTCGTGGGCAATTGCAAAATTATTATTTGCCAGACTTTTTGCCGTATTCAACACCAAATAATTGAAATTATTGAGTCTAAGCTGAAATGCACCAATTTCCTTGCTTTTCATCGGAATTCGCATGAACTTATATTCTTTATTATCAAATATCATTTGTGCAAATGTCTGCATATCGCGGATAATCATGGAACTTTGTGTTCCAACAAAATCATAAAATATATTCTTGGCATACGCTATTTGTTTACTGTGTGTCTTATTAAATTCCAATATCTTATATAATTTTTCTTTATTCATAGATTTTCTCCCCCTAAATCCCACTAATATTATATATACTGGATTATAAAAGCTATATTTCAATCATTGTCAATGCATCATAAAAGCGAAACATCTCAACCAATTTATCAGCCGTCTTTTTATCCTCATCGTTTAACGTGCCTGCAAAAAAAGCTAATTGTCCATTTACTGCCTGCTCTTTATATTGATCAGAAAAATCAGTAAGGAAATAAGACATATCATGCCCCAAAGCTTTTGCTAAAAACTCGGCTTCTGATTCTTTTAAGTCAATTGTCCCACTAAGAATCTTACTTACCCGGCTTTTGTCCCATCCAGTCATAAGCGAAACATAGGTCTGTCTAATCTTTCTATTTTCCAAATATTTTTTCAGATTTTCTATAAATTTGCTCATTTCCATTACTCCCCTTTAGCCATTTTATTTCTATATATGCAACTTTTTATTGTTTTTCCTTAATTTTATACTTTTATTTTTTTATATTCAAGCACTTATTGCATATTTTACAACTTTACATCATTTCTTATATATCTTATTCTACATCCCTGTTTTTAACATTGCCCTTTTGACTTCAGACATACCATTTATTTCCTTATATATAATACACCTCACCTGTCAAAAACTGACGCCATTCGACAAAATAAGACAGAAAATTTTCATCTTCTGCCTCATCTCCTGTCCCTATATTCTTTTATCTCTCTTGTATAGCAATTGAATCTTGACATCTCTCCGATGCAGATCTCAGATTATACCTGGAAGAACATTCCGACGAAAGAAGAATAAAGCAATAGGCAGAACACATTTTAACAATAAAAAAGTTGCATTCTAATATCAATATCTGTTAATAGGGCTTTTTCTGTGAAGCTCTATTAAAGTGCGTCTTCTTTTCAAATCTACCTTCCTCTTTTCTCAATTTCGCACCGTTAGTCATTAACCTGAGCAGGCACTTGTCTTAAGTTGACATTAGGTTGACCACATTGGTGTCAGGCACCAATTATTTCTCCCACGGGCGGATGAAATCCGCTCGTGAGAGAGTGATATACAAAGGCTCAAACTGAAATTTTCACTTCTTTACTCTTAGCAATAAGAAATCTGGCTTATGAAACAAATCCTTGTAATCTGGATATTGTTCAAGTATTTCATCTGTTGGTAATGGTTCAATCATTCTTTCTATCGAAAATCCTGCACTTATTAATGTGTTTATGATTGTCGAGAAAGTTCTATGGTATTTTTTGACATTATTAACAAACCATACGGACTCTCTTTCACCCTCGATACCATAATCCGCAAGATTAAGATGTATCTTATTGCCTAGCTCGTCTCTTGTCCATCTGTTTCCTCCAGAATGGCAGGTGCATAACGGATGCTCTTGTGAAAAAATAAATATCCCTTCTGTATCAAGCATATTGTAGATGTCTCTAACAACTCCTTCAAAATCTTCAATATAATGGAACGCTAATGAACTAACTACTATATCAAATTGTTCATTTAATTCTGCAATTTTTTCCATAGGCATATTGATGTAAATTATATTAGGGTCACTATTTTCGTTTCTGGCAACCTCTAACATTTTTTCGGATATATCAATCCCAACCACCTTTTTTGCTCCGCAATCAATAAAGCGTTTACAATGTTCTCCAAATCCACATCCCAAATCTAATACTCTTTTATTTTTTATATCTGGCAACATAGAAAACAATGCAGGTATTTCAAATAAGTTATTAGCATTTATTTTGTTATCTCTAATCTTTTTGTACCCCTCAAAGAACACTTCGTTATCATATATATTCTGCTGTGCCATCTTATCCTCCATCAACTTTAATTGTACCACGCACACCTCTTATATTCCATTTACATTTTTCTAAAATATTGTGAAAAGCGGATGGCCAATATGCAGGTAATTTTTTGTGTGGGAAGTTTGCGTATTTTATTTAGGAAAATTTGCCTCGATATATGAAATATATGGTTTTTTATTTATTTCTTTTTCATGTTCATCATACCACCTGGCAGCTTCTTTAAGGCCAATATCTAAAGGAATGGTTTCCGGATATATACATTTTTGTCGACTCACATCTAATTTGTATTCATAATTATAAAAACTAAAATAATTCCTCTGCTCTATATCATCATACACATATATAAATTCCGGTTTTTTCCCATAACAAGCATAGCATTTAGTTACCCAATCTTTGATCGATATCGTCTCCGGATTACCAACATTTAATATATGTTCCTCTGGTTTATTACTAATAATTACTTCCATTAGTTTGCACAAGTCTCTAACATGAAAAAACTGCAACTTCATTCTTCCATTTTCAGGTAAATAAAATTTCCGATTTGTTTTCGCGCAGTCAAATACAAAAGCCTCTCGATAAACATTATTCATTGGACCATATAAATATGGCGGACGTAAAATATACGCATCGTGAACTCGGTCTAACAATGCCCTTTCCGCTTCTATTTTATCAGTACCATATTTTCCCCAAAACTTATTCAACGCTTTTTCTGTATCTTCTCTAAATGGCTGTGCTTCATATTCTGGATACACGGCACTTGAACTAATCATGATATACTGCCCGAATGGGCCAAGTGCCTCATATAAATCTATAATATCTGATGCATTGTATGCCGTAATATCGACTACTACGTCAAAATATTTGTCCTTTAACACACTTCCTAAATGGTGCCTATCTGCCTCTATTAATTGAACCCCTTCCACTTGTGACTTTGAATTCCTGTTAAGTACATATACTTCATAATCAGCCTCTACAAAATATTTTGCAGCATATTTACTTACAAAAGTTGTTCCCCCGGTTATCAGTATTTTCTTCATCACCGTCTCCTTTCTATTCCCCCTTGCACTTCTCAAACGCAAAAATCGCTGCCCCCAGTGCTCCACAAAGCTGCGATTCCTCACAGATATACAGCTTCGCACCAAGTTTTTCTTCCAGTGCATGCACAATGCCCGGATTTTTTGCAACGCCGCCAGTCATCATATATTCTCCCGGATTGTTCTGTCCCAGACGCGCGGCCAGTGCGCCCACCTTGGAAGCCACGGACACATTCAGTCCATGAATGATATCTGCCACATCTTTATTCTGTGCGACAAGGGACACCACCTCGGACTCCGCAAATACGGTACACATACTCGAAATCACAATATTTTCTTTCCAGTCTAGTCCCTTTACGCTCATCTCCTCTAAGGATAATCCGAGCGTCCGCGCCATCATTTCCAGGAATCGTCCGGTTCCGGCAGCACATTTGTCGTTCATCAGGAAATTTTTGACAGCACCATTTTCGTCAATGCTGATTGCCTTGATATCCTGTCCGCCGATATCGATGACTGTGCGCACATTCGGATTCAGATAATTGGCTCCCTTGGCATGACACGTAATCTCGGTGATGCTGTCGTCGCCGTTGTCGATATAGGCACGTCCGTATCCGGTTGTGACAATCCGCACAATTTCTTCTTTACGGATTCCGGCTTTTTCCACTGCCTGCTCCAGACTCTTTTCTGCACTCATCATCGCACCGCCGCCGGTCGGAATGATCATGGTGGATTTTATTTTTCCATCCTGATCTAAAATTACCACATCGGTACTTGTCGAACCACTGTCAATTCCTGCCACATAATATACGCCTGATGCCATTTTCTCCCTGGCCTCCTTACTGATTTCTTTGTCTGGATTTCCATCACCGGAACCCTCGATCGTCTCTGCAAATGCCTGAATACGTGTCAATAACTGTCCTGCACTCTGGCTGGTAAAATCGGTTTCAATCTTTAAAAGCGGAACCTTGATCCCCTTTTTGATGCTGGCATATTCAAATCCATAATAATCACAAAACTTGATGGTATGATAGATAATGCCTTTCAGGTTCGGGTCCAGATATAACTGATTTCTTCTTGTGTTGTTGTTCATGCGAAAACACGGAAGCTGCCCTAAAAGTGCCTCTGCGTAGGCAAGAAACATCACATCTTCTTCCATATCGCTTAATTCTTCCGGAAGCAATATCAGCTTTCTTCCGCCGGTGCAGGTCAGGTTGTCCACCCGCATCCGGATATTGTCCTGAATCATCTGCTCCAAAACGCCGCTCACTCTGACGCCCATTACTCCGATGTATGGCTGTGGCTCTGTCGTCCGTTCTTCAAATGCCTGCAAGAAAAGCGTTTTGTCAAAGGTTTTCCCGGAAAAACATTCATATGTCTGCTTCAATCGTCCGATTGCCTGTGCAAACTTAACCTTTTCACATTCATTATCTTCATGCGGCAGATCCAGCAGATAGAGAAATTTGCATTTTCCGGTACTCTCCACAATATCGTATACCCGCCGCATGGAATCGCAGCAATTCACCAATACGAGATTCTCAACTTTTCCTTCAAGAACCGCCTGAATGACCGATTTTCCAAACCCACACAGATTGGCATGTGCGATTTTGTCAGACAGTTCAAAATTCTCCGGCATTTCTTCTAACACCGCACAGTCTTCCCCGAATCCTTTGAATAATTCTACCGGTGTATATTTACAGACATAATGTATCATGGGATTTTGCCTCCTTTAACATTTCCATATAGGCCTGAAGCCGGGTAGACACCTGGCCATCGCTTGTATTGGCCGGATTGCAGCCGTCCCCATCTAAAATAATGGTCGGAAGTCCCGATGCTTCCAGCGAATTTTTTATAAGGCCGGATGCTCCGATCGTTCCCTTACAGCCCCAGTGCGCAAAAAGGATGCCTCCATCCGCTTCTGTCAACTGTGCCAGTTCCTTTGCTTTTTCTATCCTCTGTCCGACACTTCCATTGTAAATGCAGTTTACCATCTTCTCTGCCATCGCTTCATAGGGATCTTCGTGATGCACTTTCTGAAATCCATCTGCGACAAAATCGCACGTACTGATATGCATCTGATCACTATAATTAAACACCTCTTTGACCGGCTGCTGCAAAAATGGCATCATGTGCATCCATAAAATACGAAGCCCCTCTCCTTTTGGTGCTTTTTTTACATCCTCCAAAAGCAGTTTCGTATATGTTACAGACTCCTTTGAACCGGCTAACAAATGGCACATAAAGATCGCGTACAGCTCATTGGTGAGTGTGGAAACCGGGTCATGGTCTTTTCTTAATGCAAGCTGCCTGCTGTAATACTCCGCGGACTGTTTGCTGTTGGCAACGGCCTGCTGCACCGCAGACTCTGCAATCTTTTTTCCGGTCATATCCTCCAGATACTTCTTTAATTCCCGAAGCTGTCCTGCCACGTATTGAATGGAATCCTCATTCTTTTCATACGGCACATCAATATAAAAGCCTGAAAGTTCCTGCTTTTGCTTCAAATATGGAAACGTCATCATATTTCCATCACAGGCAAGATTTGTATAAACCATGCATTTCGGCGCCGGAACCAGCCCTGTCAAAGATGCGCCCAAAAATACACGGTGGTACGAACACATCGTCTCCGGAAAACCTTCCTCCTCGGTTTTCCTTAAAAATGGCTGCTCGCACTGCGTTCCCGCAATAAAACAGGACATTGCTTCTACGGAGTAAGGCGTCAGTCCTGCCGCTGTCAGAAGTTCTCCCGGCACAAAGATGCTGACCATCGCAGTATCCTCCGGTTTCGAAAGTGCTTTGATGATATTTTGCATAACAATTCGTGCCACATACTGACCGGAGTACGGCAGCTTTTTATCCGGAAAAAGGAGCAGCCGTTTCTCCTGAAGCTGATATCCAAGAAGCAGCAGCTTACGTGCTTTCTTTGCATCTTTCAGGGACGTACTGCCCACCATTTCACCAAATTTTTTTATAATATCCATCGTTTCTTCTTCCTTGTATTCAATATTCACAGATAATATTATACCCATTATCTTTTATTCGTCAAAGAAGAAAATTGCCGGGTACCGAAACATTTCTATTTCGATTCCTTTCTTTGGGCTGCCCGGTTGAGCCACAGATAATAAATCACATTTAATATAATACCAAATATAGTAGCTGCCGGAGCCGCAAATCCGATTTTTGTAAGGCTCGCATCCGGCTGGATACCCATATAATAAGCCAGAGGCAAACGCAATCACTTTACATCCAGTATCAGGTCTATGCCCGGCACCAGTCTGGCACCAAGATAACTGACAAATGCAAATCCAAGTCCACCTGCCGCACCAGCGCCTTCCATTTGTGCATAGTCTGTTCCCATGCATTCTGCCGTTTTTTTCGCATTTCCAGCTTCCATGAACTCATGCTCCCTTTAAAGGAGTCGATCAAAACCATTACTTTCTTTCTTATATTGCACGAAATCATCTGTCAATAAACGTTTTTCATGAAAAAAGTAGTAGGTTCACATACTTAGGACTAGCCATCGCACCAGCGGCTTGGTACAATAATTAAAAAGGTCCATCAGAAGGAGTCTGCAAAATCTTATGGAAAATTCCAAGAAAGAAAACTTTATTCACCAATATAAAAGTCAGATCGCTCATGCCACACTGCCCCGGAGACTTGCTGAAGACTATTCCATCAGCAGTATTATCAAAGATACCGCTGATAAAAAAGTTTATCTCCTGAAAGATCAGCACAACCAGTCTTTTATTCTGAAATGCTGTTCTGCCATGTATGCAAATGCCCTTCAACAGGAATATGATTTTCTGACGCATCATACAAACATGGACTGTTTTCCTAGCGCTGTAACTTTTTTCGAAGAATCGGATGTGTGCTTTTTGCTGCGTGATTATATCAAAGGTCCGTTACTCGGAGAACATTCCGAACATTTATACGCAAGGTACACGCACTTCCGGAATTTTGAGAATGCACTGCTGCCTTATATGATGGAATGTTGTCAGATTATCTCCATCCTGCATCATGAGAAACCACCCATTATTCATCGGGATATCAAACCGGAAAACTTTGTCTGGGAAGAATCTTCCCAGACACTTGTGCTCATTGACATTGATGCCGGCCGGCAATTTACCCCTTCCAAAACAAGAGATACTGTTTTTACCGGAACATATGGTAATGCCGCTCCAGAGCAATTCGGTTTCGGACAAAGCGATATCCGTACCGATGTATATGGGTTAGGCAAAACATTCCTGTCTCTCCTATCTGGCAATGAATCTTCTCCAGAATCGGATACGGACATTCCCGGTCTTTCCGCGGATCTTGCCACGATCCTGCAAAAAGCAACCTCCTTCAAGCCAGAGGATCGTTATACGACCGTTTTACAATTTCAAAAAGCACTCTTAAAGCTGCAAATACAACGCAATCAAAAAAACGACAAACCACGCTCCGGTTTCGGACGCTCACTGACACTTCTTTTTGCCGGAATTGTCTTAGGTTCCGGAATCGGATCAGGAATCGGTGTCATGGTAGCACAAAAATCATTTCAGGCAGCGGCAACGACATCAGTTAACACACAGCAGGACGAATCGGCTCTGCCTGTATCGGAAACGGACACAATAAAATTCTCGGAACCGGATACTTGCGTCTCTCAAAAAGATGACAAACACTCACTGGCCGAGAAGGCGGGTGTCGAAGCATTTGATGCATACAAGTATCAGGATCAGATTGATACGATCATCGTTGCTGCTTACCAGAATGATGCAAAATCCGTCACATCCAACTTAGAATCGCTGATCTCACAACTATATGAGGAACCAGAGCTTACACGCAATCCCCCGGAAGATTATTCCACCTATGATGTGCTCCCAAAAGGGTATTGGATTCTATCTGGAATGGACGCTGTCCGTCTTCGCCTTGTTTACCGCGACAGTATCCTCAAAAAAAATATCGGCTCCTATAAAGACTATGATGCACAGCTTCTGCATATGATCCGCCACTGTCTCTACGGAACAAACGGCTCTGATACCAGCAACCTTTACCAATACGCACACAGCACTCCCGATAAACGAAACAATTACTATGAATTTTGTCTCAGCGATCTGTTAGACAATGTGCAATGTGTACTTGACCAACGCGATAATTTCACCTGTCCACAGGAAGCAGATTCCCAATGAGTGAGCATTTTTGCCCACCATCGCATATTTTCAATATGGTAAAATATAGAATATACCAAAAATAGCCAATATCGAATTTGATTGAGTTGATGTTATGGAATAGGGGAACCATATGAAAGCGACAGATGAATTACTAAAACAGATCAAAGAATTGAATATTGAAGATTTTAAAAAACAAGAAAGTTTTGACCGCATTTCTATCGATGAATATCTGTGCTCGCTTCTTACAAGTCATAATCTACAGCCAAAAGATATTATCCTTAATCTGAACATGGAACGTTCTTATACTTATCAGATACTTAATGGACGCCGAAAACCTACGCGCAATTTTCTTTTGCGTATCGCAATCTTTATCAGCTTGTCTCTGGATGAAACCCAGAAAATGCTCACCATTGCCCAGCGTCCGCAGCTCTATCCAAGAAATCGCTTTGATGCAGCTATCATTTTTTCTTTGGAGCATAAAATGTCTTTGGACGAAACCTACGAACTTTTAGAAGAAATCGGTGAAGAGCCGTTAAATTAATTTAACCTGTTCAAAATACAGCGAAAAAGCCCGGAGGCTTTCCTTTTTGGAAAACTTCCGGGACTTTTTGTGTGTTCTATACTCTGCCTGTTATTTTACTTTCACCTTGACCTTGACTGTTTTGGTTGTTCCATCCTTCAAGGTAACTTTCACTTTTACCGTGACATTGCCTTTCTTCTTCGCAATAATATTTCCATTTTTATCAACCTTTACTGTCGATTTATCGGAAGATGTATAGGTAATCTTTGCAACATTATCCATATCCAGCTTACTGCTCAGTTTTACGGTTGTCTTTTTTCCTTTGTCAACCGACACATTCCCCGTCTTTGGTGTTACGGTTTTTAAAATTTCTTTCTGTAATGCCTTTGTCTCTTTTTCATTGAGCAGCTGGTACTCACCTTCTTCTGCTTTGACGCTTACATTACCGTTCTTGTTAACGGTAACCGGCTTAGACACAAGAACTTTCTTACCATTTTCAATTTTTACAAGTGTCAGTTTCTTTCCTGCAGCCAGATCCTCCGCCTTTGTCTCTACAGTATACAGTACATTTCCCTTAGTATCCTTTACCGTCTGCTTAATGGTCAGATCTGTGGTTCCTGCTGCATCGGTCATCTGCTTTACAACACTTGCAGAGATTGTAGTCTTAACGGTATCACTTTTTCCCGGTTTTACAGTATTCTCTACAATTGCCTCTACCGCAGAAATTTTACCTTCTGCATCCTTGGTTACACTAACGCTTGCAGAAGTATTCTTTGCAATGTTTTCGATCTCGGATTTGGTTGTTGTAGAAGCTACAGAGCCATCTGGATTTTTTGTTATTGTAGTCTCCTGTTTTACTGTATTTCCCTTACTGTTTGTGGTAGTCTCTGTCTTTGTTTCCGTGGTTGTCTCACCCGGATTCGGTGTCGGTGTTGGTGTAACTGTAGATCCACCGCCTGTGGAACCACCAGAAGATCCACCACCTGTGTTTCCACTGTCGCTGCTGTCTTTATCGGTATAAATCCATACATATCCATCTGTATCGTAAGTGCCATACGCATCCTGAATCTGCGCCTTTACTTCGATAAAGAATTCTTCCGGAAAATCTGCCTTTGCCCCTAATGTAATCTTATAAACATATGGTTCACTGGCATTTACCACTTCATAAGTAAAATACTTTGTACTGTCTGTAAAGTATGTAGGTTCTTCTTTTCCATCCTCATAGATTCCAGCATGTAGCTCAACATTCTTTATGATGTAATCTTCTCCCTGATTCTCTACCATGTAAAATACCTGGTTGTCAGAGTCTGTTTTAACCGAAGACAGATAAGAATCTTTCGAAACTGTTGTGTTCTTATAAAATGCAACCTCTCGATAATACACCTTCAGATTAACAACAGCTTTTGGATCTGTCTTCTTTACTACTTTATAATTTCCGGTCTCCGGGAATTCCAGATCACAGAAATTAGGATTCTTTGCATTCGCCTTAATGCTTCCAACCGATTTTCCATTCTCATCGATGAGCGATAACTGATCTGCTGTCACATAAGTTATCTTTCCTTCGTCATCGATATCTGCAAATACAATGCATACATCATCCGTATAATATGCACCAACGCCGGAATACCAGTTGACATCTGTCGGAACTTGTGGGTTTTCTCTGTCAACATCCGCTTTAGCTACGAATCCTGTTTCATCAGCTTCCTGACCTCTGTTCTCTGACCAAACAGAAGCTTCTGCAATCTCTGTATTTCCATTCTCCGTCCACTCCATCGTAACTAAAACCGTGAAGTTTTCATTCTTATCCTTGTTAATTACAATCTTGTGATTTCCATTCTGTAAATCTTCTACGGTATAATAACCATCATATGCAATCGGCTGATCCGAATCTGCCGGAATTACAGAGAAATTGTATGTTGGTGTCACACCATCATCCAAACCATGCGGAATCACATACAATTCATTACATTCATCTCTCCACAAAGTGGATTCGGAATCACATGCTGTATCTACGCTCACCGTCTGTGAGGTATACAATCCAACCTTATTAAAATCTGCCGAAATCATTACATAATCAGCCGGATCGTCTTTTGCATATACTTTATATGTACCAACGCCATTAAATTTAATTCTGATAACCTTCTTGTCCTGCAGAAGATATGCATCTCCGGTTCCATCGGCCATCGGTTCAATCGTAAGCTGATCCTTGGTATATGTTTTTTCTACCTCTCCGTTCTCATTAACTTCTGCAAACTGATAAGGTGCCGAATGACTGAAATCTGCCCAGCATTCTTTTCTGTACGTCGCATCAGGTCTGACAACCGGACAGCCTGCAGCATCATTCCAGTCAAATTCCTGCGTTGCGCTGAATCCTACCACATTACCGTCATAATGGATCGTTATTCCTTCTTCCGGAGTCCACGGTTCAGAACCGTTCTCACCAATGGTTCCGGTTGCTTTCACACGAATATCCATCCAGTCAAACGTACCCTTTTTTAATGTAATTTTATAAGTCTTATCTTTGCTGCTTTCCGTTCCTGTTATTAGAGTTTTCTCAAAATATCGTCCCTGCTGACTCTCATCAATATTTTTTCCATTCGCATTTACTTCCCACTTCAGGCTGCCATCCCACGTAACGTCATCCGGCACGTTGGTAATCAAATAAATACTATTGGAGTCCTGTGGTGTAAATGTATACAAAGCGGCGGATTCCATTGCGCTCTCCGGTGTCTTTGTCTCTGTTGTATAAAAACCAAGTTCTTTATAGCCAACATTGATCACAATTGCATCCGATGCATCCGCTGTCTGATAAAGCTTATACCATCCGGTCTTTGTGAATTTCAGTTGCACATAATCATTATTATAATCCACAGGTGAAACTGATCCCACATTCCCTGTCTGTAAATTATTATCCGGCTTATCTTCGTCTCCGCAATACGCCAGTGTAAGTGCATCTGCGTTGATTGCACTTCCCGTTGTTACCCCATTTTCAAGTTTTTGCACCAACAGTATCAATCCATCTACTGCAGACCACAGTTCTTTCGACCACTCTGCCTGATCCTTCGGCTTTGTGACCTGTCCTTCGTCATCATAATCAAACCAGTCCTTCGCCGCCAGACCAGTAATGACATTGTCTGTGCCCCCACCCTCATTATCATCTGCCCATACCGTATTTACACCAAGCCCGGAAAATAGGCTCAGTACCATTGCAAATACCATAAAAAGCGCACTCAGTTTTTTCTTCATAAGCAAATATCCTCCTTTTATTTTATAGTACAATTGTACCAAAAGGAGGATATCGCTTGGTGTGCACGGATGCCCACATTTTAAATTATTACTTTATCGTCTGATTTTATCCAAACAGCCCGCGCAGCACATTGACGCGCCCGTCAATCCCAAACCTTCCACTGTCAAGCACCAATAGTACAAAATTTTCCGGTCGCTTGACATCCTCGTCAAAAACGTTGGCTCTCAAAACAGAACTTCTATTTTGCTTTGACCGCCTCTGCAGCCTTTCCCACAACCACACAAAGAATCACCGTAATCACCATATCCGGCAGTGTATTTCCAACCGGTGTATCCACATGCATCAGCACACGATAAATAACAAAACCGATCAGCCACACGATCAGGTTCCGCCACTGAAATGCCGATTTTTCGGCATCGGCCTTTTTTAATAAAAAGTAATCTGCGACCTGAACGGCAATCATTGGAGCAAAAACAGATCCGATCAGATACAGGAAATTGGTAATGTTATCCATCGGATAAACAATCGCTGCAACCGTTCCGATCACTGTAACCACAATCGCTGCCCATTTCTCCTTGATTCTGGAAGAAATGGATAAAGATGGCAGCCCCCATACCGATCATATACATAAAAATGCTGACAAGACTGTAAACCACAACGCTGACAAGCGTTGCTGCAAACGGCTTTTCGGCTTCTCTGGTATAATCGCTGATCAGCGGCAGCCACGAAAGTGGCATGGCTACGGCAAGCTCTACGGCTGCGCCAAACGTCAGGCTTCCATCATCTACAATTGCAGCCATGCTTCCGGAACCAAAAAAGATCACCTTAAAAAGCACTAAGGACAAAATAAAAAGCGCGGTCATGGCTACGGTATTGAGCTTTCCCAGATTCGTAAGTCCGATAAAAATCCATACCACAATCAAAACACCTATGATAATCGCCCAAACCCAGATGCCGGTACGTAAAACACCATCCGCTGCGAGCGCGCCATCGTAAATCATGATTGCGGTCCATCCTACAAGCTGCAATACATTTAATATCGCAAACAGCAGGCTTCCCCGCTCACCAAAACTCATTTTTACGGTTTCCATAGCACTCTTACGCTCTTTTGCGCCAATCATTCCAGCGGCAAACATCATCAGCCCGCCGATCAGATGACCCAGCAAAATTGCTGCCATTGCTTTTCCAAAACCAAGCGGTGCAAAATAAGTACCAGTCAGAATTTCTGCCAGAGATACTCCTGCACCAAACCAAATCAATCCGTTTGAAAAAACGGAAGTTCTTTTTTCATTCATCGCACGTACTCTCCCTCTATTGCAAATGCATGGTTCATAGGTCCGCTTCCTTTTCCAAGATCAAGCATGGCGGCAAGTGCGCCGGAAATATAATTTTTCGCATATCTTACGGAAGTTTCCAGATCTCTCCCTTTCGCAAGGTTTGATGCAATCGCAGAGGAAAGCGTACAGCCGGTTCCGTGTGTATTTGGATTGTCAATCCGCTTTCCGTGGAACCATACCGGCTCTTTTCCTTTCTGGAACAAAAGATCATTGGCATCATTTAACTGATGTCCGCCTTTTAATAAAACAGAACAGCCTAACGTATCACAGATGGTTTCTGCGGCTTTTTCCATATCCTGCTCGCTCTTTATTTCCATGCCGGAAAGCACTTCTGCCTCCGGGATATTTGGCGTAATTACCGTTGCAAAAGGTAATAATTTACTCTTTAAGGTACTGATGGCATCCTCACTGATGAGTCTTGCTCCACTGGTGGCTACCATCACCGGATCTACGACAATATTTTTGGCGTGATACTCGGTCAGCTTCTGCGCGATCGTTTCGATCAGTTCACTCGAAGCGACCATTCCGGTTTTAATCGCATCCGGATGGATATCCGTAAAAATACTGTCCAACTGCTCTGCCAGGAATTTTGGAGTTACCTCCATAATATCGGTTACGCCGGTCGTATTCTGGGCGGTCAATGCCGTAATTGTGCTCATCGCATACACGCGGTTTGCGGTCATGGTCTTGATATCTGCCTGGATGTCGGCGCCTCCGCTGGAATCACTTCCAGCAATTGTTAATGCTGTATACATATACATCCTCCTTATCGTATTATGCATTAATTTTCTATAGCGGCCGAAGGTGGTGCCCCCGATCTGCCGCTTGTGGTGCAGCGTAAGCTGCATCACCTACGTACATCGCTTCCGCGTAAGCGGAACTCTCATGCGATGTGCTCCTTGTAGTGCAGCGTAAGCTGCATCACCTACGCAGTTTTCTGCAAAATAAAACAGGAATCCCGTTTTGGATTCCTGCGCGCAAACGATTTTTCACCGTTTCTGTTTCCCTACGTTGGCATTATCCAAATCAGGTTCTGGGTTAAAGCATTTGCTTACTCTCAGCCCGCTTGTGCGAGCACCCCGTTTTATGTTTTATAACATTTCTATTATACACACCGTTTCCGGAAATGCAAGGTTTTTCCAATTGAGTATAAAATTCATTTTAGAACTTTTTAAAGGCTTTTTTATTCCGTTTGGGCGAGGTGGCTTATTTACTTATCCAATCACCACTTTACAATCTTTCTTATAGCAGGCAATCCCATATTTGATGAAATTGCGCATTCCATCCTGCTTCAGTTTTGCCACATAATCTTTCGCTTCGATCTGCTTTAATGCCTCAGTGCATGCCGCATCCATATCACCATCCTCGGCATACTTTAATTCAATTACGATTCCGGTTCGGTTCTCCGGTGCTTCCACAAGGATGTCACTGTAGCCGATTCCGGATTCCGCATTGGATTTCGTAAGCCAGCTTGCTTTATAACCGAGAAGCCCCAGCAGAATACCGTGGTAAAAGTTTTCCTTCTTTTCTTTTGCAACTGCGGTATCCCTTATACTGATCGTATTCCACAGATAGTCGCCAAAAAGCAGTTCAATTTTTTCCGGATTTTTCTCTAAAAATGCATTGCAGAATTCTTCAAGTGTTTTTCCATCATTTCTGGATACATCACGAAACCACTCCCGGATTTTCTTGATAAAAAGGTTCCTTATCTCTTTATTTGGAATCGACAAACGATATCTGCCGCTTTCGGTGCGCCCCTGCTGTGTCAGATAACCGGTAGTAAAAAGCACACTCCAGAGGTTTTCAATTTTGTTATCCAGCTCGTCATAGGTGAGTTCCTGGGAGACTTCTTTCTCAATGCATTCTCCTGCGATCAACCGCTCAATTTCATTCTTTGTGCGAGTATCTGCTTTGTCAATAAATCTACGTACAATCGCATTTCCGCTGGAATTTGACCAGAAATCCTCTGGCTCAGCGGTCAGATCGTATTTCAGCTGTTCAACATAATTGATCACATCCCACGGGCAATATACATCTGCCTTTCCAAAGTGATAGCCATCATACCATTCCTTCGTTTCCATAAAATGTGACGAAAGTCCATAATCTTCCAGAAGCATTTTTACTTCATCATCCGTAAATCCAAACTGCTCATCAAACCTGGCATCCAGAAGGGAAAGCACCTTAAAATTATTAAGTCCTGTAAAAATACTTTCCTTTGAAATCCGCAGACACCCCGTTAAAACCGCGAACCGTAAAAAATCATTCGTCTTTAATGCCTGCCCGAAAAGTCCCCGGATCAGCGCAACCATTTCCCGGTAATAGCCATTCTGAAATGCCTTATCCAACGGAACATCATATTCATCTATGATAATAATCACTTTCTGGTCAAAATGCCGGTACAAAAGCTCCGACAACAATCGAATACTATCCGTCAGATCATCCGGCTTTCCTGCCAGAAGCTGCGCAAACTGCGCAATCTCCTCGTCAACCAGCCTATCACTGTTCTTTAACTCATAGTGCCTCCGGGCCTCTGTTCTTATAATTGTAGTAACACGGGTCTGTGCTTCCTCAAAAGTCAGTCCATCCACGCCCTTAAAAGAAAGAAAAATCACCGGATATTTTCCCATATATTCCGCACACATTTCTTTATTTTTTGAAATATATAGTCCCTCAAATAAAGACGGATCTACACCTGTCTCAAAAAAAGCGCGCAGCATACTCATATTCAGTGTTTTTCCAAAACGGCGCGGACGGGTAAAAAGATTTACTTTCCCCCAATTTTGTAAAAGCTGCTCTATGAGCTTCGTCTTATCCACATAGTAAAATCCTGATTTCCGAATTTCTTCAAAGTTTTCAATTCCGACCGGCAATTTTAAGGTACTGTTCATCAAAGCCTCCACAAATACTTTGTTATATAACTAACCATAGTATAACGGTTTGGCTTATAAAATACAATCATATCTAAAATGACACTGGAGGGATTCGAACCCTCAACTTCGGTTTTGCAAACCTATGCCTTACCAGCGGCCACAGAATCGTCGGATTGTTTGCCAGCCCTCTGGCAATTGCGGCACGCTGTGACATACCGCCGGACAACTGGCTCGGATAACTGTTTTCGAATCCTGCCAATCCTACAAGTTCCAGATGTTTTTTTACTTTTTCCGCATCCACTGTGCCCCACGATGGTAATGAATTCTCCTTTTTTTACCTGCAGATTGATGTCATGCAGCACCTCCATCGGCTGTTTGTTCACCAGAAACTGTTTGTTCAGGTGTGTGACCTTAATAATGTCTTCTCTTGCTGTTTCCATTCCTGCACCTCCTTGTTTGAACATCCTTTGAAGTATCACAATGTCTCGTTGATGTTGACTGCATTATATATGTGTGTGTATGCCAATAGCAAAGGCTATTCGTGAAATCGTTTGCACGATTTCCATTTTTTCCCTGTATTCATATTAAATTAATATGTTTTAAATTTTATGTGAAATATACCGAAAAAATAACGATTCCAGCAAGTTTTTCACTTGCATGGAATCGTTTTGGTTTGTATTTAAGATATGAATTTTTAGATAGAAACGTACAATTTGTGAAATCGTTTACACCTTGAAAAATGGGGCTATTTCTGTAATTTCTGCAGTTTTTGCAACGCAATTACAGGCTTTCCTGCATCATCCATCAGTTCCATAAAGGTTCCCCAGCCATTTTCGTCATTATTCTCACAGCGCATAAAGGGCTCCCAGTAGAAAAATCCGCTACATGCCGGCACGCTTTGGATAAGCTGTATCAAATGCTGCAGGCTCTCCTGCTGCCCCACAGGGCTTGCCGGATATCCAGCACACTGCTCCTCTTTTTCCCCGAAAAAGCTTCCTTTGCTTCTGCGGAATGGATGCGCAAACTCTGCAACATTTAACTCTTTGCCATACTTTTGTGACAAGCGCTGCAGACAATCCTCAAAATCAGAAAAACTGCCGTGAATATAAGGATAGTACGATAATCCGATCACATCAAAATCTGTCATTCCCTGGGCCATCATATGGTCAAACCATTCTTCATAATATGCATATGTAGCACCTTCATCCAAGTGAATCATAAGTTTTGTATCTGCATTCACCTTGCGCGCTGCTGCTATTCCGCTATTGACAAGTTTTGCAAGATTTTCCCATTTCGGGACTTTCGCCACCGGAAAAAGCATTCCATTTCGGATCTCATTGCCAATCTGGATCATATCCGGATACACATCCGCTTCTTTTAAGGCAAGAAGTGCCTGCTCCGTAAATGCAAAAAGCTCCTGTGCCATCGCATCCACGGACAAATCTTTCCACGCCTTCGGAATATTCTGGTGCTCCGGATCTGCCCACCAGTCAGAATAATGGAAATCCAGCAAATAGGGAATGTCCAGCTTTTTTAACCGTTTTGCCATTGCAATCGTTTGCAACAAATCACAATATCCGCCAGATTCCGGTATATTTTGCGGCGCATTCCACAACCGCAGCCGCCCATAATTAAATCCTTTCTTTTTCCCATATTCCAGCACATCAATTTCTGTGCCATTTTCATCGTAATACCGATACCCCTTATCTTTCATTTCCGGATATGAAGATACATCCATCCCTATAATCATTTCCTGCCTCCTCATCTATACACACTCCTCAAACGCACAAATACTAGAAAGCACTTTCCCATGTTCATCAAACAATGCCTGATTTTCCCACTCATTTCCCTGGCCTTTTTCTACACCGACGCCTTTTTTGCAATACCACACCGGTTCCCAGTAAAAGACTCCACTTCCATTTTGCGCAGCTTTCACCTCACAAAGCACACGCGCAAGCACGGCTTTTTGGTTTTCCACGGAAGGAGGAAGTCCCATCTTTTCCATCGTAAGCTGCCCTGTCACAATGTTTGGCATTTCATCGTGGGAGGCGTCTGTATAGGGAAACGCTGTTTCCATAACAATAACTGGCTTGTGAAATTTATGCTCAATGTTTTCCATGTTGATGCGCAATTGTTCATAAGATCCCGCCCAAAACGGATAATACGACAATCCAATCTCGTCAAACGTATGCAATCCATTGGCAAATAATTCGGTAAAAAACTGCTCTGTGCGCGGCATATCCGCACCACACTCCACATGCAGTACCGTGCGCATCTGTAACCTGTTCTTTTCACACACAGCCCTCACTGCGGAAAGTCCTGCGTTTAAAAATATGGCAAGCTTCCGGGGATGTTTCAGGCTTCCGTATTCCCATAACATTCCCTTTCCGATTTCATTTCCGATCTGCACCATATCCGGGGCAGCACCGGCATCTGTCAGCGTCTGCAATACTTCGCAGGTGTATGCATAAACCTGGTGCTCCAGCTCGTCTGCTGACATTCCCTGCCACTGCACCGGAATGGTCTGTGCCTTCCAGTCCGCCCAAAAGTCACTGTAATGGAAATCCAAAAGGAAGCCCAGCCCGCGCGCTTTGATCCGTTTCGCCATAAGAACTGTATGTGGCAGATCGCAGTAATCTCCACCATCGAACGACCGTGTTGGCTGATGAAACAGCCGTAACCGTATATAGTTTACGCCATGCCCCTGCAATATGGCAAGTGCATCCGCCTCGTTCCCGTTGAGATCATAAAATTTTGCACCGTAATCCTCCATCGCCTGCAGCGATGAGACATCGGCTCCCTTGATGAATTCCATAGTATACTCCGTCTCTTACTTTTTAATAACTACCTTTTTGCCGCAATTGGTTTTTGTAAAATATTTCACGTATTTTGCATACTGCTTCTTTGCATTTCCCTTTAATTGAATCGTTGTAACTGCTGATCCTTTCAGACAGTTTTTCACAGATTTTTTTGTCAGTTTTCCGCTCTTAAGCGTAATCGTTTTTAACTTTTTCGCACCGGAAAATGCACCCTTTTCGATGCTTGTAATATTGCTTCCAATGACAACAGTTGTCACTGTTTTGTTATTGGCAAATGCCTTTGCATCAATAGATGTTACCTTATAGGTGACACCGTCAATTTTTACCGTCGCAGGAATTATTACCGTTTTTTCCTTTGTCTTTCCAGCTTTGTATACAACCGTTTTCTTTTCTGTATTTGTTACAATATAGGCTGCCTTGCTGTTGGAAATGGTAGTGCCTTTTTTAACTGTATTTTCTGTCTTTCCAGTGTTGTCTGTTATATCCGTATTATCCTTTTTCTGGGAATCGTCCTTTTTATCTGTCGGTACGATAGTGGTTTCTGCATTTCCGCCACTTGTACCTCCGTTGCTGCTGTCATCCTTCTTTGCAAGTTCCCCAGATTTAATCAAGGTGATATTATCACAGACTACCCATGCGCCGAGTTCATTTGCGGTACATGCAATTCTGGTTCCCACTTTAACCGAAACTACATTTGCATCCAGTTCCACATTGACTGTTGCCTGATAGAAGTCTTTCCAGACATTGTGAATCTCGATCCCTGTACTGCATGTTTTGGTAGTTCCATCCTTATAAGTAATCACCGCATACAAAGCTGCATCCTTAGACACCTCTGCAATACCAGTTCCCTGATAATATGCAGACAGCGCATATACACCATCCGGAATCTGCTCCTTTGTGATTTCCTGCTCGATAGCAAAATCCATAGATTCCTTACTCCATCCGGTATAATAATATATTCCCTTCTGTGCATTGGAAGAATTTTTATCCACCTTTGGATAGCCAACATCCTCTCCCAGATAATTAATCAGGTTCCATCCCTGTGCATCTCCAGTTTCAAAATCCCCATTTGTAATATAGCTTTTTCCTTCAATCGTTACATTGCAGCTGGTTGTCCACGTTCCTGCCGGAACTAAAACCGTTTTTCCACTTAATTTATCTGTATAGGTAAAGGCATCCACGGAACCACTTACCTGATAATCTCCATAGGTTGCGGTCTTTAATGCATCGACCTCCTCCTGCTTCCAGGTCACTGGAGCCTCCATGGTACTATCATCATTTAAAGTAACCGTAACGGTTTCCGGAAGCTGTGGGGTTTCCATATAGTTCATAACCACGCTTGTCTTTGCAACACGCTTTACCTTTGTCGATCCGACTGCGCCTGTGTATACCCACTTGTATACATTCAGCGAAGGAAGCACCTTTCCATTAAAATCGAAAAATGCCTGATTATCCCATGTGCCTCCACCACGCTCATTTTCTGCAATTTCCGGGTCATAATCTTTAGAATAAACGGTTCCCCAGCCACTGCCGTTTAATTTCCATGCCAGTTCATTTTTTGCGGCTGTACCGTCCTTGTCAGTCGCATCGGCATAGTTATTTACCGGAATCCAGGCTGGTTCCCAATAAAATGTACCAAGTCCGTTTTCTCCTATTGCAGAGATTGCAGCAATCGCGTCTCTTATAGCTGTTGCCTGTCCCTCAACGTCAATCGTATAATCATAGTTTTGATCTCCAGCACCAGAATATACGACGTTTCCATAGCTGTCACCATCCTCCATGGTCCATGCATAGGAGATTTCGGCAACCATGACCTTTTTATTAAATTTATCAGCAATTCGCTGTAAATTTTCCTTCAGTGTCGTTGCAGAGCCATGCCAGAACGGATAAAAAGAGGTTGCAAAAACATCATAATCTACACCTGCGGCTTCCAGCCCTTCAGCTCTTTTATACTGATAATCCTCACTCTGCGGATCTGTAAAATGCAGTGCTACTAAAATTTCATGTTTTTTTTCTTGGGAAACCTTGCGAACTGCTGCACTTCCGGCCTTTAACAACTGATATACGTTTGCCTCGTCCGTCTCTCCTGCCATACCATTGTTGATCTCATTTCCTACCTGTACCATACCAACATCCACACCAGCATCCAGCAGGGTATTAAGACTCTCCTCGGTAAATTCTGATAGAGCACTGGTCTTTTCCTCTAAACTCATACCCTCCCACTGCTTTGGTACACGCTGTTTCTTTGGGTCTGCCCAGAAATCGCTGTAATGGAAATCGATCAGCACTTTCATATGGTGATCCGTTGCTTTCTTTCCGATGATTGCTGCGGTTGCCACATCGCAGACACCGGCACCATATACCTCCCGGTATACCTGTGTGTCTGGATCATCCACAAGACAATACTGCTGCACGCCATTGACGCTAATGCCTGCCTGCGTTACCGCTGCTGCCTTGTATTCAGTGGTTCCGTCTGCTCCAACATATTTATAATTGCCATCCTCATCCCATGGAAATGGATCGTTCCAGACACGAAGCCGCACATAATTGACTCCTGCATTTTCTAACAAGTCAAATAAATCTGTCTCGTCTCCTTTTTCATCGTAATACTTTGCGCCACTCTCTACCAGACTTAAGTAGGAAGACACATCCACACCATTTACAAAATCCTTAGAAAGTCCATTCACCTTCTGTACTGTAATCGGTGCATTCTGCACTGCTTCCTGCTCCTGCTCGAAAGTAACATTTTGTAAGGTGCCATTTTCCTGTGCATAAACCACCGATGTGCTCTGTGGCACACTGGTGAGCACCAGTCCCAGTGCCAGTCCAGCACTGATTAGTTTTTTCCAATTTTTCATATCATTTCCTCATTTTATCTCGATTTGTCGAATCCTTCATGAGTACCTCGTACCCCTGCAGAATCCGTTTCTTTGCTTCTTTTCCCTGTAATAAATCATACAGCACCCCGGAGGCGGTCCGCGCCAGTGCCTGAATATCCAGGTTCACGCAGCTGATCGGCGGGTAGTATTCCTCCAGCACGCTACTGTTGTAAAAGGATGCCACCAGGATATCCTCCGGAATACGCACCTCGAATTTGCGCAATGCGTTGAGCACATTCAGACAGATATTATCATCCATACAGACAATACATTCTGCTCCTGCCTTGAGCATCTGCTCCGTGCAGCGCTCTGCCACATCTGCGTAACCGGTTTCTTCAAATAAAAAACTTTTATCAAAGTCCAGCCCCAGCACTTCATATGCCTGTAAAAATCCACGCCAGCGGCTCTGGGTGACGACATGTGTGCGGTTTGCGCAAAACAGCGCAATATTGCGCACGCCCTGCTGCAGGAGCCGCATCGTCAGCTCCTTACAGCCTCCGCGCTGATCCACGTCAATCTGGTAGAGCGTATTGTCATCGTAGCTGCCAATCGTCACAAACGGCACGCCCTTTTCCTGCAAAAAGCGGATATCCAGCGCATTGTCCAGCGTCCGCGACAAAATCACACCATCGCATTTGTGCTGCTTAATCACTTTTTTCAGTGGCTCGATATCATCCTCGCTGGTTTTTGCAACCAGTACCTGATACCCCAGAGGCTGAAAGAAATCGTAAGCTCCCATAATCACCTGTGAAAAATAAGGCAGCAGACCATAATTGCGCTCGCCCGCTACCGTAACAAGAATATTTCTCGTTTTCCGTGCGGTATAAGGACGCCTGCGTACCGCGGGTGCGGCATTATTTGCCTTTATATACTCCTGTACCCTCTGCCGGGTCGCATCTGACACTCTGCCTTTTCCGGAAAGTGCTCGGGACACCGTTGTCGAAGAAAGTGCTAATTCCTCTGCAATTTGTTTAATTTCCAGCTTCTTCGACATCGGCTTTCCTCCCCGTATCAGATCTGTTTATAAATCCTTCTGTTCCATGTATACTTTATACTGTGTGTTAAATTCATCACAAACCTTCTGGATGCCCGCATCCTCTAACTGCTTTTTGAAATCCTCAAAGGTTTTTTCGGTATCATCTCCGTAGATTCCAAGGGCAAATGCCATCTTGTACTCATCCACCAGAGACTGTACCACGGTAAACTCTGTCTGTACTTCACTCGGATCGAAGGTAAATCCAGTCTGCTGTGGTACATATTCCATTTCCTCATTGTGCTTGTCAATGGCAATCTGACGCTCGTCTAAGCCCGACTCGTCCGGCTCATCCTGACGGTTGATCGCCCATGCCCAGTTGTTCCAGGTATAACCATCTGCATCGTCCAGTGTCGTGCGGGTTCCATCCTCATTAAGCTGATAATGCTTGCCTTCGATTCCACCAAGCAGCAGACGGTTTAAGTTCACATCGCCCTTCATATAATCCAGAACCAGTGCAGCACGTTCCGGATCTTCTGATTTTTCTGTAATCGCGATCGCATCTACCGCATAGCTTCCGCGGTTTCTCTTGACATCCGGTGTCACATCATAAGCTGCATAGGTTCCATTTCCGGAATCCTCCAGATTCTTGCCAGCGGTAAAAATGGAAGAATTCCATACAAACGAACCGCTTGTTCCATTTTCAAAGTATGCCTGTGCATCACTGGTGTCGTTGATTGCATCGGTAGACCATACCCCGGATTTTGCGAGATCTGCCATGGTCAGGCAGTAATCTTTATAAAAATCTGAAGTATACAGATACCAGATATCATCCGTGGACGGTGCTGCATCACTATTGTTTGCATAATATTCAAAATCATATCCTTCTGTCACACCCTGCACCCCTTTGGACTGTCCATAGGTGGTCAGAAGCTGCTCCCTGTTTGCATTCGTATTGAGTGCAGTCACACCGGTTTCTGACTGCTTTTGTGCAAGTTCTTTTAAATATTTGACATAATTATCCCAGCTATCCGGCACGGTCAGATTGTATTTATCAATCAGATCCTGACGCACAGCCACCTGATTATATGCTGTAAAGGTTGCCTTGGATTTCGGCACTGCATAGATTGTATTGTTAATCGAAATCTCATCCCAGCTTTCATCTGGCTGCTGGTCATAAGAAAGCGGCATATACTGCTTTAACCAGTCACGGTCTAAAATTTTAAATGCACCGTTGGCTGCTTCTTCATTATAGTAGCACCAGGACGCGGTGTAAATCAAATCCACCGAATCTCCTCCTGCCAGAAGCAGACTGTACTTTGTGCTGTAGTCGCTCCAGTTTAAAAACTCCAGATCCAGCGTCGTATTTAAGTTTGGTTCAAAATACTCGGAATTTGCCTTCTCCAGCACTTCATCCATATCCTCCGGTGTATCCCCAAGCACATACATGACAACTGTTTTCTTTTCGGACAGGTCATACCCCTTTCCCGCATACGGGCTGTCACTGGCAATTCCTTCATCCCCTGTGCTGCTACTGCTGCCCGACTGTGTCGCATCCTTTGTTCCACTGCTGCCACAACCTGCCAGCCCCATCAGCATGGTTGTTACCAGTACAGCACTTACCATTTTTGCTACGTGTTTTCTTTTCATTGTATTTCCTCCCTATAAAAATCTATCTGAAAAGGTTATCCCTTTACAGCTCCAAGTGTAAGTCCTTTTACAAAATACTTCTGTAAAAATGGGTACAACAGCACGATTGGTCCGGTCGCAATAACTGTCATTGCAAGTTTTAATCCTTCGGATGGCATCTGTCCTACCTGTACCCCGGTCTGATTGGCAATGCGCTTTAATGCCTCTGAACTGTTTAGAATGTTCTGCAGTGTATATTGTAAATTCCAGTTGTCACTGTTGCTCATAAACAGCATGCAATTATACCAGTCATTCCAGTATGCCAGTGCAATAAAGAGGGTCAGCGTAGCCACAAGCGGCTTTGCCATCGGCAGGATAATCCGCAGATAAATATAGAAATCTCCTGCTCCGTCGATTTTTGCTGCCTCCGTAATTTCAAAAGGAATCCCTTTCATAAAACTTTTGGCAATAATCATGTTCCACACCGAAAACAGCCCTGGTATAATCAGCGAATAAATATGATTATTAAAATTCAGATACTGCGTACAAAGCAAATACCATGGCACAAGACCACCATTAAATAATGTCGTGAAGAAAAAGAAAAAAGAAATGCCATTTCTCCACGGAAAATCCGGACGTGACAACACATAACCGGTCATCGTTGTCATAAAGATCGAAAGCAGTGTTCCCACAACCGTTACAAAAATGGTCACACCATATGCGTGCAGAATACTTTGTGGATTTTTCAGTGCCAGATGATACGCTTCTGTTGAAAAATTCTTTACTGTTAAAAAGAAACTGTATCCTTCTTTTACAATTGTACTTTCTGATGTAAAAGAACCCACTACAATCAGGTAAAACGGCACCAGACATAAGATTGCAAACAACCCAACCAGCACATAAGCTAAAATATTAAATACGACTTGATCTTTTCCTTTTTTCATATGCCCCTCCTAAAACAGTGTATATTCAGGATCGATCTTCTTTACGATCCAGTTCGCCGTAAGAATCGTCACGAAACACAAAATTGACTGATACAATCCTGCAGCCGCAGTCAGTCCGACATTTGGAGATGTTGTCAGCATACGGTAAATATAGGTATCCAGAATATCTGAACTGTTGAGTAAAAGCTGATTAGAGCCGACCAATTGATAGAACATTCCAAAATCTCCACGGAATACATTTCCAAGTGCGAGCAATACCATAATCATAATGGTTGGTTTTAAACTCGGAAGCGTGATATAACGGATTTTCTGCCATACACTTGCACCGTCTATCGATGCCGCCTCATATAAATCTTTTCCGATTCCGGCAATCGCCGCCAGATATACAACGGTTCCGTATCCGGTCTGTTTCCATAACCGCACCAGTACCAGCACGATCGGCCACTGCTTCACCTGCTTATAAATGCTAAAATCCGTCACGCCAAAATGCGCCAGAATAGAATTTAATACCCCGTTACTACCAAAAATATTTAACATTACGGTTGCTACTACAACCCATGAAATAAAATATGGCAGAAACATAAATCCCTGTGCAATTTTCTTAAATAATTTGTTGTTGATTTCACTCAGTAGAATTGCAAAACCGACTTCGAAAAGAAGCCCCAAAAAGATAAATGCAATATTGTACAAAAGTGTATTTCTTGTCAGGCTCCAGATTTTTCCGGTTACAAACAGATAACGGAAATTATCCCAGCCACACCATGGACTCTTAAATATTCCAAGTGCGTACTTAAAGTTCTTGAAAGCCAACGAAACCCCGGTCATCGGTATGTAACAAAATAAGATAACATACGCCAATGCCGGGATCAGCATACACAAAAGCACTTTGCTTCGTTTGATCTGACTTGTGAATTGTTTCATAGCGTCTTTCCCCCACTTCGTTTTGATAGGTAAATTTTATCTTTTTTGTGAAGAAATAACTACGCGAGAAACAACCCAAGTTTTTTTATTTTTTTGTTTTTATTGCCAAAAAGAAATGTAATTTACTTGCGCAATTTATTTATTGCGCATTTTGGAATAATTCCTGCGCTTTTGCGTAGGAAAAATTATAGCTTAATTTTGAATATACAGACACATCCGAAATGCCGAAGAAGCAATCATAACATAGGTACATCCGGAAATAACGGTCAGTAATATCTTTTTTAAACCATTTTCACGAAAACATCCCATGAAAAACAACACCAGACAGACATTGATCATGCATACAAATAACAACTGGAAAAATCCCTCTCTTGCATATCTGGCATACGTGTAGCCAGCCGGATGCTGCATTTTTCCGAGAAACAGAGAAAAAATCTGGATTATACAAAATAGCACATATCCACAGTAACCGATCGTTACCACGACAAACAGCGGCAGCGTAATGCTATGAAAGTTATCATATAAAAGAAATGTGTATAGCATAGCGTACACAAGTGTTGGAACCATCATAACCGAAAAAATATCCGCTCGTTTTGCCTTCTGCTGTGGTGTTTCCCCGAACGGTAACTGTTGCTGCAAACGTAACCGCTCCATCCGCTGCTGTTCCGACAGCTTGGGCTGTGTATAGGATGTAACAATACTCTTTTATCGTATTACGATAAATTTATGATAAATTGCGATATAAAAAGAGCAGGAACCAAAAGCCTGTGTATAGCTTTTCATTCCTGCCCCTGCATAATAATTCGTGATCGTAGCAACCCATTGGTATTCACCATTCTCAAAATCCTTTACCGCTTTCTCTAAAATAAGTTCTTCACTTCCGATATATTCTACCAGCTTGCGGGCTTCCTCCTGCTTCTCAAGCGGAAGCAGATTGACCGGATTTCCATCATAAAAGCCAAGATAACGCATATACGCGCCACGGGCATTCGTTGAATAGTGTCCGTAATGTGGTCGGATATACCACTTTTTGCTGATTTCTTCCGGGATCTGCATATGTCCGATATCATTCAGACTATATCCCTTATTTGCCAGCAGGAGTGCCTGATCATTGGTGTATTTGTACGCTGCCGCATTGGATGCAATCAGCTCCGCTGCGATAACCGCCATCCATGAAACACCAAGTCCAAGTTTTAGTCCAACGAGAATCTGTGGAAGTGCATGTGGTAAATATACTTTTACAAATGTCTGCCACGGATTGAGCTGATACAGATTTGCGACCTCAAGTAATCCCTGCGGTGTCTGCTCTACACCACTTTCCGTATTTACCAGAATCGGGAAGAATGCCGCCAGTACAATAATAATTACTTTGGATCCCTCTCCAATGCCTGCCCAACCATTGGTATTGTCGGGAGAATTCCGGTCGGTATATCGTTATATGTTGTTGTCAAGTACCATGCCAATATAATTAAAACCGATATCACGAAAGCCAGTGTTATTTTTCGTGCCGTGTTTTCTTTTTTCATCTTCCCACCTCCTAGATCACATACTCCACTTCATATTTCTCATCACTGTCTTCCAAGAAATAATCATAAATTTTCTTTTTATATGCAGCAAACTCTGCTCCGCTGCGCTTTCCCGCCGCTGCCCGGTCAACTTCTATGATATCCTTGATCTCCCCCGGTCTTGCAGACATAACCACGATGCGATCGCCTAAGTAAATGGCCTCATCGATATCATGTGTTACCATAACCATCATCGTGCCCTCTTTTTCCTGAATCCGAAGGATCTCTTTCTGCATCTGAATTCTTGTCAAAGCGTCCAGCGCACCAAACGGTTCATCCAGAAGCAGGATCGTCGGATTGTTTGCCAGCCCTCTGGCAATTGCGGCACGCTGGGACATCACCCTTTGCGTTTTATTTTCCTATATTCATACATGATTGATATGAATTTAATTTTCCAAAAATGCTTTACTTTACAGGATTTAAGGACAAATAATCCGGGGATTTTATTCTGAATTGTCTTTATGTTTTCATGAAATGTGCAGATAGATATGCCTAATATATGAAAACGTTTACAGTTGTTTTTTATTGCCAAATAATCCCTTTTTTCCTATAATAAAGGATACTAAGACCATATTCCTTTCCATGGTCTGACCTCATAAGAGACGGCAGTACCGGGAAAGTGTTCAAAACCGCTTCCTGATATGAAGCAAAAAAGGGGGAAATCATGGAATTTAAAGAAATCATTAACGCCATCCGCCAGTATCCATGGCAGGTAACTGTAGCCGTTATATCGCTGATACCACTGTACATCATTGATCTGAAGTTTTTAGCCAAAAGAAAAGTTGGGCTGAGTAGAAAAATTGAAATTGCAAAAGAACGCGGACATGTCACAAAGGGAATGATTATAAAAAAAGATGCAAAAAGAATCACGGTCAACCGGTCAAATTCCGACCACAATTACTGGGCGGCAAGGTATACTTACACGGTAGCCGGAAAGGAGTACTGCAGAAAATTCTCCTGTTCTCCGCTAAGTAGTACCAGATCCCATCTGCGAACAATCATAAATGTCTACTGGATCGATGATCCTGCCAGACCTTTCTGGGATTACAGCGAGGATCCACTGGGAGACCTGTATAACATTTTTACCACACTGTTCCCATGGATCGTCGCTATTCTCCTTATTCTCTTCCTGCCTGGTGGTGCTGATGCGGTCAGACAGTATCAAATACCAACTATTTCCGGATAGTATCTATGAGTTTTCTGGCCTCTGCGGACAGTTCCCTGATTTTGCCGAAATCTCCGGATCAAATCCCGGACTTACGATAAACTTTGCACCGGCTGCTGCAGCCGCATCGACCTGCTCCTTCGTAAGCACCGTGCCGGCTCCCACCAGCATCTGTGGAAAAGCCTCCGTCATCCGGCGGATGGACTCCTCTGCTGCTGCGGTGCGGAAGGTCACTTCCGCACTCAAAAGTCCTCCTTCGACCAGTGCCTGTGCAAGCGGCACTGCATCCTCTGCATCTTCCAATACAACGACCGGAACCACTCCGGTTTCATAAAATTTTTCTTCTAATTCATTCATGTTATTACCTCACCGTTTTATCGTTTGATATCAAAATTCATTTCCATCACATGCCGGATCAAAGAAACATCATCCGTAATATTTCCGTCCCCATGAATCGTATGCTTTACAGCACTTGCCGCAACACCGAAATTCACCGTATCCTCCGGTGTATAATCATTCATCAGGCCATAAATAATGCCGCTTACAAATGCATCTCCGCCTCCGACCCGGTCGAGGATATGAAAGGTCAGACGTCTGCTTTCATAAATCTGTCCATCTTTCCACAGATATGCAAGAAGGCTGTTTTCGCTGCAGCTGTGTGTAAAACGGACATGTCTGGCAATACATTTCAGATTCGGATACTCTTTGACAAATGCGCAAAATACCTGTTCCTGCTGGTCACGATCCGGCTGGAACGGAATATCATCCTTTACATCGCCTGCGGCATGATCCTCATCCTTTTTCCAGATATGGTAAGGCTCGATGCCAAAGAGGACATCCACATACAGAACCGGTGATGATATGGATTTTGTTGCTGTAAAACCCGGAACTGCAAAGATCCGGTGCTATGTATATGGGAAAAACAAGGATCGTTACGGGGACACAATCAAGGTATCTGTAACAGAGGCAAAAAAAGATTACTCTCTCTGGAAGTCCGGTGCTTCTGTCAAGTATGAGAAGGTCTGGGACGATTTTGACTTAGAGGAACAGCAAAGATCACCTGCAGCTATACTAATTCCAAGGATGAAAAAAAATCGGTTGTGTATACGGTAAAAGTAGTTGCTGATGATGATTGATTCCATCGAAGCACTATGAATCCATATTTATATTAAATAATATGTAAAGCCACGCAGTCAAAATATTTTACTGCGTGGCTTTTTGCGTGGAGTTCTTATATAAAGAATCTTGATTTCTTAGGAAATGCATTCGATGGTGTTCTGTTCAATATTCTGAAATTATTTGTGTGAATCACCCATGAATCATTACCTATTTCACTTTTATTTTTGTAACATCCGAACAGGTACCCACATACGTTTTCCCATTATAAGATTTATATGCACGGACTTTATACTGGCTGGCAGTCCCCTTTTTCAATTTGGAATCCTTATAGGAAAATGTTTTGTTATTGTTAATAGTAGCAATTTTATCATACTTTTTCGTTTTACTGTTATAACGGTAAATCTGATATCCGGTTACATTGCTGGTTTTATCCCATTTTAATGTGACTGCACAAGATTTTGTCTGCAGCCGGAGATTTTTTACCTTCAGCGGATTTGTGCACTCTTCATGTGCGTCAGAAGCTTCTCCCCAGACGGTTTCCCCTTCTGCTTTTTTATAAGATTTCACTTTAAATTTGTACGTTGTAGCTCCGCTCAATCCTGTAACTTTATAAGAAACTTCTGCTCCGCCTGCAATCGTTGCCACACTTTCGTATTTCTTTTCTGCTGCATTATATTTATAAACCCGGTATCCGCTGGAACCTGATATTTTGCTCCATCCAAGTGTCACATATGTGCTGCTGCGCTTTTGTGTTTTTACATCGGACACTTTTGCCGGCGGAACGGTGGCCGATACCACCGAAGAATAATTTCCATAATAATTTGTCCCACCGATGGTCCAAAAGCAGCGCACCCTGTACTGATAAGTCTTTCCGCTTGTCACATCGGTATCCGTAAAGCTTTTTCCACTCGTCTGCTTCATATAAACATATTTTTTCTGTTTTTCGTCATACCGATACACACGGTATCCGGTTACATCATCGGCAGCTTTGCCCCAGCTTAGTTTTACCGGGTCAAATGCATTCCCCACAGTTGCTTTCAATCCTCCGGTTTTTGCACTGGTGTCCTTGTACCAGAAATTTACGTCCAGATTTCCCGTATATCCACTCACTTTTGCAACGGATGAATACTGCCAGAATTCATAGTCATATGCTGTGTCTGCATAAGGTTCCCCGCTTTTTGCGTTGCTCGTTGTCGTATTATTGTACCGCGCAATCCAGATGCCGCAATCCTCCAGAGAATCTGTATCAATATAGGATTTGATCCATGCATAGGAAGCATAAACAACCGGCTGATATCCCGCATCGGAAATCGTATCTGCAAATGACTGGCAGACCGCTGTCTCTTTTGCTTTGGAGAGTTTTCCCCCTGTCAGGCGGTTGTGACTTCCTTTTTCCCTGTCTATAACAATCGGAAGGGTCACATCCCAGCCGTATTTATCTGCCAGATCCAGCACATATTCTGCTTCCTGTTTTGCCTCTTTTTCTGTCAGTGCCTGTGAAAATATGTACAGACCGACATTGATGTCGTTTTCAAGTGCCGCCTGAATATGGGAATCCGCAGCCGTGTCTTCGTAAATGCTTCCATCGGAAGTGTCCCTTGACGCTACACGGACAAATGCAAAATCTATTCCTGCATCATGTATTTTTTCCCAGTTAAGTGCTGTTGTTTTTTTATTTTTTGCCTGCCACCAGGAGACATCTATTCCGTTCAAAAGCTGCGCATCTTCATAGTCCGATTTGTGATAATAGGTAACACTTGTATAATCCACTTTCGAAGTAAAAGAACCATCCAGAAAATCCTGTGTATATCCGGAAGATGCCTTAGATGCCCCCAGCAGCCGTGGCATGGCATATGTGGACAACAATCCGTCCCTCTGCGTATCCACGTCTGAAATCTGTGTATCATCCATCTCTTCTTTGATGCTTTGTCCCATCACACCATCCATCTGTGTTTTGGGTACCTCTGCCCTCAGCTGCTGTGGTGCAATCATACAGATTCCCGCCAGTATCATTCCTGCTGCTACAATTTTTGCTTTTGTAAATCTCAATTTCTATATCTCCTGTTTGTACATTTATTTCATAAAAGTCATCACCATACCTATATTCTGCAAGCAAAGCATCACCATGATTTTCATTAACAGACCACCGATGATTGGTCTGATCCATTTTCGAATAATACGAAATACCTGTAATGTGATCAGATAATCATACAGATGATATGCAAGCATAAAAATACTGCATGACGCGGCAATACTGCATCCAAAACCTGCTATAGAAAATAATAATCCAACTCCTATGTTCTGTGTCAGGTTCCATCCTGTATAATATCCGGCTGCCGCCAGGGTTTTACACAAAATAGATCCGGGCAATACATTTACCGCCGGAACAATATGATTGTAATATTGCTGGGAAGTGATCATTCCTCCTCCCACAAAAATTCCATCCGCTATGGTCATATATGCATCACCACCGCCAAAGGACATCCATGCAGACAAAATTCCCCTGCCGGAAAAACACATGATCTCATGGTTTACAAACCAGACGGGAACGACGAAAACTGCCGCAAATACAACCCATGTTCCAACATCCTTTGCAATTATACCCCAATTCTTCTCTCTTTTCCATCCGGTATCTGCTATATTACAGAAAATGCCATAACATCCAAGTATTCCCATCACAATATCAACCACAGGATGCCATCCGGACAGATCAAACGAAAACACTTGTACATGTGTCAACAGATAACTGCCAATAATGCCGGTAAGAATTATCAGATTCTTTTTGCTGTAATTGCCTCTGGTGAAAAAAATGCTGAAAAATGCCAGTATCAGTACCTGCACCGAAGAAATAAAAAAAGACAGTACAAAAACCCCAAGCATTAAAAAAATCGCTTTCATCTTTCTGTGTTTTCCGTCTTCCCCGCAGTCTTTTAACATTTTTCTGATATAAGAAAACAACAGATACAAAATAAAAACAGAGACTCCTATGGAAATCATATTTACAACAGAAAGGATTTTTTCCTGAAATACAGACAACACCGCTACCAGAGCCACCGTCATCAACGCTCCCGGCAATGCCATCATGACAGCACCTGCGATCATTCCCCTGATTCCAAATTTGCGGCGCCCGATAGACGCTGCAATCTCTACCGGAAGTGCTCCCGGTGTAATACTTGCAACCACCACATCTTTGTCAATATTCTGTTTTTCGTCTATTCCCTGTCGATCTGCAATCTCTTTTTCAATAACTGGAATAAGTGCGCTTCCTCCGCCAAATCCAATACATCCGATCCAAAACATTGACCGGATAAACTGTCCTGCCTGACTCACACGGATTCTCGCAACAGACTTTTCAGTTGCTCCAATATATGATTCACACATGTTTCCACATCCATCTCCGCGGTATCTACGACAACATCTGCATGTTCCGGAATTTCATAAGGGCTGGTAATTCCTGTAAACTGCGCAATTTTTCCTTCCCGCGCAGCCTTATACAATCCTTTTACATCCCTCTTTTCACACTCTTCAATGGAAGTGCTGACATAAACTTCCCGAAAACCGTCTCCGATAATCTGTTTTGCATTCTCGCGATCATGCCGGTACGGAGAAATAAATGCGGTAATCACGATCAGGCCTGCATCATTCATCAGCTTTGCAACCTCTGCAATCCGCCGGATATTTTCTACCCGGTCCTCATCGGAAAAACCAAGATTGCTGTTTAAGCCCATCCGCACATTATCTCCATCCAAAAGCATCGTTTTTTTTCCCATCGCATACAGACGCTTCTCCAGTGCATTTGCTATCGTAGACTTTCCTGCACCGGACAATCCGCTCATCCAGATGGTAAAAGCCTTCTGCTGCATCTGCTTTTCGCGCTTCTGCCTGTTAATATCCATCATATGCCATGTAAGATTGTGTCTGCTGTCTGTTTTTTCATCTCTTTGTGTATTGAAACCCTCTGTCATCTGCCCAGTCCCTTTTATCGAAATAATTTTTTCCAGATCGTCCGAAACGGATGCTTTGCTTTATCCCGGAACATCACAAATTCATTTGCCCTCTTTTCCAGCTGTCTGATTCTTTTTTCCTGCTGGTTTATTTCCTGACGCTGAATTTCATTCGTTCTTCTGAGATCCATAGTAACTGCTGCAAAGAACTGAATAATTTCTTCCTGCATTTTTTCATTTTGCGGATTCCATTTCGGTAAATCTTTAACTTCATTCGAAAACAAACGCTGTCCATCCCCGATATATTCCTCGGCTACCCGTTCATTTTCCTTCGCATACAATTCCAGAAACTGCTGCAATTCCTCTTTTGCAAGCATTTCTGTATTTTCTTCTTTTATGTAATCTTTTGAGATTTCCTTCAAAAATCTACGAAAATAAGAGATTTCTTTTTCTGTGAGAAATTCACTCTTATTGAGTATTCTCTTAATTTCCGTGGTATTTTTATCTAACCGGAGATTTTCACTTTCTTCCAATTCCTGAAATTCCTCTGTGACGTCCAATCCGATCTCATGCATAAAATCATGAATAATTGATCCGTCTTTCCAGCTCTTCGGAGAAAATCTCCTGACTATTAAATTATTTTTTCCTATGACAGCTGCAATCTCATCCAGTTTCTGTGCATATTGGTAAATCTTTTTTTCTTTTTTCTCTGATGCAGCAAGATACTCTTCACATGTCATAACAGCGACACTATTAAAGTTTTGCTTCACCTCCTGGTTCCATCGCGAAATCAGCAGGCCATCCTGTCTGCGCAGATATACAATTACCTTAATCTGATACTTCTGTTCATCCGCCTCCTTTTTTAATTCCTGAAGAAGTGATTTTTTTGAGTAGCTTAACGCATGCCAGATGGATTCATCTGTCAGTATCACATGATCGTATGTCCCAAATGCGGTTCTGATCTGCTGTAACCCCTCTTCAAAATATTCCTTTTCCTTCGATTGGTTTCTGTTGCCGTCTGCATCCCACACTTTTGCAACCAGAAAGTGTGCATTTCTCCTTTTATTTGCTCTTGGATACACATGCAGTGAATCAGGAAAGCAATACCCATGTTTTTGCAGTACGTCTTTGTTTTCTTCTAAAAATCTCTGAATAGACGTTGTTGCTGTCTTTGTTGTTCCAATATGCAAATATAAGGTTTTCATGGCTTTATTCCTTTCCAATGTTTTATAATTGTTATAATATAAAATGTTCCTTGAATGAACCTTGAAAACATATCAATTTTCTTTTTAACTTTTTTATTCATCCAAAAATAAAAATTATGATTGCAAGATTTCCAAGATTCGTTATAATAAATTCCAAATACAACAATAATTATTTTGATTTAGCAAAGGGGATTCCAATTGAAAATATTGATAATTGAAGACTCCGTCCGGCTTGCGGATACCATTGCAGAAGCTTTACAAAACGAAAACTATGTGGTAGATACCACAAATGATGGACAGCTCGGCTATGAACATGCCTCCACCGGCATTTATGATATGATTATTTTAGATCTCATGCTTCCGAAAATGAACGGTTATGAAGTTCTTTCTGCTCTGCGCAGGGATGGAGACAATGTTCCGGTACTTATTCTCTCCGCAAAAACAGAACTTGATGATAAAATTCAGGGATTTACTACCGGTGCGGACGATTATATGACCAAACCATTTGAAATTCGTGAACTGCTCATGCGCATACAGGCGATCAGCAGACGCAGCAATCATCAGGATACTTCACACCCGGTCGTTGGAAATCTCTCCTACGATCCTGCTACCTGCGAAATCTGCAACACACAGACCCAAAAATCTGTCCAGGTATCCAGAAAAGAAATGCAATTACTGGAATTTTTTATGAATAACTGTAATCAGGTTCTCGAGAAAAACCAGATTACCACAAAGATCTGGGGATTCGATTCCAATGCAGAATACAATAATGTAGAAGTATATGTTTCTTTCCTGCGACGAAAATTTCATCATCTGCAGGTCAATGTGACAATTCGCGCCATTCGCGGAGTCGGTTATATTATGGAGGTTTCCGATGATTAAATCTTTACAAAAGAGAATCAGTACACTTTTTATGTTCCTGCTTACCATCATCTGGCTTGTTATTTTACTGCTTTTTGTCAACAACTCCTACCGGAACAATCTAAGTGATCTCCAGCAAACCGTTCGTGCCGCTCTCCACTATACTACATGGGATGCATTTGTCATCTCTAATGGACAGACGTCTCCGTCCGAACTTGATCATATTCCCTATTGTCTTTTTTCTATTGATGAATCCAATGAAATGGATATCATGTTTGACACTTTTTCTGATGTCTCCGACAGTTATCTTTTAAAACAGGGAAAAGCTCTCATATCCAATAGTAAGAAATATGTATTTATCAGGCGTTATGTCTCTGTAAATCATCTTCGCGCCAAAAAGGGACAATATTATGTTTTGATGCTCAGCGGAACACCTGCTTTAAAAGCAACACTTCCGACTGTCTCTCTCTGTTTTATTCTGGCAATTCTCGGTATTATTGTATTTACCATTTCCTCCAAAGCACTTTCCCGCTGGATGGTAAAACCGATTGAAAATACCATTTTATCCGAGAAAAAATTTATTTCCAATGCCAGTCATGAGCTGAAAACCCCACTCTCCGTCATTAGTGCCAATGCCGAACTTCTATCTTCTGAAGTAGGCAGGGACAATAAACATCTGCTGTATATTCAGCAGGAAACTTCCCGGATGATCTCTCTTGTCCAGAAAATGCTTACACTCACACGGCTGGATGCCCCGCAGATCCAGAATACCCATGCAGTTTTCCCTGTAGATGACGCACTGCTTGACATTATCTATCCGATGGAAAGTGTTGCTTTTGAAAAACACATTGCGCTTTCCATTGATGTTCAGGAACAAATGAAAATGGATGGAAACGAGAGTCAGATTCAGAATCTCGCTTCCATCCTGTTAAATAATGCATTAAGCTATACCCCGGAAAACGGAAGTATAGAAATTCACGCCCATATCCATAACCGTAAATTTTATTTATCCGTGGAAAATACCGGCAATCCGATTCCGGAAGAAATCCGTGACCGCCTGTTTGAACGTTTTTTCCGCGCAGACGAAGCACGCGCGGATAACGGTCATTTTGGGCTCGGTCTGTCCATTGCGCACTCTATTGTCACGAACCATTCCGGCAAAATCACCGTAGAACGGCAGGGGGACAAAAATGTATTTTCCGTTATGCTGCCTGTGACTTTCCACAAATAATTCAGCGCACCTGATTGCCCACAATGCGGTAATAAATTTTTGAAGTGATCCGGAATACCACATAATAGATAACCGCAAATACAAGTACCGTTGTAACGAGACACCAGACAAACAACTGCCCGCTGTCCATAATCAACAGGGAAAGCACTCTGCGGATCATTGGAAATGCCGCCACGACATGCAGTACTGCCACCACGATCGGCAGAAAGAACACCATGCGGATCTGCGTCTCGATCGCCGACTTCACCTCGACATTGCTCATGCCCACCTGTTCCATGATCCGGTATCGCTCCTTGTCCTCGTACCCCTCCGATACCTGTTTGTAGAAAATAATCATCACTGTCACTGCCAGAAAGACGGTGCCAAGGAAAATCCCAAGGAAGAAAAACCCTCCGTACAGTGCCAGCAGCTCCTTCCGGTTTACTGCCCTGCCGCGCACGCGCCGCCAGACAACGCCATATTTTTCCCCAGAGGAATAATTCTCCACGTTTCCGCTGCACGCGATCTTTTCTGTCTCCGTTCCGGTAATATTGATTCCAAGTACATTTTCATAGGCATACGCACTGACATTCTCTGTATTTGCCTCAGCGATCGCCAGTTTCTGCAACTTCTGCAGCGTCTGCATATGATCCACAACAATATAATAAACCCCGTCCATGAACGAAATAGCCCCTCCATTGCAGCGATTCTTACAGTATCCATTTTGCTGTACGGTAAACGTTTCTCCAAGAATCTGTATCTGATCTCCACGCAATGTTTTCGTAGACTGGAACCGTTTTTCCCGGTAGATAAGAATTTTTCCGGCTTCTACCTTTGGCACATCCGCCTCTGTCAGCGTGTGATCCATCCGAAGGAAATTATCCCGCGTCAGAAAATACAGGCTCGCATTTGTCGGTTTCTGCCCAATCGTAAGAGAATCTTTCTCCAACGTCATCGCAAAATTCAGATACGAATAACTCTCACTGTCCGTCACGTTTGTTCCCGTATCCTCTATAAACTGTATAATATCCGAACTCTGCTCCGATACATTTTCCTTCACCTCAGAATAGCCGGTCTGCACGTTGATCTCATACGGATAGAGTATGTTAATCTCATCATCAAGACCCGCAAACATACAGACCGTGGTAGACACCATGACCATCACCATTGTCGATAAAATACAGATGCTTGCCAGCCCCGCCGCATTCTGCTTCATCCGGTACATCATCGTCGATACCGCAATAAAATGCTTTTTTTTGTAATAAAATCCATGGGTTTTCCGCAGCAGCTTTAACACCGCAATACTGCCCGCCGTAAACAGCAGATATGTTCCAGCGATCACCAGAAGCACTGCCACAAAAAACAGGCTGATCACTTTCATTGGCTGCTCTGTCGTAATGGCAATTGCATATCCCGCACCGAGACATACTACTCCTAAAATTGCCATAAGCCACTTCGTTTTCGGCTCCTTTTCCCCCACACTGCTGCCCCGCAAAAGTTCCACCGGATTTGCCAGTTTCATCTGCATCAGATTGTAAAAAAGCGTCATCATATACAATATACCAAACACCAGCACGGTATTTTTCACGGCAGACGGCGGAACGGAAAATTCGATCGTCACCTGAATCCCCAGAATCCGGTAAATCAGCATAAGTGCCAGTTTGGAAAACAAAATTCCAGCAACAATGCCTCCGACGATCGAGACAAACGCGGTAAACACCGTCTCAATGGCAAGCACTTTTGCAATATGCCGCTTTTCCATCCCGAGAATATTGTAAATTCCCATCTCTTTTTTACGCCTTTTACTGATAAAGCTGTTTGTATAAAAAATATAGATATACGAGAAAACGCCTACCACAATCACACCAAACGACATGATTGTTGTAATATAATAGGCTCCGCGCATTTTTTCAAGCCCGGCACTGTTGTTGATAAACATCATAATGTAAAACATAAGCACCGTGATCATTCCCGCAACCATATAAGGAACATACAGTGATTTGTTATTTTTCAGGTTGTTTTTTGCCAGCCGTACATACAGATTATTCATAGTTCTCACCACCTGTCGTCAGAACGGTCAATGTTTCCGAAATCTTTGCATACAATTGTTCATTACTCATGCTTCCGCGGTACAATTGGTGGAAAACTTCCCCGTCCTTGATAAAAAGCACCCGGTTTGCATGGCTCGCCGCCTTGGTACTGTGCGTTACCATAAGAACCGTCTGCCCCTCCTTATTGATCTGCGAAAACAGCGTCAGCAGGCTGTCGGTTGCCTTGGAGTCCAAAGCTCCTGTCGGTTCATCCGCAAGGATCAGCTCCGGCTTTGTGATGATTGCCCGCGCCACCGCCGCACGCTGTTTTTGTCCACCGGACACCTCATACGGATACTTCTCCAGAATATCCACAATGCCAAGTTTCTGCGCAATTGGATAAAGCCACTCATTCATCTGCTTATAAGGCACATTTGAGAGCACCAGCGGCAGGAAAATATTGTCCTTCAGCGAAAAATTGTCAAGCAGATGAAAATCCTGAAACACAAAGCCAAGATGCTCCCGCCGAAATGCTGCAATTTCTTTTTCCCGCACCGTCACAAGGTTTTTCCCGTTCAGCAGTACTTCTCCCTCCGTCGGACGGTCAAGCGCCGCCAGAATATTCAAAAGTGTTGTCTTGCCCGATCCGGACTCGCCCATGATCGCGACATACTCGCCTTCCTCTACCGAGAACTGGATGTTTCGCAGTGCCTGCACCTGATTGCCACCAAATCTCGTCGTATAAACTTTTTTCAGATTATGCACTTCTAAAATTGTCATGATTTTTACTCCTTATAAATCTGTCCTTTTTTCTACTGTTTTCATAAAAATAACTCTGTCCCTTTTTTACAATTTCAGAATAGCAAAAAACCGAAATGCAAGCCATTGATTTGTCTTACATTTCGGCTTTGTATCTTACATTTGTGTAAGATACCTGTTTTTACGTCCCGAGTATCCATGTTATTTGTCTCCCACGTCAAAACACTTAATCCCGGACATCCAAATTATTTCTTTCAAATACAATTGTCACATCCGTACCTTTTCCAATTTCGGATGTGATCATAATCCCATGCCCAAGCTTTTTGGTAATCTCCCGGCACAGATAAAGTCCGATTCCCGTCGAAATTTTATCTGCCCGTCCGTTATACCCGGTATAACCTTTTTCAAAAATCCTTGGCAGATCCTCCTTCCGGATGCCGATTCCCTGATCAGAGATCACAAACTCACAGGTATTGTCGGCTTCATTCCGGTTTATATGTATTGTAACCGCGTGATTTTCGCCGCTGTACTTAATCGCATTGGACAAAATCTGCTCCACAACAAATTCCAGCCACTTTTCATCCGAGAGCACCATCTCCTGGCATTCCTCATAGTGAATGGCAATCTTTTTGCGAATCATAATCGGCGCAAACCTCCGGATCGCAGTGCGCACCACCTGATCCGCTGAAACCATCTCAAGCACCAGATCATTCATACCGGAATTCATCCGCTGGTATTGAAGTGCCATATTGATATACTGGTTAATCCAGAATAATTCCTGCTGCATGTCATACAACACACTTTTTTCCATTCCCACTGTTTCATCCTCTGTCTGTTTTTGTTCTTCCCTCTGCAAAAGCAGACGCATCGCGGAAATCGGCGTTTTGATCTGATGCACCCACAGAGCATAATATTCTTCCATTTCCCGCTGCTGGTTCCTGTATGCTCCCTTTTCCTCCTGCCGCTTATTCTGCAGTTGTTCAAGCGCATCCATATACACTTCCTCCAGCGCATCCTCCGTATCTGAAAGTGTCTGCATGCCCTGCATATAATCCCGGATCTGCCTTTTTACTGTCCGCAGGCGATACCAGTACCGTATCCCGCAAAATACAGCGGACACCACAAGAAAAACAATTTCCAATCCCGCAAAATACCGGATATCTGCTGCGGATACGCCACAGAGGTAAAGCGTGAAAATATAGAAAATCATAATTCCTGCCACAAGTGCAAAACAGCCTTTGTATCTGTTTAAATACTGTTTGATGTATACCTTCAAGGTGTTCCCCTTTTCATGATCCATTTTTAATCTGATAACCGATCCCTTTTCGTGTTAAGATAAAATCCGCCAGCCCAATTGTTTCCAGTTTCCTTCGCAGCCGGTTCACATTGACCGACAATGTGTTTTCATCCACATACACATCACTTTCCCACAATGCCATCATCAGATTCTCTCTCGTTACAATTGCCCCCGGATTTTCAAGTAGCGTCTGCAAAATCTTCCGCTCATTTTTGCTTAACTCCAGTATCTGCTCTTCGTAGGTCAGTGTCCCATCCGACAGATTCAGCCACACCCCCTGATGCTCAAGCATATGGCTTTCCCCAGCAAATTCATAAGTCCGGCGCAGCATCGCCTGAATTTTCACCGTCAACACATTCAGATCAAAAGGTTTTGTGATGAAATCATCCCCTCCCATATTGATCGCCATCACCAGATTCATATTGTCATTCATCGAAGAGACAAATATCATCGGCAGCTTTGATACTTTCCGGATCTCCGTGCACCAGTAAAATCCATTGTGAAACGGAAGCCTTATATCCATCAGTACCAGATGCGGTTTCACCCGGGCAAATTCTTCCATCACACTATTAAAATCCGCTACTGCAAAGACTTCATAATTCCAGCTCTGTAAATGCTGCCGGATTGTTTTTGCAATCACTTCATCATCTTCCACAACTAATATCCGATACATATTTTTCCTTTCCTGTAAAATATTCGTTACTGCTCACACCCACATCACAATCATACTCCCCCGGACAGGATGATATTCAGATGCTGCGTGAACAGTAACAAAATTCCACTATGTCCCCATATACTTGCACCGTCTGCCCTTTCATGCTAAAATGAGCGCGTAAAAAGGAGTATAAATACAAATAAGGAGAAATTTATCTATGAAACCATTGAACTGGGCAACCCTTGGCTGTGGTGTCATTGCGAACGAACTTGCCACTGCACTTGCCAGGCAAAACCGCCATCTGTATTCCGTTGCCAACCGCACACATGAAAAAGCAGTAGCATTTGCGGAAAAATACCAGATTGCCAAGGTATATGATCACCTTGAAGATGTCTTTACCGATCCGGATGTGGATATCATCTACATCTCTACCCCACATAATACGCATATTCAATATCTGCGTCAAGCACTGGCAAACGGAAAGCATGTCCTTTGCGAAAAATCCATCACCTTAAATTCAAACGAACTGGATGAGGCCATTGCCCTTGCGGAAAAAAATCATGTCATTCTGGCAGAAGCCATGACCATTTTCCACATGCCGATCTACCGCAAACTTGCAGAGATCATAAGCTCCGGCACTCTTGGACCACTTCGTCTGATCCAGGTAAACTTCGGCAGCTATAAAGAATATGATATGAACAATCGATTTTTTAACCGCAATCTGGCCGGAGGTGCTATGTTAGATATCGGTGTTTACGCTTTATCCCTGATCCGCTGGTTCTTTGCCGAAACTGCCAATCAGGTACTTTCACAGGTAAAATACGCACCAACCGGCGTGGATGAACAGGCAGGCATCCTTCTTATGAACCCAGCCGGCGAGATGGCAACCGTCACCTTATCGCTTCACGCAAAGCAGCCAAAGCGCGCAACCATCGCATTCGATAAGGGTTACATCGAGATCTTTGAATACCCAAGAGCTATGGAAGCAACCATTACTTACACCGGGGACGGACATAAAGAAACTATTTCCGCAGGAGAAACTGCAGATGCCTTAAGCTATGAAGTTGCTGACATGGAAGCCGCTGTATGCTCCGGCGATTTATCCACAATTGAATCACTTATGCATCTTAATTATTCACAGGATGTTATGCATATCATGACTGAAATTCGAAACAACTGGGGTATGAAATACCCGGAAGAAGAGTAATCTTACTTTAAACCAAAATTCGACTACACATTTAGTATAAATGTATGATTTTTCCTGTCAATCTGGTTTTTAAAACCACATCTATCCAACATGATAGTCCTTGATCCTCTCCCAGATGTGCGTATCGTACTGCGCTTCCGTGCTGCGCCGATCTTCTTTTAAAAGCTGGGCATAGATCAGATCAAGGATCAGCAGGATCGGAAATTGCGGGGAAATGACATTTCCGTATTCGAGGTTCTTTTTTACCGGTGCGAGCACGATCTCCTCATACGTCCGTTTTTCCCGCTCTGCGTTGGAGGAAGTCAGATATATGACCGCTGCCCCACGCGCTTTCGCCCGGTCAAGTGCATCAATGAGCTCGCGCGTCGCGCCGCTTAGGCTGATGCCGATCACGAGGCACGCGTTTGTGATACGCGCTTCATTCAATACCATCTGGTGCAGTTCCGTGATTGCCTCCGCATCCATGCCAAGCCGCAGCAACCGAAGTTGAAACTCCTGTGCCGCCAGCCCAGAACTGCCAAATCCATACAAAAAAATGCGCGTATGTTCCCCGATTAGCTGGGACACATGTTTGATCTGTGGTTCGCGGATTAAGCTGTATGTTTTTTGCAGCAATTCCTCATACGAATACAGGACGTGGATGGTCTGTTCCTCCACATTCGGTCGCTCCGCGATCGAGGGCTGGTAGTTGTAAATAAACTCCCGGTATCCGCTGTAACCCATTTTCTTGGCAAAGCGTGACAGAGATGCTTCTGAAACATGTAGCATCTTTGCCATGCGTCCCGATGAAAAATCCATCTCTTTTTCATTCGAAATAAAAAAATCGGCGATTGTTTTCTCCACCACCGTAAACATCTCATAATTTGCCTCGATCATCGGCACAACACTGCTTCCATAAGTCTGCATACGCGTTTTCTCCTTTTCCTGCTTCCTCAGTTACTTGCGGAACATCAGAGTTTATGGTGCCCACGTCCAACGGGATATATAACTCTATGTCCATAACCCGATCTGTAATTTTATTTCATTATATCATATATTTTTGAAAGTTCTTTCAAAAGCACACACGATTTTTCTTTTTTTCCGTTTTTGGGGATTGTTCTTTCCATTTGCCCAAACCCTATGGATTTTTCCAATTTTGCATCCTATAATCAACTTAACAAATGCAGGAAACGCAATTTTAAGGAGGAGAACTACTATGCGTATTTATAAAACAAAAAACTATGACGAAATGAGCCGCAAGGCGGCCAACATTATCTCCGCACAGATAATCTTAAAACCGGAATCTGTGCTCGGACTTGCCACCGGTTCTTCACCGATCGGCACCTACAAGCAGCTGATCGAGTGGTACAACAAGGGCGATCTTGATTTTTCACAGATCCGCAGCATCAACCTTGACGAATACAAAGGCCTTCCTGCCGACAACGATCAGAGTTACGCTTACTTTATGCGCCACAACCTGTTTGACCACGTAAACATCAAATCCGTAAACACCTTTATTCCAAACGGCATGGAAGCTGATGTGGAAAAGGAATGCTCCCGCTACAATGCCATCATCCGCAGCATGGGCGGCATCGACTTACAGCTCCTTGGCATCGGCAACAACGGACATATCGGTTTTAACGAGCCATCGGATTCCTTTGCAAAGGAAACCCACTGCGTCGACCTGACCGAAAACACCATTCAAGCCAATGCACGTTTCTTTTCCTTCATTGAGGAAGTCCCGACACAGGCATATACGACCGGCATCAAAAACATTATGCAGGCACGGCACATCCTACTGATCGCAAGCGGTGAAGCCAAAGCCGATGCACTCTATGAGGCAGTTTACGGACCGATCACCCCGCATGTACCGGCATCAATCCTGCAGTTACACGACGAGGTTTCCGTCGTTGCCGATGAAGCTGCATTATCCCGCATCATCAAAGAAGGACTGATCTAGGAAAAGGAGTACGCCATGATCATAAAAAACGGACTGGTCTGGGAGGAGTCTGGCTCCTTTCGGAAAAAAGAACTGGTTGTTGATACAACGACACACCGCATCGCAGAAACCGCAGAAGACGATACGGTATTTGATGCCGAGGGGCTTTATGTGATCCCCGGTCTGGTGGATGTCCACATCCACGGGGCAAGAGGTCACGATTTCAGTGACGGAAATTCCAAAGGACTTGCCGAAATCGCACAATATCTGCATTCCTGCGGTGTGACTTCATTCTGCCCGACTTCCATGACCCTGCCGGAAGAACAGCTTACAGCTGCCTTTGCGACGATTAACGATGTGCCGGATGCTGCCGGATATGCCCACATCGCGGGCATCCACATGGAAGGTCCATACCTCTCCCCGGAAAAGAAAGGGGCGCAGAAAGCAAGCTATCTGCACGCGCCGGATGCCGCCATGTTCCGACGGCTCTCTGCTGCAAGCGGAAACAAGATCCGCATCATCACGATCGCCCCGGAACTGCCGGGTTCCGATGCGTTTATCCGGGAGTTCAAAGACACCGTTGCGATCTCACTCGGACACTCCACAGCATCGTATGAAATCGCAGAAAATGCCTTTGCCGCCGGTGCCAACCATGTCACCCATCTGTTCAACGCCATGCCGCCACTACACCACCGCGATCCTGGCATTATCGGCGCGGCAGCGGACTGTCCGCATGCGATGGCAGAGATCATCTGTGACGGCATCCACATCCACCCGTCGGTCATCCGCAATGCCTTCCGCATGTTTGGCAACGACCGCATGATTTTAATCAGCGATGCGATGCGTGCAACCGGTATGGAGGACGGCGAGTACGAACTCGGCGGACAGCCGGTAATCAAAAAAGGCCGCCTTGCGACCTTAAAAGACGGAACCATCGCAGGTTCCGCCACCAATTTGTTTGACTGTATGAAAAATGCGGTGCAGTTTGGCATTCCGCTCGGCGTGGCCGTCAAAGCCGCCACCTGCAATCCTGCAAAGAGCATCGAATGTTCACAGGAAATCGGCACCCTTGCCGTCGGGGCAAGAGCCGACATCCTGCTTTTAGATCAGGATCTGAATATTGTAAAGATCCTGTAATTATGCTTCTGTGCTCACCACGCCTTTCCATACAAAGGAAAACTGCATGGTTTTGTCCGTCTGCAACAGATATTCCGGATGCGTCTGCGCGCCCCAGCTGTCGTCGCCGCCGACACCCATCTGGGCTTTTGCCACACGGACAACCGTGTAGTGTACCGGTGGCAGCTCATACGGATGCATCGCATTTTCTATCTCATGCGGCGTATACGGCAGTGCGGAAAATACCATCGGACCTGTTTCTTCTGTCATTTCAAACAACATGCCATCTCCGGCACGGTTAGTCACACGCGCCCAGCGCACGCCACATTTTGCCCCACATTCCTGCGGAACCATATACCGCGCCACATTGTCTTTTACCTTATTGCTGTAGATGCCAAGTTTGGCTCCCTTACAACGGTCAGCATAGGTTTCCTGTTCGCCCAGTCCATACCACTGCAGTCGGTCGTAATCGGCATTAAATTTAAACAGTACGCCAAATTCCGGCATGTCGCCCAATTCTTTGACCGGATCATAACAGAGCGTGGTCTTTACCCTGCCATCCCCAAATACTTCATAGGACAACCGACATTCCGAAACCGGTGTGGTCGGCATAAAATAGCGGAACGAAACGGTAATGCTGTGTTCGTGTTCCGTGACTTCCGGCGTACTCGTCTCCTGCGGGCTTTTATGGCTGACATACAGACTGGCCGTTTTCCACTGTGCATAGCGCGCCGGCATGAGATTTCCACAGTCATTGTCCGTCGGTGCCCGCCAGAAGTTTGGTTTCGGGATCGCCTCGATCATCTCTTTTCCCGCATATTTGTAGGAAACCAGCCCACCGTTTAATACGGAAAACAGGACGGAAAAATGCGCACCCTCTACACCGATGTTGTGTGTGCTGTGGATCACTTTGATCTTGTCTGTGCATGTTTCTGCCTCACCCGCAACCGGATAGACATACTGCCCGAAAGCCACCTCATGCCCTGCCTTTGCCCAGACAGTGTCCGCTTTCAGATGGAAGGAGACGGTCACGGTGTATTCGCCTGCCTTTGTCTCTTTTGCAAACGGCAGTGGATAGGTCTGTTCCGAGAGCGGCTCCACAGCCGTCGGTAAGTCTGCCCGGCGGATCTCCTTTCCGTCTTTTGCAACGGTCACAACACACGCAAAGCGGTCGGTGTTGACAAACAGGTTTTTATTTTTGACCGTTACGGACTCCGCAGTCACTTCCGCCGTGATGTTCTGGTAATTGAATTTGACTTCCTGCATTTTTGGTGACACATCGCGGTTTCCACCGTAGACAATACCGTTTCCACTAAAGTTATAGTCGGTTGGACGTTCGCCAAAATCCCCGCCGTATGCTTGAAACTCCTCGCCGTAGCGGTCTTTTTTGTAGATCGACTGATCGATGTAATCCCAAATAAAGCCGCCCTGATACTTCGGTTCCGTGTCGGTCAGATCCGTATATTTGTGCATCGCACCACAGGAATTGCCCATTGCATGCGTGTACTCGCAGCAGATAAACGGCTTGCTCGAATCCTTTGCCAAAAATTCTTTGATGCTCTCCACCGATGGGTACATCTGACTTTCCATATCACTCGTATCGTTGTAACTTCTGTCGTGGAACAGCCCCTCGTAATGAACGAGACGGGTATCATCCAGACGGTGGAACAGACAGGACATTTCATAGATGTCCTTGCCGCCGTAAGACTCATTGCCACACGACCAGATCAGGATCGCCGGATGGTTTTTGTCACGTTGGTACATCGAATTGGCACGGTCAAGCATCATCGCAAGCCACTCCGGTTTGTTGTGCGGCACGATATAGGTATCGTCCTTCGTAAACTCTGCCACATCCCAGGAACCGTGCGATTCCAGATTTGTCTCATCAATCATGTAAATGCCATACTCATCACAGAGCTCATAAATCTTAGACGCATCCGGGTAATGGCAGGTACGGATCGCGTTGATGTTATTCTGCTTCATCGTGCGAAGATCCTTGCGCAGCTCTTCCTCCGACACATGCCGTCCGCTGACGGAACTGAACTCGTGGCGGTTCACGCCCTTAAAGACGATCCGCCTTCCGTTTAATGTCATAATACCGTCCTTCATCTCAAACCGGCGGAACCCGACGCGCTGCGGGATCACTTCCTGTAAAGTTCCCGCGCCATCGCAGACTTCAACCGTAAGGTCATAAAGCTGCGGGTCTTCCGCGCTCCACAAAACAGGCCGCTCCACGTTCCAGGTCAGGATCTGTTCCCCTTCGGTAACAGCCGATTCGTCTTCCAGCACAGTCTGTCCGTCTTTTTTGAGGACGACTTTCACCTTGCCGCTTCCCCACATCTGTAAAGTCAGTGCCAGTTCGGCAGCGGTAAGTGCTGCATCCGGCAGTGCCCGCACCTTTACATCATAGGCATGTACTTCCGGCACAGTATACAGGTATACATCGCGGTAGATTCCGGAAAACCGGAAGAAATCCTGATCCTCGCACCAGCTGCTCGCTGTCCACTTAAACACCTGTACCGCCAGTTTGTTTTCCCCGTCTTTTACCGCATCGGTCAGTTCAAACTCAGACGGAGTAAACGAATCCTCGCTGTAACCGATGAATGTGCCGTTTAACCAGACTGCAAGTCCGCTCTCCGCGCCCTGAAACGAGACAAAGAGCCGCTTCCCCTGCATCTGCTTCGGCACGGTAAAATATTTGACATAGCTTGCCACCGGGTTAAACTGCTCCGGGATCTCGCCCGGATGGATGTCCTCATGGCCTTCCCACGGATACTGCACGTTAGCGTACTGCGGCACATCGTAACCCTCCATCTGGATATGAGCCGGAACCTTGATGTCATCCCAACCTACACAGCAGTAGTCTTCCTTCTCAAATCCGGCAACTACGTCGGCATAGTTTTTTGCATAGTGGAACTTCCACAGCCCGTTTAAACTGACGCGGTAGGAACTCTGTTTCTCTTCTGCCTCCTCTTTCGTCCGGTAATATATGTGGTCAGAATGCGCATCCATGCGCGCATCACGAAAATACTGAGGATCTTTTACTTTCTTATAATCAAATGTATTCATAGGCATATACCCCTTTCCTGTTATGGTAAAAAATGCCCTCCAAAAAGGAAGACATTTTTTACCATTTTTATTTAACCGCTCCGGTGATACCTTCTGCAAACTGCTTCTGTAATACGAAGAATACGATCATCGTCGGGATTGAGCAGAACAATACACCACACATGAGCATACCGTAATCCGTCTTGTATCCGGTAATCAGGTTGGCAATGAGCATTGGCATAGTCATCGCACGGTTATCGGACATGATTACCTTTGGCCATAAGTATGCATTCCATGCATTCATGAATGTGATAACAGCGGCTGCCGCATAGGTCGATTTCATCGTCGGGATAAACATCCGGAAGAAAATCTGTACCTCGCTTAATCCATCAATACGCGCAGCTTCGATGATGTCAACCGGAAATGCACGGGCATTCTGGCGGAACATCATGATCATAAACGGTGTGGATATGATCGGAAGCATAAATCCAACCGCTGTATTTAACAGCTTTGCCTTGGAAAACATCTGAAACAACGGAACCATTGTTGCAACCTGTGGTATCATCATGGCAAGAAGCAGGATGGAAAACAGGCGGTCTTTCCATTTGTCATGGTAGATCTCAAAACCATAACCGGCGATGGAGCAGACCAAGAGACACAGCACCGTCGTAAGGATCGCATACAGGAACGAATTCCCGAGGGCTCTCCACAGTGGCTGCTGGGACATTAAGTTCTTAAAGTTCTCCATAAAGTGCGTACCCGGAAGCAGGCGACCACGGGATACGTCCGTGGATGTATTCGTGGCTGCGGAAATCATCCAATACAGCGGGAATACGGAAATAAAGGACACGATCCCCAGAAAGATATACGTCGGGATCAATCTTCTCTGGATCATTGATTTGCTTTTCTGCTTAGTCACGCGTATCACCTACTTTCAAGTTGATAAATGCAAGGATCGCTACCATGATAAAGATCAAAAATGACATGGCTGCCGCATATCCAAAGTTTGGCACATTGATAAAACATGTGTTGTATACATAGTGTGACATGGTAATAGTCGTATTGGCAGGTCCACCCTTTGTCAGGTTGACGGACTCATCGAACAACTGCAACGTACCATTGATTGACATGATAAAGGTCATGATGATCGTCGGTTTTAACAGCGGTACGGTGATCCTCCAGAATGTTTTCCAGCCGTTTGCACCGTCGATCTTGGCGGCTTCGTATACGGAATACTCGATATTCTGTAAACCAGCCAGATAAAAAACCATGTTATAACCAGTCCATCTCCAAATCAAAGCAAGGATAATGACCGCTTTGGCACTTCCGGAATGACCCAGGAAATTATAGCCGGAATGTAAGATACCAAGTTTCATGAGGATACTGTTAATCAGTCCGTCTGTTGCAAACATCGAACGGAAGATCAACGAATAGGAAACCAGTGAAGTCGCACATGGGAGGAAGACACAGGTTCGGAACAATCCCCGCAATTTTAAATGTTTGTTGTTTAATAACTGTGCCAGCAGAATTGCAAGTATAAGCATGATTGGCACCTGGATAATCAGGTAGAAAAATGTGTTGCCGATGGACTGCTGGAACACCTTATCAACAAGGATTCTCTGATAATTGGAAAATCCAGTAAAGCGCATATTGGCACCCGTTCCCTTTTGCAGGGAAATGATAAATGCCCGCACCATCGGATAAAAACTCATGATCGCAATCAGAATCGATGCCGGTGCTAGAAATGTCCATCCTGCCGCTCTTTGTTTTGCAATAAGTGACATCCCTTTTTTCTTGGAATTCACAACAAATTCCCCCTTTCGCATTTCTGGTCATTTTCACATATAGCGGAGGTCGCCCCCCGCTATACAAACTTGTCATTCTTTTTTATGTACCGGATTACTCCGTCATCTTAAACTGTAAGGTATCTTGTGCTTCCTGTAATGCATCAGCCTTAGCTGTTCCATTTACGATATTGACAACTGCTGTGTTGATGCACTCTCTTGCCTCATAGTGATACGGAGTCTTTGTAAACTCCGGAATATGGGAAGAGTATTCTACGATCGTGGAGTAAATCGGCTGATCGTTGAAGAACTCGTTTGGCTCGTTGTATACATCCGATTCTCCGGCTGGTAAGTAGCAGGCAATCGCACCGGTCTGTGGAAGGATTGCATCATAGAAATCTGTACTGGAACCAAAAGTGCTCTTTAAGAAATCTTCTGCAAGATCTTTGTTCTGGCAGTTTGCGGTAACATACCAGGAAGATCCACCGTTGTTTGCATAATGAGTAGCGGAATCCACACCATCTACACTTGGCATTGTGGTGATTGCCCACTGGCCTTTCTGGTCTTCGGTAGAAGCGATCGTTGCAGTGATCCAGTTACCATTGACAACGCCTGCTGCCTCACCATTTGTGATGGTGGATACATACTCATCCCAGTTGTTTACTAATTTTACAACATCATTCTGTACGAGTTCGGTGTAGATGTCGACACACTTCTCAGCGATGTCATTTCCTACAATGTAAGCATCTCCGTTTTCATTGACAAAGTTTGCACCGCAGGACTGGATCATCATCATCATAGTGTCTCCGCCAGTTCCCTCACTGGTCAGTAAGTATTTGCCGGTCTTATCATGAACATCTTTTCCGATCTTTGCAAATTCGCTCCAGGTAATATCGGTCAGGTCGTCGATGGTGTATCCGGCTTCTTTTAAGATGTCGGTACGGTAACATGCGATAACAGCACCGTTATCAAACGGAACACCGTAGTGCTTGTCGTCTACCATAGAGTAAGACTGTTTTAATTTTCCGAAATCATCCCAGTTGATTCCCATATCCGTCAGGTCGGTAAAGGCATCCGGATAACTTTTTAAGAATTTCTGGTAGCTGTTGTCCTGCATGAGTACGATATCCGGCAGTGTGCTGTAATCACCGGCATTTGCTGCGGTTGTCAGCTTGGTCTGGCAGTCATCAGAAGAGGTCTCAACCACTTCGAGTTCAAAATCCGGATGGTCTTTCTTGTACTGCTCGGCTGCGGTCTCTATTGCCTTGATGTTAAAGTTCTGGTCCCATGCCCATACGGTCAGCTTATTACTGTCGGATGAGGAAGAAGTACCGCTTCCGCTGGAGGATGTATCCCCGCCACCGTTGCTGTCTGTTCCGCCTCCACCGCAAGCAACCAGTGACAATACCATTGCACTTGCAAGTAATGCTGTAATCATTTTCTTTTTCATATAAATTTCCTCCTTCTCCCTAAGAGTATTTGTTACTTTTGCTGATGAACGTATTATAGCATTGCTTGAATATATCTAGTTTGCATAATTGTCCGTATAATGTGCAATTTCAATCATTTTGTGTGCTTTGCACTATTTTTTCGCATATTTTCGGTTATTTCCATTCATATTGCCATTATGCGTGCCATGTGATGCAACAAATCCACCATTACAACCGCTTGCATTCCTGCAATTCTTCGTTGAAATGATGGATTCTCTGATTTTGCGCACATTTGTTGTTCATGATTTGTTTGCAACTGTTCATATTTTATTCACCACTTTATGCAAAAACCTTAGAAGGATACTGTTTTTTGAGTGCAAACAGCAGTTCCTGATTGAGATCAAGCAACAATTTTTTCTTTTCCCGGTCCTCAATGACGATCATCGTGTAGTATGGAATGTCATCCTCATAGGAGGTATAATCAAACTTCGGCAGTCGGACCCCGCCCCCGTCTTTGCGGTACTTTGCCACAGCCTCGTGGCGGTTTGGCGCGGTCACTTCCATCTCGGTCATGTCAATGATGTGTGCCGTTTTACGGTACCGCTTCCCATAGATCACATCAATTGTGAGTGTTTTCCCGTCGAGGATGTACTCGTACTCTTTCCGGCTTAACACATCAAATACAAAATACAGTGCCACCAGAAGAAAGCCCGCTAACATAAATGCCTGTGAGATCATGATCCCAAGCAGCACAAAAAATACCCCGAATACGACCATGAGCTTCCGCAGAACCCCCGTCATCTTCTTTTGTTTCCTCTTTACCTGTTGTATCAGTTTTGCCCCCTGCATCGGTTGTTACCATCCTTTCTCTGTGTGGATCTCATAATTGAGCAGCCGCTGTTCGTAATTTTCCGGACGCTTCCTCCACTCCACGGGTGTGACCCCCATCATCTGCTTGAAATTGCGGTTGAACGTGGAGTTGGTCGTAAATCCGCATTTGTGGGCGATGTCCGCCACCGGTTCCTCGGTCTTTTTTAAGTGCTCGCACGCCGTGCGGATGCGCACCGTGTTGATATATTCAAGCGGCCCCATATGCATATATTCGGTAAACACACGCCGGAAATGTGTCTCGCTCAGATGGCTGTACTTCGCCAGTTGTTCTACCCTTATTGGTTCCATGTAGTGATCGGAGATATAGTCCATGGCGCGGGAGACGATGCAGGTGATCCTGCCCTGCTCGGCATCCGCGCGCGTCTCTTTGTTCGTGTAGTTTAACCGTGTGATCTCCAAAAGAAGACAGCCCAGCAGTGCCTTTGCCTCCTCAAGATAAAATTCATCGCCTTTTCGCATGATGTTTAAGATTTCTTTAATTTTTGCCGCTTCCTTCGGATACTCTGCTTCCTCCAAAAACCACGGCTTTTCATAGAGCCGCTGCAGTGCGCGCTCTTTGCGGAGTGCATTGTCCGGGAAAATACCGTCAAGTACCACCTCCACATCGACAAACAGATATTCCCAGCGACTGATGTTGCCCGGATCGCTGTTTGTCGTGTGCGGAAAATTCGACGGGATGACGGTAAACTGCTGCCCCGAAAAACAGTAGGTGTCATCCCCCAGTACCACGTCGCCTGCCCCGTAATAACAATAGCCAAGTTCCATGTAATTGTGGAAATGAAGCCTGTCTGCCGTGCGGTCACCATAATTCTGCACCCACTTTTCTCCCAGAAGTGCAAGAATCGGACTTCCGGGCGGTAACTGGTAGTACCTAAACTCCATCTTCTTCTTTTTCTTTTCTGCCATTACCCTGCTGCCTTTCTTACAATGTCCTGCATCTGCTGCATCTTGCGCTCCATGTCTGCCACAAGCGTAAGCTGCGTGCGGGCACGGTCGAGATTCTGTCCGTCCCGGTGGATCTTGAAATAACGATCGCCCTGTAAATAATCCATAAGAAACCGCATGCCGCACTCATACGTCATGACCTTTGCCCCCATCGGAAGCAGCGCGGTCTCCTCCGGAGTCAGGCTGCCGCCGCAGCCCTCCAGAAATCCTTTGGTAAAGAGGGAAAACAGCTCCATGCTGCACGAGACTTCGGAGAGATCCCGCTCATCCTCCGCCGCAGTGCTCGCCCCGTAGCGGATCGCATCGCCAAAATCATTCATGGCAAGCCCCGGCATGACCGTATCAAGATCAATGACACAGACCCCCTTTCCGGTCTTATCGTCGAGCATGACATTGTTTAATTTCGTGTCGTTGTGCGTCACGCGGATCGGAAGCTCCCCGCGGTCAAGCCGCCCGGCAAAATAGCAGGCCGTCTCCTTCCGCTCTAAGAAAAAAGCGATCTCCTTTTGAACCTCCGCGGCCCGCCCCACAACATCCTCCCGGACGGCTTTTTCAAATGCCGCAAACCGCGCCCGCGTGTCGTGGAACCCCGGAATTGTCTCATGGAGTGTCTCTGCCGGATAATCCGCCAAAAGCCGCTGGAAGCTGCCGAATGCGACCGCGCTCTCATAAAACTGCTGCGGCGTTTCCACCTGATCAAAGCTGCTCGCCCCGGTGATAAACCGGTACGACCGCCAGTAGTCCCCGTTTGTGTCACGGTAGTACGGTTTGTTGTCCACGGTCGGGATGATATTTAACGTCTCCCTCTCCGGGTCGCCGCCCCGCGCAATAATCTTCTTTTTTAAGAACCCCGTCACACCCGCAATGTTTTCCATGAGTTGTTCCGGATGTGGAAAGGCATCGGCATTCATCCGCTGTAAGATCACATCCAGATCCCCCATATTGCCGACTGCAAACGTCAGGCGGAACGTGTCGTTGATATGTCCGCTCCCGTACACCGTATCTGCAATCAGTGTTCCCTCGTATGCAAATGCTGCAATGGCTTCCTGTTTCTGCTGTTCTGTAATCGCTCTCATATTGTTTTCCCCCTTATGTGTTGTGTCTGTTACCACTTCATGATAAGGCGCGTGCTGCCGCTCCGCTATCGGGATCTTGTTTACATTGTTATAAATCTTGCGCTATAATTACTATAACAGATTTCAGGTGCAAATGCACATGCTATTTTCAGGAGGGGATGCCTATGCCATACCAGCAGTACAACTTCAAACCACAAACCTTTGACGCGCAAAAGAAACGGCCGGATCTGCGCCTGCTTTATATCAGCCATTCCAGCTACGACAAGACCTGGCCGAGCGTGCTGCACTCCCACCCGTTTACCGAGCTGTTTTATGTCTTAAACGGAACCGGCACATTCCAGACCGAGACACAAACCTTCTGCATTGCGGCAGATGACCTGATCCTCATCAATCCCCATGTCATGCACACAGAATTCAGCAACGGCGATGCGGCTTTGGAATATGTTGTTCTCGGATTTGAGGGCATAGCGTTTGAAACCGACGGACACGCGCCCATAACCTGCCTCTGCAAAAATGTAAAGACAATCCGCCCTGCCTGTCTGTTTTATACCAGATCGCTCATACAGGAACTGCATGACCGCAAAGAAAATTATGTAGAAATGTCACAGAATCTGCTCGAAAATCTGCTCTATCTGATCCGGCGGGAGATCCGCGTCACGCCGGAGGCCGTCTCCGTCGGCAAAACCTCACAGGAATGCCGCATGATCGAGCAGTACATCAATGCGCACTACGCGGAAACAATCACGTTAGATACACTAAGTGCCTTAACATTCCACAGCAAATATTACATTGCCCACGCCTTCACCAAATACAAAGGAATCTCGCCCATCAATTATCTGATTACCAGACGCATTGAAGAGGCGAAATCCCTGTTAGAACACACCGACTTTCCGGTCGCAAAAATTGCCCAGGCGGTCGGCTTTTCTTCCCAGTCGTATTTTTCGCAGGCATTCCGTCGGGAAACCACGCTCTCCCCCGATGCCTACCGCAGACAGTTTCTTTCCTAGATCTCGTACCAGAGGATCGCATTGGCCGCAAGGTCGACCGCAAAACTGCTGCCGTCCCCCCGGTAAACGGTCGTCTGCTGCGGTTCATACGTGTTGTTGACGACACAGTATTTGCCGTTTTTTACATAAGCATGCACTTCGACATTGTAATTTGTGGAAAACCAGCGGTGAATTTTCCCCTCCGCCGAAGCCGCCCACAGAATCGCCCGGTACAGCAGGCGGCTGTTTGCAAAGCTGTACGGCAGGCCACTGATATACACACCCCTGCCCTGCCCGAACGTATTCACGGCAAGCTGTACACCTTTGTCGATCTGGCGTAGCACGGTCGCGGATTCGAGCGCGAATATGTTTTTCTTGCCCTCGCCAAAATCAATCGCATCGCCGCTGTCCTCCGTGATAAAATGCGCATGATCTTGCCAGTTATACTTGTCCACATTCAACGTGTAGCCGGTTTCTTCTTCCACGCCAAGGATGTCCGCAAGCTGGAAGAAGTGCCCCTGCCATTGGCAGGATGCCGGTTCGCCCACGCCGATGAAACCGCCACCCCGGTAGACAAACCGGCGGACTGCGGTCAGAATCGCCTCATCCTTCCAATTGTCCCCGCCGGTATAAGCGGTGTAGGCATCGCCCACATTTAAGACAACATCAAAGGAATCGAGCAGATCCGGATGATTCCTTATATCATCAAAGCTGATAAATTTCACGTCAAACGGAGCACCGCTGAGTGCCTCGATGATGCCCGCATAAGAATAATTCTGCTTGTAGTAAATGGCATGGTGGACCATATGGTTGCCCCACGCGCGCATTTTTCCCCAGCAGTTTAATATTGCCACGCGCTTGACGCAGTACGGGGTCGTTCCCTTAATATTTTCGTACAGTTCGCGGAACTCTTTGCACACGCTCTCCACATAGTCGATAAAATCCGGAAACTGTGTGGCAAGTTTTAAGTACCCACCATAGCCGATCCGATCGATCGGTTTGCGCAGAATCGCCCGGCGCGCCGTCACCCAGTTGACTTTCGCCTCGCGTGTCGGATCGCCTCCCTCGTGGAAGGTATCCGGGAAAAAGTACGGCAGGAACCGCCCCTCAGTGTATCTGACCCCCTCAATGTCACTAATGAGACGCAGCGTTGCACCGTTTCCGACGCTTCCGACCACAGCATCCAGCCCGATCGTCTGGAACTCCTCCATAAACGGCTCCATACCGATCCAGTGGTCACCGAGGAACATCATCGCCTCTTTTCCGCACGCATGTGTGATATCCACCATCTCCTTTGCAAGCTTTGCCACTTCCCTGCGCTGAAATGCCTGAAAATCCTGAAATTCTTTGGACGGCACGCGGTAAGTATTGTTCATATAGCCCTGGTCGATAATAAACTCCGGGCGGAACCGATAGCCCACTTCCTTTTCAAACTGCTCTAAGATATACGGGCTGACCGATGCGGAATAGCCATACCAATCCACATATTTTTCCCGCGCCAACTCGTCAAAGATGAGCGTAAATTGGTGAAAAAAGGTCGTGTAGCGGATGACATCCACATACGGATGCTCCGCGATAAATCTGCGCAGCCGCTCCATGGAGTAGGTGTGGGTTTTTGGCTGGCGCACATCAAACGTAATCTGCTTTTCCACATCTTTCCAGCCGTTGGTCACGGCATTATACATATGCACCGGGTCCCACATAATGTATGCCAGAAAACTGACCGTGTAACTGTGGAACGCCTCCGGCTTGTGGATCGTCACGTCGCCAGTTGTCTCATCATACGACCACTGGCTGGTTGAAACAACCGCCCCCGTCGTGCGGTCGATAACTTCCCACCAACGCGTAATGTCATCACGGTTGTTGACTTTTAACATATCCGGGTACAGATGCGTCATGAGATGGATCTGTAAATCTCCGTCGACCGCCGTATAAAACGGCGTCATAATATACATCTGCTGTATCTCCTCCGGATGTGCCTTTGCCCATGTATTGTCTTTTCTTGTGGTGTAATAGGTCGAATAGACCTTGGCATCCACAGCGCGCAGTTCCTCTGGGTAATCCGTACCATCGCAGTCGCGGATGGCATCGGCCCCCCAGCGCTCCATCAGTGTAAGTGTCTCCGGCACGACATCTACATCAGTCGGAATAGTGACTCTTCCTCTTTGCTGCATATTGCTTCCTCCTCCGTAATTCCTGTATTCTACTTTCAGCATACGGAGTTTGGAAGCAAATGTCTATGGATTTCTTGCTGTGAATGTTAGAAATATTGTTCTCTATCTTAATTTACCAGATAAGCCAAAATGTCTTTATATTAGACATAATTTTATTAAAAAAACACGATGAGAAGTCTCATCGTGTTTATAAAAGGTGACTGACGGATTTGAACCGACGATCAGGGAGTTGCAGTCCCACGCCTTACCACTTGGCTAAGTCACCAAAACTCCCCGAGTAGGGCTCGAACCTACAACAACTCGGTTAACAGCCGAGTGCTCTACCATTGAGCTATCGAGGATTATCAATTGAAAGTATATACTTTCAAAACTTCATACAGATTTAACCGCTTTTTTAATCAAGCCCTCGACCTATTAGTAACAGTCAGCTCCATGTGTTGCCACACTTCCACCTCTGCCCTATCTACCTCGTCGTCTTCAAGGGGGTTTACTTCTTTCGAATGGGATATCTCATCTTAAGGGGGGCTTCACGCTTAGATGCCTTCAGCGTTTATCCCTTCCGGGCTTGGCTACTCGGCCGTAGACTTGGCAGTCTAACCGATGCACCAGCGGCCCGTCCATCCCGGTCCTCTCGTACTAAGGACAGCTCCTCTCAGATATCCTACGCCCACGCCGGATAGGGACCGAACTGTCTCACGACGTTCTGAACCC
>OLOI01000222.1_pt1 | contig 60721 bp, 63 predicted proteins | sample 1672131 | NCBI WGS metagenome assembly OLOI01 (sample SAMEA3136651, study PRJEB25190) | human gut metagenome
CCGCAAGACAGATTGTTTTTTCTGTTCTGCTTTTATCCGCAACCACAAGATTGGTCGTCAAAGGATCCCTATTTCGTTCTTTACATTCCACAGACGCATAGAATGACTTAAGATCGATTGCAATATAGGTTCTTTCCTTTTCCATCATTCTACACCTCCTGATTCTCCTGTGTTCCGTTTCTAACTACTTCTCCTTATCCATCGCCATATGTATCATTTTCTCGAAGGATTCTCTGAAATGCTCATCATCCTCCGCCGTTCGTTTTCTTGAGCCTCTTAAGTGCTTCTTTCCGGATGCCCTTCGTGCCTTCTTATTCAGATGCCGTTCCATAAGCATCTGGTCAATATTCTCATTGGTATACCATTTCCCGGATTGATGAATCGCATACGCATTTTTTCCAAGTGCCATTGCCGCTACTCCATAATCCTGTGATACAACAATATCGCCTTTATGACAAATACTGATCAGTTTATAATCCACTGCATCTGCATCAACAAAAATCTGCATAATCTCTCCTTTAATTACACCTGAATGGAGCGCGAACCTCAATGAGATTACCACTCGGATCATACAATCTTACTAGCTTCTGTCCACCTGCAAGTTCTGTCAATTCTGTGGCATATCGAACGGAATACTTACCGGATTCATATTTCGCAAGCAATCCATCTATATCAAAATCCTCGAAATACAATTCCATCATGTTATTGAATGGCGTAGAATTTTCATTCAATGTTTTCCCCCATACGGCGGCATCCTGCAAAACAAGTCCCTCCGATAAGATCACATTACCTTCATTCTTAAGAATCACTTGCAGTCCAAATAAGTCCCTATAAAACTCTATGGATTTTTCTATATCATCCACCACGATCAGTACGTTTTTCAGCATATCCGTCACCTCACACTCCGCTTTGAGTCAAGCGAATATTCGCAATCCGCATGCAGTTAAATAATCTTTCCAGACAAATGATCAATTTCATGCTGGCAAATCTGTGCTGTCCATCCTGACAATTTCTGGCGCTGTTTTTTCCAGTTAAAGTCATAATATTCCACTTCAATTTCCTGGTATCTGGTCGTCTTACGAACACCGTCCAGGGACAGACAGCCTTCTTCTGTCTCATACATGTCATGCTTTGAAACAATCACCGGATTAAACATCACAACATCTATGAATCCCATATTCACAATGATGATATTCTTCTTTACACCAATCATATTTGCAGCCATACCAACGCAACGTTCCCGGTTTGCCCGCAGTGTGTCCTGCAGATCCTTTCCAACCTGGATGTCTGCTTTCGTGGCTGGTTCGGATGGCTGACCTAAAAAGAAAACGTCTCTTACAATTTGCTTTACCATTTACTTTCTCCTGTACTCCGTTTCCAAGTGCACTATCTTGATTTTCGGATTTCATTTTTTTCTTATTGCTTTTACAAAACCTTCGACAGCCTTCGCTCCTGCATCAATAGCTTGGTTTTTTTCATCCTTAGCCACCTTCTGAGCAACACCAACGACAACTGGTGCTATTTTCAATTTCAGCCATTTATTTGTCCTCCGGTTTCATAAAATACTTTACACATATCGCATTATTATTTCTGTACAACTTCCACTGATAATACAGAAAATTTATCTTTTATTCTCAGATTTTGTTCTGCTATATTCAATTCAAATACTCTCACTCAACATCAACTCAAGTATAACATAGATATAACCTCTATAGTGAATCTTTCCTGTAAAACATACTTATCATTCTGCACTATCACCTCTCCCTGTAAAAATATTTGTTCTTTTCCCATTTTATCCCTAGTTTTGATTACTATTTCTAATTCCTGCGATCCGTTATCTCTAACGCCACAGCATCTGCATTCATTTTTTTCCAAGCAATTACTTTATCTTCATTAATCGCATACCTCACTGTTCCATAACAAACTGAGAATTGTTTCAGTTTCTGATTATAGATACCCGTCTGCCAGAATAACTGTTCATTCTTATCTTTCCATATGTAAACACAGATTGCCTGATTCTTGGGATATCCCTGCTCTGATACCATCAGAAAGTCATTCAACTCAAAGAATGTTTTCTTGCTAAATAAGCCGGATATATATGACTTCACTTTCTGCCATAATGTTGGTTCTGCTGTCTTCTCGCCAAGCAATGCTTCTAATGAAAGTGTTAACTTTTGTATTTTTTCTACCTGGCACTGTTTTGCTTTCTTTTTCTCAGCTTTATTTAACTTACCGTTGTGTAATGCATATTCTTCTGGTTTATATTCATATTTCTTAATTATGTTCAGCACATATCTGATATCGGTATCTGCGCACATAAGACTTTGAATATGAAACCCTTGAGTAAACTCTCGTACTCCGTTTGCTCTCACAGCATAATTATTGTGGTAAAGCTGCACATGCCCTTTCTTTGGAAGGCTTTTTATTCTCCACGTATCTTCCTTATGCCACACTGTCATAGTGTCTATAGATATCCTGGTTTTCATTCCATTCTCAACATAGATATTTCTGATCTGCTCTGTTGTCATTTTGGTTCTCTCAAAAAAATCAAGATATGTCTCTATCTCCTTTGGATCTTTTGCCCCGGCTATAACGTAAGCATGAATCATACAATCAGGACACGGTTTTAATTTCGGAAGATATTCTTCAGACCAGAGTAAATCTTCATCCAGAATATCTTTTGCATTATCACAATGCTTATCGTGAATAATGCCATCTTTCTTTGAATAAAGATATTTAATTCTCTGATCACTCATAATACGATGACGTTCTTCCGATTCTTCATATGCGCAGACAGGTTCCATTGAAGATGGAGCATCAAGTAACAATGCTCCATCTATCATTTCTGTATTTTCATTTTTTCCTTGTAATTCATTAAGCAAATCAGTAAAATCTGAATGCTCATAACCTTTTACATATGAAATATTTTTTCTGCTCATAAATCACCTTTTTCTACTATTTTTATAACCTTGGAAATTTATTCTTCAACTTCTGTTTCAGATTTCTTAATCTTCTTTTGATTATCCAAAAGACTCTTCTTACTGAGGCTGCAGATTGTTCCGTGATCTGTAACAAGCACCACTTTTGCTTTTGCCTTCTTTCCGATCTTATCATATATTCTTCCGGCACTCATGGAATCTCCAAGTATTGTATAAGAACTGTTTGCTACATATCCTATTTTTCCCAGACCTTCGTAAGTTACTTTAATTGCTTCCTTGTCATACTCATTGTCCTTCCCCCTTAATCTTCCATAAACTCGAAATATTCCTGTTCACTGGCAAATAAAATGTATTTGCCTTCTACATATCCCATATATCCGTTGCTTGTGTTATAACCTTTCATTTGCCAGTCCTCCTTGAATTTTTCTTCTTTTTTGATGTTATCATCTTACAATAAATGGCTGTGCAAAAATCCCGACAACCAACCGGTTCTATGGCTGCTTTAATTGCCTTAATTGAATTTTCAAACGCTAATTTTTGCCTATAACTGCTCTTGCAAACTGGCAATTACCTTTGCAAACTCCCTTTTAGGCGCTTCCTTTTCTATATCGCACCTCTCGTTATTCATGTATAATTATGGTATCTTCTGCCTGATCGGGAAGGAGTTACTATGTCTAAACAATTATCCCTATCAGAAAGAATTGTCATCGAAAGAATGCTGGCACAAAATTATACATTTGCCACCATAGCACGCAAATTGGAAAGATCTGCTTCTACAATTGCCAGAGAAGTAAAGAATTATCGTTGTTTTATAAATCCTGACTCTCATAAAGGCAATGATTGCATTCACTTTCATTCATGCCTCCGAAATCGTGTATAATAAAAATCGCTCTGACCAATGATGATATGATCCACTACCGGAACTCCTGCCAGCAAGCAGAGCTGCTGCATACGATTGGTAATAGCGATATCCTCTCTGGATGGCTCCAGACTGCCACTTGGATGATTGTATGCGTAATCCGGATAATGCCTTTATAAAAAGCTATCTGCGACATTCCGATAAATAAATCTATGCACAAAAAAGACAGATGTGGGAGTATTTCATTACCTGCATCTGTCTCTTTCTATCCTATGCTATTTTCTACTCATGAATTTCCAATGGAAGTCCATCCGGATCATGGAAAAATGTCATTTTCTTTCCAGTATAATCGTCTAAGCGTACCGGCTCTGTCTCAATTCCTTTCCCATTCAATTCTTTTACTGTATCATCCACACTCTCAACTTTAAATGCCAGATGGCGTAATCCCAATGCTTCTGGATAATTTACACGAGCTGGAGCATTTTTTATGATAAAAAGTTCTATTTCCTGCGGTCCACATACCAGATCAATCTTGTAATCATCACGTTCTTTTCGATAATTTTCTCTGATCACCTTAAGTCCAAGCAGATCCACATAAAAGTGTTTTGATTTTTCATAATCGCTTCCAATGATTGCAATATGATGAATGGTATCGAACATAACTCTCTCCTCCGTTTTTCATATGTTGATATATATTTTTCTCACATTTTATCACAGTAACGATATATGTGGAATAGTCATTTCATATCCATTTACTTTTTTAACTTTTCTGCCAGTTCAAACCAAAACTCCAATTCAACGACATCTATCCCGTCTGCATTTTAATAAGTGCGGACATGTGTTCGCTTTCAAAGATGAAAAAAATTTGTAATACTGTCATAGTATAGCAATATTTCTATGGCGGTATTTCTGTATATAGCAGGGCAGAGAAAAACCGCAGGTGAAAATTCCTGCGGTTTCTATTTTCTCATACTCTTTACATTTTATTTTTTGTTGGCATCGGAACAAATTCCAGCTTTAATTGCATCCCTAATCCCTGTGCAAGTTTTTTCACCATACTCAGGCTGGGATTTCTTGTTCCATTCTCGATCCGGCTTATATCTGCCTGCGTAATTCCGGTTTTAGCTGATAAATCTTTCTGTGTCATATTCTGCTGCACTCTTGCATCAATCATCGCCTGGATAATATCATATTCCGGTTGCAATGCATCATATTCTGCCTTTACCTCTGGATTCTGCAATGCTCTTTTTTTATAATCTTTATAGCTACTCATTGCCATACCTCCGTTCATAATCTGCTTTATACTTCTTTGCCAGTTCTTTTTCTGCCTTTGGTGTCTTCTGCGATTTTTTTATAAATCCATTGGTCAGTACCGCCTTCTTGCCTACAATAAAGAAATACAGTACTCTTGTAATATCTGATCCCTGCTTGGCACGAAGCTCAAATATCCCATTCTCCAATGGTTTTGAATATGGCTCACGAAGCAATGGTCCGTTCATTTCCAGTAAATCAATTGTCCGCAATGTTTTTGCCAGCAACTTAGGCTCCAGGGAATCTAATAGTTCCTGCACAGGGCATCTTTCATCTTCTGTATCATATAAAATGATCTCGTACATTAGTATGCTCCTTCTTCTTTGTAATTATAATATGTCGTATTCAACATGTTTGTCAAGATGATTCCAAACACTTTTTCATATATGTTAACTTCCAGTATTTTTACGACTTATTTTACCGATAAAGATATACCGATTTATTAATCAAATGGTAACTCCTCCATGGCTGTATTTCATCCTTCAGCTTCTTCAACTCCTTAATCTCTGTTTCCAGAACCTTTTTTTCTTTCTCCATTACTATTTTTGCACTACTAATAATCTTCTGATAAAGTTCTAGAATCTCAGTCTCTAACGAAGCTTTCTCGACTTCTTTTATTTTTACGACTTCTCCATTCTGTCTAATATATTCATCTGCTTCTTTAAGAATTAATTCCTTGTCCAAGGTGGCAAATATCTCTGAACCACAAACCGGACAATGAACATCGCCATTCTCTTTGAGTGCGTCATCTCTATATTCAATTAACACTTGTTTATTTGCAGAAAGAGAAGATAACAGATTCAACATCTTATTATTCTTGGAAAGCAACTCAATATCTGCTGAAAGATCTTTCACCTTTTTTTCTTTTTCTTTTATTGCACTCTTCTTCTCATCAAAATCAGACTACGTAAACTCATTATTTTTTAAGGCAACAACATATTCCCCTTCCCGAAAAATCATGTCCTTCGAAAGAGACAATCCATTTATTTTCTTTAGTTTCTTTTCACGAATCGTAATTGCATCTGTATTCTTCAAAAATCCAATTTTCATTGCACGTTGAATATCTTCACTCTTCGTTTCCCAATAAAAAATAATCTATTTAATAATGGACTGTTGATTTTTTAAATCTTCATTTTTCACAAGCTCCGAAAGGCTTTCTTTCGCCACCTGATAACCGCAATTTACTACTTTTGTTCTCTGCTCTGTTAATTCCTCCTTATTCAGTCCGACAATCTCTAATTTTTCATCTTGATAAAATCGAGTCTCAGGATATGACATCTGTTTTGCATCTTCACGTGCTTTTTCTAATTGTTCCTCATAGATTGCCAGCTCTTTCGATGATAATATTTATGATAATTCTTCTATTTTTTTATCAGCTGCATGTAATTTATTATACCATTTTATAGGAGTATTGCTATGTTAACTATTCTTTTCCTATTATATTGTGCCATAAAGACGAATACCCTCTATGATCTGTACACAAGTGACGAGGAACAACTACAATTTATCCGCCAGTGGAATCGTGAACATTCTATATAAATAAACACAGAAGCCACGGTCTCCCGTAGCTTCCCCTTACAAATCCGAAAACAGATCTGCCTTATATGTATTCTTTTCTAATCTCTACCATACAAATCTCTTGTATATACCCTATCTTTCGCATCATCCAGACAGCTATCGTATCGATTGGCAATGATCGCCTGGCTCTGTTCTTTGAACTTCTCCAGATTATTCACTACCTTGCTGCCAAAAAATGTACTGCCATCTTCCAATGTCGGTTCGTAAATGATCACTGTTGCACCTTTGGATTTGATACGCTTCATTACTCCCTGAATTGATGACTGACGGAAGTTATCAGAGTTGGACTTCATGGTAAGGCGATATACGCCAATCACTACATTCTTCTCCATAGATGCATCATATGTATTTTCATCGCCATATGCATAGTATCCGGCTTTCTGCAGTACACGATCGCTCCGCATTGAGACTTATCTCTGCTGCATTATAAAGTCCTTTCGTGTAGGGCAAATAAGAATGAACCGATGCTCTGGAAAGACCTGTTACTTTCATAATCTCCGGAATCTTTTTCCCTGACCGGTTCAGATCATTGATTTCTGTACATATATCTGATGTGAATACATCGGCAGTAATAAGTAACTTACGAAGTTTAAGCAGACTAATATTTAACTCATCTGCCAGTGATCTTAAAGAATCTGCTTCTTCATAGGCATCTCTTAATTCTTGAAGAAAATTGTTAAATTGAAGTTCTGGATTATATTCTGGTTTCTTTTTTGGTCTTCCTGCCATTTTTATACCCCTATTTCCATGTGAATCCAATCGTCTTGCACCTAAAACAGAGGATTCACTGCTACCTCCTAATGCTCCGATAGCTGTCCTCTGTTTCTTATTTTATTTCTTTCGCTTTCTGGAATATCTAAATAATAGATAACACCACCTACTGCTCCACCAAGTGTATTATAGGTCAGATCTGATATTTGAAATGTCCCAAGATTTAAACCAACTGGAGCAAGTTGTTTGATTTCTCCGCCGAATTAGGAACCGATGCAGCTACCATGATGGCTAATGTTATTTTCATATTATTTCTTTTATTTTTCAGTTTTTTCAAATTAACTGCAAAAAATTGTAAAGAGGTCTGGTCCCTTTTAATCTTTAGGACGAAGTCCTTTTACAAGAGCCTGAAACTCCTGTTCCGTATCCACAAAATGATAAGGTGGATCTTGCATATATTCAGAATACTCGCAACAAATGATAATGTAGTGCTGCTGTTTCCATCCACTCGTATTAAAGATATCTGTAAATTCTTCCTCCGATGATGTATAATAAATAGCCTTTACCGATAGTTTTAATCCCTCACCTAATTTCTATGTATTATTCTCTGTATATAATTCTTGCAAACGACTTTTTATACCATCATTTAATCCATTATCTTGGTATCCGTGATAACAATTCTTACGATGACATCGAAAGGAATAATACTTTCCCTTGTATTTTGATACTAGATGTTTATCATCTTCATTAATTTGAATTGCCCCATTCAACGCTATTTGAGCTTCTTCATTATTCAAATCCATTGGACTTCCCCATCCGTAATTAATCTTATGTTTAGGATTCTCCTCATAAATCCTATATCCAATAGAACTAGAACTTTCTTCAAGATGCTCTTTCTGTGAAATATTCTTTAAAAATGATTCTATTTGTTTTCCATCCAGATTTTCATATATACCTTCTAAAATACTTTCAGCAAAAATGTCATTTGTTATTATACTAAAAACTGCCTTTCCCTCAGAGCAAGCATATCCACACTGTTCTGAACTGTGTTCTCCTATCTTGAAGCTTCCTGAATCTTCGTTAATCTTATTAAAATTAGATAAATATGTTCTTATCAAAGTTTTATACTTTCTTGGCAGAACATCTTCTCCCTCACTAAATAATTGCCCAAAATAGTATCCTGGTGCAAGTTCACTTCCCGAAATTTTTTCTTTAGCATACAACTTAAAAGATTTGTCTTTTTTTCGTAACTCTGCTAAAATTTCTATCGCTACTTTAATATTTTCAATCGCAACATATTTATCGGAACATTTGTGCCTCCATGCAATATCATTTAAGATAATCTCCATACATTAATCTCCATTCTGCCATCTCATCATGATGTAAATAACATTAAATGCATATCTTCTCATCCGTCACTTAAAACAATTCCGCTAAAGCATTATCCCATTCATCAAAAAATCCTTCTGGCCATATATCAATATTACCATCTTCGTCCATTTCTGGAGCATAGATATTCACATTATATCTAAACCCTACATCTTCTTTCATAAAGAAAAATATTTTCACTTGTTCGGGAGAAATTTCTTGCTTCTTTGTACATATCCTTATTCCATTCAATATATGATCACTATGTGTCTCTACTATAATCTGAGCATCTGTTCTTGCCGCTTTTACCAACAATTCACCTATTATTCTCTGTGCTTTTGGATGTAAATGAGCTTCAGGATTCTCAATCAATATTAAATCATCTTTCTTTGCTTTTAATAGTGCAACTATAATCGGTAATACATATGTGATACCAAAGCCGCCATTAACGGGTCTATAAGGATTACTAACTCTATCACGGCTTCTTTCTGTATATCTTAAACTTACTGCATCCGCTTCTAAAATCTGTGATAATCGAAGAGAAAATCCTCTAAATATCTTATCCATCCATTGGTTTACATAATATAGTAATGACTTATTCTTTGAGTCATCCCAAAACACCTCGTCAACCTCTATAGAATCTCCATACTTTTCTAAAAAATTCAATGCATTCTCACCATGCATGCCTAATAATAAGCCTTCTTCAACAGAAGAATATATTGTCTGTGGTGAAATTCTTTCTGCTGATAAATATTCAAAGGAGTCTCCCCACAAATTAAAGCCATTATCTCCATCAACAACTTCTTCTCGTTCTATTAGCATCCGTTTTTCAGCTTCATATGCATAAGTAAGTTTTTCTTTTCCGTAATCTCCCTCCAAAACATACGAAATATCTTCATCATCCTCTGCATACTCATATAAAATATCCTTCGCCATTCCTAAATTTACATATTTTCCATATGTTAATAATATTTTAGTATGACCAGCCTGCTCATATGTCTGACGTAACAAAAGTAATGATTGCATTAAGGATGACTTTCCACAACCATTTGCCCCTGCTAAAAGATTTAAGTTTCCAAATTCAAACTTAACATCTGATAAACACTTAAAATTCTTTAATTGTAATGAATTAATTTTCATCTAGCACCTCTTTTACCATTCTCTGAATCGCTTCATTTCTTCTGATAAATGAACGATATTTTCCTGAACCAATATCACTATAAAATGAACTTTTTTTATCCAATTCTTGAATATACTTCTCTCTAAGCTTTTCTTTATTTATTACAAGATGTGCTCTCTGATCATCATCTAACATAGATACTGCATTCATCCAAGACTCAAATAAAGCTGTGTTAATCGGCTTTCTAGCCTTTGGTTTTAACTTTGAAATTCTTCTAAAAGCATAAATCCCAAATATTTCAAAATTACATTCTAATGCTTTAAAATATGTCTCTTTATATTCTTCTATTGTTTCTGGTTCCTGCCTATTTAAAAAGGACATAGCCTTATTTAAATACGAATCCATTGTATTATTCTGATATTCTTCCGCTCCCATATATCTTAAAGCCAGATATCTGAGAGCCATTTCTCTATCCTGCATTCTCTTTGAAGGAACATCTCCGTTTGTAACTCTTCTAAAGGTGTCATTCTCAACTAAATCTCTCACTAATTCTGTCGCTACCCCTTGATATAACGCATGCCTTATCTCCTGTGATTCTAACTTTAATCCAGGTGTATTAATTCTTTTAAATAAACTATATTTAACATCCTCCGGTGTATCAGGCAGTATTAAATAAAATGCTAATTGTCCCTCCTCTATCCTTCTTTGATAAACACGCGGTAAATCTTCCATACTACATCCGTTATAATCAGCAAGATACTCCAAATCCTTTAACTTCCACTCATGATCTAACATAAATTCTTTTAAAGTACAAAGTCTTTGTAAACCATCAATAATATCCCATTTATTTGTGTCTCTTCCATCAAAATACATTGGAGGAATTGGTAACTGAATCATCAACGATTCAATCAACTGACTCTTCACACTCTGACTCCATAAACTTCTCTTACGTTGGAATTCCGTATCTATATTAATCTCCCCATACTTTATCTTTTTAATAATGGATTCTACACTAAGTATTTTAGATACAATGGTAATCTTACTAGAATCAAGAAATCCATTATTGGGTTGTTCTGAATCAACTGCCAGTAAAATATTTTTATTCTCTACATATTCTACTACTTCCTGATATATACTATTCGAATATTTTCCAAGATCATTCAGTAATTGAATAATGGTGTTATTGCTCAACTGTCCCTTTTCCTGTCCGATTTCTATTAGTTTTCCTAATTCTTCTCTTAACTTCCCATCCATAATTTCACCTGTAGTATGCTATTTCTCTTTATTATATCCGTATTGTTATTTTATTAATCAAATTAATCAAAATATTAAAAAATAATTTATTTTCTATTTTATAATAACATCCATAGCATCTTGTAGCAAGAATTATATCATATCTCTTATTCTTTCTGGTATATCCTAAAACTCTTTTTTCTTTGCTTTTTTGATTGCCTTAGACTGTGAGACAGAAAGCCCTTCTAAAAGCCACCGGTATTCCTGCCGGGTCAGTGTCCTTACTTCAGAAGCATTGCGGGGCCATTGATAGACTTCCTCATATCTGTATAACCTGTGACCAGCCGAATAGACTGAACCCGTGAGATATCCCCTAACATAAGGACTGCAGGGCACGTAAGACGTTTTCAACCGTACTCTGCTCAGCGTTGTTTTCAATCTCTAAAAAGTGCCCTGATAAGAAAGACGAACTGGTACAGCATCCATTTCCTGGCAGGGAATGGATAGGTCCCTTTGTGGACAGCTGTTTTTATCCACAAAAAAGAAAGATTTATTTTCTACATAATGCACAATCATAAAAGATATCTTGGCGGTGCAGTAAGTTCCGTTATCTTTTTCTTTGGTGCGATGGATAATCCCTCCATCAGCCATTTAAACTGCTGGGGAGTGATCTCCTTAAGTTCATCTTCAGAACGGGGCCATTGAAAACGGCTGTCTGTAGAAAGCCGTTTATAAACAAGACAGAATCCATCTCCTTCAAAAATAAGCCCTTTTATCCTGTCAGTCCTGCGGCCGCAGAATAAAAAAAGGACATTTTTTTCATAATGGTCACATCCAAAAGATTCCCGTATCATTGCCGTAAGGCCTGGGATCCCTTTTCGGAGATCTGTATAACCTACTTTTAGAAATATCCTTTTGAACCCAGCTGCATCATTAAACATGAATAATCCCCCGGAGTTTTCTTAACAGTTCTTCCGAAGCAGTATTAGCAATCTCCACGGTCAGATCTCCTGAATGGATGATCACATCTGGTCTGAAAGTAGAGGATCCGATCTCTGACGTGACAGGACGGATCTCGACAAAAGCAGGATGGGAAGATTTTTCTTCCTTAACATCAGGGACGAGGGCAGAAGAGGCAGGAGAAGAGCTTTGAGATTCCATCTGTTGGTAAGCTTCCTGCCGGAGAATTCTCTGCCAGTAAAAGAATTGTTTATCGGAGATGCCATTGGCTTTGCACCATGTGGTTTTTGGCATACCACTTGCAAGACATTCATTGATGATAGCTGTCCATTGTTCACAGCGTACTTTGTGTGTGATCTTATCCATAACATAACCTCCTAGGGTTATTATCTCATAGGAAAGAGGCTGTGTCATGGTACCCATGGTTTACCGTGTACAAAAAGACCGCCACATGACGGTCTAAAATTAATTTTAATGTAAAATATCCAAATATTTAGTTATGAAAATTGTTTCCACATAATTTTTTCTATATTCCCAGTATACTTACTTATTCCACTCCATAAAAATTCTCTCAAACTTTTACATACAGTATATTCTTTAGGACTTCCGTATGCTGTCCGGCCACTTTCATAGATAAATTTATTATCAACAAAAAAACGAATTGCTTTATCATATGAGTTGGACAGCAAACCACCTGTCTTTCTTTTATTTTCCCATATTTTAATATTTTCAATTTGAGAATCAGCCATCAATTTTAATATTCTTTCATCTGATATATAAGCAGCTAATAATTTATCGCAATCACGCATTATATCCCACTTTTTTTGAAATTGATTAGCACTTATATATTTATGTTTATTAAGAACATTTTCACATCTCGATAGCAAAAAATCTTTCTGCGCCATCATGGCTCTAAACACATTCATATCCAATGTTAATCTATACTCCCGATTTTTTCCATTTCCAAGACTTGCCAATAATGTAAATCCGTTCTCTATATTTACATCATATATCTCGTTCTCAATAAGCCACTCTCTAACTTGAATTTTTTCAACATTACAAACCTGTTTTGTAAGAATGTAATATGTAAGTATCTTTTCATCAGCTGTGCTTAATTGAAACGATTCTTTTAATTCTAATTGTTGTTGAATCTCTTGTCTATTCTCTTCAATAGGTCTCTGTATTGAATTAATTTCATCTAAAAGGTGATCCCGACATCTCTCCCAAATAGCAAAGGATTTCTCCCTTAATCCAAACTCTTTTGTTAAATCATCTATAAACTGCTTAAGATTATTCTTAAGTTCGGCAGAATCTCCTTCAAGCTTCATTGCCTTCTTTCTAGGATTTACCGCACCATCTATCTCTGCAAATTCAAACCCTGGAAGCAAAATACTATCATACTTCTTTTGAAGTACCCAGGCAGCTCCCATTTCATTTAAACATGCTGCGCTTTTGTAATAATTATTAGATAGTATGAATAATACATGTAAATCATAGTTCATAAACTGATCTTTAAGATATTTATAAATATTTTCCCCATATCCAATACCAAAACCAGGAATTGAAGAACAAAAAACTTCTTCTTGTGTCAGCCCCATACTTACCAATAAATCTACAATAGCAGAAACATATGCTTTGTCTTTCTCTGAATGAGATATGAATAATTTCTTTAGTTTTCCATCCATTTGTACTTCCTCCTTATTGGCTAATCTTTCCTTACATGGATCATTCTCTTCCTTTTCGATTAGTTGCTTTTCAAATACAGCAGGAATAGAAATCTCTAATTGTAAATATCTGTTTAATACATTTTCTATTCTTCTTGCTATTTGTGTTATTATTTCCACATTTGGAGTATATAGCAATTGTTTATACATATAATCTTTATTTTTTATATCCAAACAATAATAGTCTGGAAGACTCCTCAATCTCGCCAATTCTCTATGTGTCATCTTCCTAATAATTCTTTCTTTTCGAACTAATGGAATCTTTATCAAATTCATGCTTACTAAATCTGTTTCTATGTATTTATGTTCCTTTGATTTCCAGCAAAAAAATGTATCTTTTTTACTTATTTCATCAACTTGATTCATTTTAATATCATAATAATAATCCTCTACCTCTGTATTCTCTAATATCTCTTCTATTAACCATTCTTTTTTTATTCCAAAATCAGGAAACTCAAACTCATTTTCTAATGGTTCGATAATTGCCACTAAGTAAATTTTTGTTTCTGCTATCGGCAATCCCGTCGCTTTTTCTGTAGATATACTATTATATTTGTACCTATATCCCTTATTTGTTAAATCTTTTAATAAATACTTGAAGCAATCTAATCGTAAATACCTTCGAGGAATCAAAAAAAATATTACGGGTATTCTATAATCTAAGATCAGATTCATGGCGTCTCCAAAATTATCTTCTTTCTTACCTGCACCCTTAAAAGAAAAATCCCTAGAAAAATCGCATGCTAATATATTTATATCACAAAGTTTTTCTGTATTACTATTAAAAAAATCTTTTAATCTATATATTCTACCCTTTATATTTGTCTCATAAAGCTTAATTGCTTTTTCATCTTTCTCATAGGCAGCAACAACTTTACAACCAGCCTTTTCAAATCCTATTGTCATTGCCCCTATACCTGCTCCCAATATTATAACTTTATTCTTCATAAGCTTATTCTCCGTAATACTTTAAAATTATTTATCTCCAATTTTTATCATAATAAAATTGGCACAGAAATCTATGAATCTTTATTTTCTAGTTTTCCCCGTTGTATATAGTATATCTATTTTTTATATCATATCACACGATATTCTATATTCGCCGTCCATTAATTTTCTATTGTCAAGAACCTCATTTATGATAATAGTATGCTGTCTCATATATTGGCACATACACTACATCAGAAAAAAGATAATCATATCCTTCGTTTACCGGTATAATATGTCGGAATAAATCTTCCATTAACTTTTTCAAAATGAATTGCCCCTTGCATGGAATAATCTTACAATGATTATAATTCCTAATATAATCTATAATTTCTATAAATTTATTATTTGGATCATCATAATTATAAAAGAAATTTAGATCTCCACAAATTATCAACAATTTTTTTGCCCACTATATTATCATATATATTCCAATTCTTTTCAATTAAAAATTTTTATGAATCATACACCATACTCTTCTTTCAATTCATCAATTATTTCATAGGGAAAAAGCTCTGCTGAGCCTTCTTCACTTTCCAAATATTCTATCATTTTTTGTGCTAACTCTCTCCCCTGTTCACTATGTATTTTCTCTCCATTCCCTATTACCTTGGTCAAATTTCTTTCAATCCATACTTGGTCATAAACCTCCAACTGATAAATCAACTTTTGCACGCCATCTCTATACGCAAACTCATTTTTCTCTTCTACATCTCCAAGTGTATTATATAAAACCTCAAGCTGCCACATAATGTTTCTGGCATTTAAATCCATTGGCACATAAACTCTTACATTATCATCTGGAAGAATACCCTCTTTAGAAACTATTTCTCCAGATAAAGCTTTTTCGTAATCAATTCTCATTTCATATGAATTATTCATTATAAAATCTAATTCATTAATATACATCGTCTCTTTGTGAATCGGATGTGTGTCTAATTTATAATACATAAATTTTATTTCTCCTATCTTTTACTTTTTCAAGTATCTATGTAGCTAAATAATCAAACGCCATACTATATATAACTGTACATATCTTAATAGCATCTTCAAGATTTGTCCTTTGCAATTTTTCTTTTAATAATTCCACCATTAAATTATTATAATCAATATTCAATAAAAGAGACCTTGTATCTATCTCTAGCCGTATCTACCGCTTCTCTATATATTTCTCTGCTCATATCAACCCTCATAAAAATTCTTTATAAAATAATTCCTACAACTCTATATCATCCAACAAACAAATGTTTCTACCGTATTTTTAACCGTACCATCTACTTGGCAAAATCCTGCTACGTAATCAACTAACTAATCTCAATTATACAAGAAAACAAAAATCCTGCAAGCACACAGTATTACACCTTCCTCATGTAATATTACAATTGTTTTGGAAACAACATTGTCACAATCATCTAAACTCAAATATTTATATTTAATTTTAGCATTTCTCACTCGCCCAATCAACCATTTTTCATTTTTATTTACATTTTATTCCTATTTTGTGGTAAATTTATATTGCAATTAAATATTAAGGGGACAAAGAAGTATTATTATAGAAAACGCAGGAGGTATTCAAATGAAAAACCTTTTATTCTGTGTTTGAGCAAAAGCATTTACTGGCTCTTTTTTTATTAAATCCATCACATAACTGTCATGCAGAATTGCATAAACAAGGAATCATTAATGCATCTCCTATTTTACGAGAAACTCTGTAATATATCCATGTTAATCTAATCACTCTCAGGCAATGAAGCAGGGATTTATCTCTGCTTTCCCATTTTCTTCTCTATTGCTTCTGGCACTCTGATCAGACCAAATCTCCATAGTATCGGATAGATATATGAAACTCCTCTAATATCTCCAAGTGCTTTCGGTTTCTTCACTTCTTCTGATATCCTCTTACTATTTTCAAATGCCAGCACTATACTACTCCAGGCGAGACTTTTGCTCTTCTCTCTCCGGTCTATCAGCAGCTCTCTGTTATACTCTCCATTCTTCCCAATCTTTAATTTATAGCGGAACGGTAATCCTGTTGCCGTTTTAAATGGATAATCCTGAAATGCAATAACAGCTTGCCACAAATTTTCCTCTGATGGTATTTCCTGTAGAAACCGAACCTGCTCCTGTCTGATCTTATATGTCCGGCACCGCTCCGCATTTAGACTTATCTCTGCTGCATTATAAATTCCCTTAGTGTAGGGCAGATAGGAATGAACCGATGCTCTGGAAAGACCTGTGAGTTTCATAATCTCCGGAATCGTTTTCCCTAACTGATGCAGAGCATTGATTTCTGTGCATGTATCTGATGTAAATACATCTGCAGTAATAAGTAGCTTTCGAAGCTTAAGTAAACTGATATTTAATTCTGCAGCCAGTAATCTTAAGGAATCTGCTTCTTCATAGGCATCGCTTAACTCTTGAAGAAAATTATTAAATTGAAGTTCCTGATTATATTCTGGCTTCTTTTTTGGTCTTCCTGCCATTATGCATCTCCTATTTTTATGTGAATCTAATCACGCTGTAGTTAAAACAGAGGATTCACTGCTATCTGCGAGCTAATGCTCCAATAACTGCCCTCTGTTTCTTGTTTTATTTTTCGTTTTTGGCAATATCTATGCCCTATTAAATAATTATCCTAACAGGAAAAACAATGCTATAATCAATACTATAATAATACAGATATATATTATAAATGTACTCTTTTTAATCTCTTTATTATTTACAAGCAAAATAATTAAACCTAAAAATAAGGCAATTACAATTCCTAATGATACATTTATCGTGGCAATATACCTACCATTCATATTTTTATTTGTAATATTGGTAAAATTAACCATCAGCAAAGAAAATATCGATACAAAAATGCCCATTAATGTTAAAATATTTGCATATATGTGATTAATTTTCTCATCTAAATCACGACCTGCATCCTTAATTCGCTCCATTCTCTTTTCATATTCATCCTTATATCTCGCCATTCCCAAATATTCATCTTCATTATTAAATGAAGCCCCCGGTTGGTTATCATAAGTCTGTTCTGGAATTTCTTTTAATTCTTCAAAAAGAATCTGCGCAATAGTATCTTCTTCTTTAATTTTAATAGTTCCTGCCGAAATATTTTGAACCCTTAAATATAAATACGTCTCATGTCCTGGATAATAATGAGGTCCACTTACACAAAGTCCCTGCCTCATACGTGAATTCTTCTCACCAATTCTTCCCATTAAATCATCTGGCATATGTATTTTTTCCGCTGTTTTAATAAATACTATTTCGCCTGGTTTCAACACATATTCCTTTAAATATTCACTATTTCCTACAATTTCTTTTATATGAAGATCATATGATATAGCATTAACACTTGCTTCATTATAATTTTTAACAAAAATTTCAGTGCTACGCTCTTTTATATTTTTGTCAACTAATATCATAGTCTTCCACCTCTTTTCATTAATATATTTCATTATAGCACAGCCTTTTTCAAATTCAATATATCTGACTATGATTTTGTAATTGTTTTTTTATATACACAAAATTTGAATCAAACTCTCCATCTACTATATCTGAAAAAGACCGGCTCTGTATGATTATGGCTATCTACTCTGGTCTCTTTTTTAATTTCCAGCATACCTTTTCTTTTTATTTTCATGTTAATCTAATTATAGTATACTCAAAACAGAGGACACCTTTGCTAATCCTCCGTTTTATTTTCTTCTATCACCGATAAAGTTATATCCTATATAATATATTATTCCACCTATTGCCCCACCAAGTGTATTGTAGAGCAGGTCTGATATTTGGAATGTCCCAAGATGAAATAATAGCTGAGTAAATTCTATCACGAATGAAAAAACTGCTACAACTTTTGTTGCTTTCCAAACGGTTTTTCCAAATCCAATACTCTTGGATTCACCAAGTAATTCTTGTTGAAATGTCCATAATAACAAAATAGAAAATGGTATAAACAATATGAAATTCTCTATAGATTCTGTTGTAAACTGTCCATCTTCATATAGTCCCCATCCTCCAAAAAGCTTTCCAAGTGGATCAAACCATATCTCACGATTTAAAACTGTTCGGAGTAATATCATTGCTGTATAAAAAGCTAATAAGAATGTCCGGCGAAAATTAGATGAACTTTTAAATGTTCTCCACCATGTTGCAAACATATTTCGGATAAAATTATTCTTTTTCCACCCATGCTCCTTACCATATAAATATAAGAACATTGTTAAAAAGGCAAGGAGAACGGCAGCCCAGAAGGGCTGATAAAGTGCTGATAATACATTATATACTATTTTACTAAATATTTCGATTATCTTACTTCCCATCGTTCTCCTTTATTATTTATTTCAAATCTTCAAATAAATTCTTCTGATATACCCCATCTTCTATCAGTCTGGCAAATGATTTCACTACATAATCTTTGTCTTCTTTATAAGTTACTCCAAACCACTTATCATTTGTATCTAAGACCTTTACAGAAACTTTCCCAGCCTGAAGAAGTTCATCTATGTAGATTGGCAGTAAATATTCTACTTTCAGAATATCTTTGTTTCCCATATTTGCAAAGAACTCTTTAAAACCATCTTCTAAAGTCTGCATGAATTCCGGTGTAAGTCCCCACATATTCATAGATGCGTAGGATTCCGCATTAATTGAAGTGAGCTGTCCATCGTTGTCTACTGCTGCACCCTTTGGAGTCTTAACAATATTAGAAGTTTCATGTACTGCTGTGAGATAACCTTCCTCATTTGTCTCGCAAATCCCTCTGGTAACGGCACCATTCTCACTTAACGTATTCTTCAAAATGAAACCTGCCATACAGAACTGATTGGCTTTTTCTGGTACATAGCCTACAAGGAAATCATGAAGCTTAACAAATGCTTCTTTTCCATAGTAGTCATCTGCATTTATAACTGCAAATGGCTCATGCAGAACTTCTTTACAAGCAAGAACAGCCTGGCCTGTTCCCCAAGGTTTGGTACGTCCTGCTGGAAGCCCCACACCTCCTGGAAGTTCATTTAATTCCTGATATGCGTAAGCAATCTCTACATCAAGTTCTTTACAAATCTTTTCAATACGATCACCGATTGCTTCTTTAAATGCGTCCTTAATATCCTTACGGATAATAAAAACTATTTTGTTAAATCCTGCTTCGATTGCATCATGGATAGAATAATCCATGATGATTTCTCCATTTAAACCAACTGGAGCAAGTTGTTTGATTCCACCGCCGAATCGGGAACCGATGCCGGCAGCCATGATTACTAATGTTGTTTTCATATTATCCCCTATCTCTTATATATTTTTATCTAAAAAATTGTACAAAAAGTTTTTGTCTATAAATAAATCAAAAAAATTTGCCTGCCTCAAATAATATATTATTATAATATTCGATATCTTCCCATGAACCAATATATTTTTCTAAATCCTTATTAATTGCATCTAGAGAATCCCAAAATAATTTTTCCCCTGATTCATCTACAAGAGTTCCATATAATGTACGAAACTCAATTTCTAAATCTCTGATTGAATTCTCTAAATCTTCATTCAAAATTCCATTAATCCTAAGCAAATCATAGTTTTGCATGATATTTCTAATTGATTGATTTATTTTCTCTACACTATCCTTTAATTGTCCTCTAAAGAAATCTAATAGCTTTTCCCTACGTTCTTGCGGACACTTTTCATATTCTTCTTTAACATTCTTATACCAATCAATCCAAGTAAATTTCTTATTTTCAAAAATACGCTCACCTTTTTCATTTTTGTAAGCAACAAGACAAATATGTGACCATTCCCATAAATATATACTTATATGAAATTTAAGTTCTTTATATGCAGTATCATATAATTGATTTAGCTTTTCATTCTCATGTTTAACATTATTAACTTCAAATATCCATGCAACAATAACCGAAGCAAAACATCCATATGATATATTCAAAATAATTCCTGTAAGAATTTCATACTGCTTATTGTAATCAATTGCCGTAAACCACTGACCGAGCCCTATTCCCATAACTGCATATATCACTAAAATTATGAATAGCTCATGATTTACCTTTTTAGGATTTTCTATAGTCCGCTTCATTTTTATTTCCTCTAAAAAAAGATTTTTTAAAACTTAAACGTATCCTTCACTCCAACCCACTTCTGATCCTTCTCAGATAAGTTCAGCTTCGTTCCATCCTTCAAAGTATATCCCTCTGCGGAAGCTGTTCCATTATATTCTCCAACTAATTCTGGCCACTCAATACCGATTTCAGGATCATTCCAGGCAAGTCCGCCTTCGTCTCCCGGATGATAGAAGTCTGTACATTTATAGCAAAACTCTGCTGTATCACTTAATACTAAGAAGCCATGAGCAAAACCTTCGGAGATATAGAACTGTTTTTTGTTTTCTTCTGTAAGCTCTACACCATACCACTGACCATATGTTTTACTATCAGAACGTAAGTCTACAGCTACATCGAATACACGTCCCTTGATAGCTCTTACGAGCTTGCCCTGTGGGTACTGTTTCTGGAAATGAAGTCCTCGTAACACACCTTTTGTACTCATGCTCTGGTTATCCTGTACGAAGTTTATGTCAAGTCCGGCTTCTTTCATGTCGTTAAGGTTATAGGTTTCCATGAAATAGCCACGGTCATCTCCGTGAACGGTTGGCTCGATTACATATAATCCTTCGATTGGTGCTTTTGTTACTTTTATCTGTCCCATTTTTCTTACTTCCTTTTTTATCTTAAATTATGCTGTTTATATTTGTAGCTATCCAAAACATACCGCAAAATTATATGTTTGTGAATAGCTACTGAGTGTTTTATATTCTAATCGCTGAATACTTTTATTATGTCATTATTCAATATCATATTGTTACCTAATAACATAGTTTCTTCAAATACTCTATTTCTTCTAGTATTCGATTTCTTTTAAATATCTGCTTAATGCATCCTGCCATGTTGGCAATGGGGTAAAACCAGCTTCTACAAGTTTTGTTTTATCTAATCTGCTGTTGAATGGGCGGGCTGCTTTGGATAAGCCGTATTCTTCTGTTGTTACAGGTACTACGTTTGTGGTATAGCCTGCCTGTTTAAAGATTTCGCAGGTAAAGTCATACCAGGAAATGTAGCCGCCTTCGTTTGTGGCATGGTAATAGCCGTATTTGTCGGTTTCAATCATATCCACAAGAAGTCTTGCTAAATCGTAAGTATAGGTTGGGGTTCCAATCTGGTCGGATACGACACTAACGGTATCGTGTGTCTTTCCTACGTTAAGCATTGTTTTTATGAAATTCTTTCCGTTTAATCCAAATACCCATGCAATACGGACGATAAAGTATTTATCAAGATTACCGCTTACTGCCTGCTCACCTTCTAATTTCGTCTGACCGTAGACATTTAATGGTTTGTAGTCAGTACAGTCTGGTAACCACGGTTCTGTTCCCTGTCCATCAAATACATAGTCTGTGGAAGTGTAAACCATTTTAGCATCAAGCTTCTTGCAGACTTTAGCGATATTTTCTGTTCCGCCGGCATTGATAGCACGAACTTTTTCTACTTTATCATCGTCTTCTGCGAGGTCTACTGCCGTCCATGCTGCACAGTGGACAACAACATCTGTTTTCTGTTCTGTGAGAACTTTTTCTACTGCTTCTTTATCTGTGATGTCTAAAGAAACATAAGGCATTGTTGTAACAGCACTTCCGTCCTGCACTCCAGAATATTCTGGAGCGATGTCAGAGCCGATTCCTTCATAACCTCTTTTATTTAATTCATTCATGACATCATGACCAAGCTGGCCTGCCACACCTGTTACAAATACTTTCATTTCTTATCGCTCCTAATATTCTTATCTGTTTCCGTACATTTTTTCGTAGTAATTCTGATATTCGCCGGAAATGATTGTTTCCCACCATTCCTTGTTATCTAAATACCACTGAATTGTCTTCTTAATTCCGTCTTCAAATTTTGTTTCTGGTAACCAGCCTAATTCGTTATGAATCTTTGTTGGGTCAATAGCGTAACGCATATCATGACCTTTACGGTCTGTTACATGAGTGATCAGACTTTCCGGCTTTCCAAGTTCTTTACAGATAATCTTTACAATGTCAATGTTCTTCATTTCATTGTGACCACCAACGTTATAAACTTCTCCAACACGTCCGTTATGGATGATTAAATCAATCGCACGACAATGATCCTCTACATATAACCAGTCACGAACATTTAATCCTTCACCATAAACAGGTAATGGCTTATCTGCTAAAGCATTGGCGATCATTAATGGGATTAACTTCTCTGGGAAATGATATGGTCCATAATTATTAGAACAACGGCTGATTGTTACAGGCAGTCCATAAGTTCTGTGGTAAGCAAGAACTAATAAGTCTGCTCCTGCCTTTGAACTGCTGTATGGAGAACTTGTATGGATCGGTGTCTCCTCTGTAAAGAATAAGTCCGGTCTGTCTAATGGAAGATCTCCGTAAACTTCGTCAGTGCTTACCTGATGGTATCTCTTGATACCATATTTACGGCAGGCGTCCATCATAACAGCAGTTCCTTTAATGTTTGTGTCTAAGAAAATCTCAGGATTTTCAATAGAACGGTCTACATGAGACTCTGCTGCAAAGTTCACAACCATGTCTGGATGCTCTTCTTCAAATAATTTATAGATTGCTTCTCTGTCACAAATATCAATCTTACAGAAACGGAAATTAGGGTTATCCATTACTGGTGCTAAAGTAGATAAGTTTCCTGCATATGTAAGCTTGTCCACGCATACAATCCTATAATCAGGATATTTATCTAACATATGAAATACAAAGTTACTTCCAATAAATCCGGCTCCTCCGGTTACGATAATTGTCATTCTTTTTTCCTTCTTTCTTAATACAAATGTTCCTGGTATTTTCCATCCAGTACGTCTTTCAGATATTGTCCATACTGGTTTTTCTTTAAGACTTCATAAACTTTCAGAACTTCCTCTTTAGAAATCCATCCATTTAAGTAGGCAATTTCTTCCAAGCAGGCAATCTTTCTGTGCTGATGCTGTTCTACTGTCTTGATGAAGTTCGTTGCATCCACTAAAGATTCGTGTGTTCCCGTATCTAACCATGTGAATCCCTGTCCAAGAAGTTCTACATTTAAGCTGTTATCTTCTAAATAGATACGGTTTAAATCTGTAATCTCAAGTTCGCCTCTTGCACTTGGCTTTAAGTTCTTGGCATACTCCACAACACGGTTATCATAGAAATACAGACCAGTTACACAGTAATTACTCTTTGGATGTTCTGGTTTCTCCTCGATAGAAACAGCTTTTCCATCATGATCAAACTCTACGATTCCAAAACGTTCCGGGTCATCTACATAGTAGCCAAATACTGTAGCACCCTTTCCTGTTTCTGCGTTCTCAACCGCTGCCTGTAATCTCTTCTTTAATCCATGACCTGCAAAAATATTGTCACCAAGAACCATTGCCACTGGCTCATCACCAATAAACTCTTCCCCAATGATAAACGCCTGAGCAAGTCCATCCGGACTAGGCTGTATAGCATATTGAAGATTCACACCAAACTGGTGTCCATCCCCTAATAAATCCTGAAATCTTGGTGTATCTGCCGGTGTAGAAATAATCAAAATATCTCTGATACCTGCATTCATCAATACGGACATAGGATAATAAATCATTGGTTTGTCATAAATAGGCAGTAACTGTTTAGAAGTTACCATTGTTAACGGATACAGTCTTGTGCCAGAACCTCCGGCAAGAATAATTCCTTTCATATGTTTCTCCTTTGTTAATCATTATGGACTTTTATAATTTCAAGACCATGTTTGTTATTTATATAATTTTTATCAAATCAATTAATCTAAATTCTCAGATAAAATATTTTCCTTCATTAAAAGATGAGAACCACATTTGGCCTTAAACTTTCGAAACTTATTACCTTGAATCTTATGTGTCTTAGCCTTACTACATACAATCCGATAAAAAAATGAATATCCCTGTAGCTCTGCCTTGCACATTCTTTCTCCTACCGCCAATTGTTCTACAGCATCATCTATATTCTTACCTTTTAATTCAATAAAATATGCTTTTTTCGTGCTGTCATTTACAAGGAGAAAATCACAACATGTTATCTGTGAAAACACTTCTCCATCCAGCTTATAATGTCTTAAATCAAACTTCCTTTGTGGATTAGTCGCACGATGTTCCCTTCTTGTTCCTTTATCTTGTGAAACAACAATAGCCTGATTTCTCTCACATTTAGACTTCTCAGGAGTAAGGAGCATATCTACTCTACCTCCATTCCACTATCGTACCATAATTCTAACATCCTATCATAATCACGGTTTATTACATCGGAAACTCCATCAATAACCTCATTATCAATTGATTCAAACTCTTTATCTAGGCAGGATCGAATAACTCCCGATTCAACATAATAAGCAGACAATTTTTCAAACTGCAACCACTTTAAGCGATTCATAATCTTTTCCACTTTTGACTTATTAACCTTCTTCGAAATTCTATTCGCATAAAGCATGTTATTGATTGTTCCTAAAATATATGGACTGTGCGTTGTCAAAAGCACTTTATTACCACCGTTTTTCGCTAATGAAATAAACTCTGTCATTAATTTCTGTGCATCAGGAAAAAGATGTGATTCCGGTTCTTCAATAATAAAAAATGTCTTTTTATTATTAAGCAGATAATAAAATACTACATTTAAAATCCATACCGCTTCCTGCTGACCTGAAGAAGCAAAATTAATCTTTACATATCTATCTTGGGATACTTGTAATCGTTCTTCTCCATCCACATTTCTATATTCTCCATGCAAGATTTGCTTCATTAAATCCGCACACTGTTTCAAATTCTCTTTATTTATCTTAATATCTGTTAACTCAATCTTATCTTTTATTAATGTCTCTATACTACTTGAAAAAGACGGCTTCAACTGCATTATTCTCTCGAGGTAATCCTGAGTACAATAATCTAAACTTCTTTTCTGATCATCATTCATAACACTGTACATATACATTAACTGGGAGCTAAATAGAGTCATCATACTTCTACCGGCAGGAATATAAATAACTTCCTCTGTGTTTTCAAATAATATATCAATATCTTGCTTTAAATTTCCACTATTATGAAGACTAAGTCGAGCATCAAATGACATATTGTCATATTGACTAAGAAAATCCGTTAATTTGTCACTAAAATCAATCCATATATAATTTCGTGAAACAGGGTCATGTTTTAAACAAATCTTTATACAAACCGAGTCAGTATAATAATATTTTATAGACATTCTATTATCCATACACCAAGTAGAACCGAAAGTTTGTAAAAAGGTTGAGCGAATTTCTTTTATCAAACGAGCTTTTACAGATAATTCCCGACCACCTATATTAATTAAAAATGGTCTATCAATCACTTTTACTATAAGATTTCTAATATTCTTAAAGAAAAAAATACTCTTCGCAATCGTGCTCTTTCCAGATGCCTGCGGTCCTGTAAAAATCGTAAAATCATTTATGTTAAAATCGCAATAATCAATTGGTCCCAATTTCTTTATTACTATTCTCTCCACTCTTTTATCACCTCTCACATTACCACCTCGATTTATTTATTATTCTACCATTTCTTTTTTACTTTTTCAATCTTTTTTGTAATTTTATTCCATTATTTTTACTTGTCATATTTCCTAGTAGCTATAATTCTCTACTTCTTTAAAATGATAGTAAATTCTTTATAACATTCGTAACTGTATTACTAGCTAATATACCAGCTAATATATTCTTAAAAGATTCTTCATCTGGAAGTTCTATCTCAGCCTCGCAACCAATTTCATCTGCAATAGACTGCTCAATTGATAATCCCACTGGATATAACTTAGCATCAAAATATAAAAGAAAAACCCTATATTTATAATGTGGTGTTGCTATTGAAGACAAATAAAATTCATAAACGAATTTACTACTATCTCCCTGATTTCCTAGTACATCTTGAACATCAAATGTCTTTATAGATTCTTTTCCAAATTGTGGAATCAAACCTTCTAACGCAGACAAAGATTCATTATCTTGCAACACAGATAAATACTTATCTGATGATATATAACTTCCACTTCTGTATTTTCCATCATAAGTTTTTAAAATACCTATTACTTTTTCGCCAGTAATTCTTGATAATTCTTGACATTGTTCTTCGACAATTTTTTTGGGAGAAACAATTATATCTTTTTTAAATTCTGCTGAATTCCACATACTACTACTCATTCTTTATTCTCCTTTTATAGTAAAAACAATTGGTAAATGATCACTATAAGCATTCTTATCTGGTTTATTGAGATCATTAACTAGCATCTTTTCCTTTACTTCTGTAATAATCTTTATGCTTCTATTTTCTAAATCATCAATCATATTTGCACTCAGCAACACTTGATCAAGAATATTATATCCTGTATAAATACTTGCACTTGAATCAAGGTAATAAGTTCCATGCGGATTACTAAAATCATTCATATAATTCCACATTGGATTATAGAAAATTCTTCTTTCTATTCCATATAATACTCTACTATTTCTTCGTTTAACTATCCCAGAGTAAGGTAATGCATGAAAATAACGAAAATCTAACATAATCTCTTCGTATGGATTCGAATTAAAATCTCCGAGAATAATAACCTTTTCTTCTAAGTTTTGAAGTTCTCTCACCATATCATCTGCATTTAGTTTGCAACCTTCAGATGCATTCGAACTCAACTTACTTGGAAAATGTACGCCTCCCAATAGGAATTCATATCCAAATACATTTTTTATTTTTACAATAAAATAATACTTTGGATCTTTATAATATTCATAACTTAATTCTTCTTTTAATAATAATTTTACTCTACATTGTGAATTTATCGATTTCCCTTCTTTATATGAATACCCATCTATTGCTAACAAATCACATACCCTTAACAAATTCAATTCATACTCAGCTAATACCACAATATCAGCTTTATTTTCTATAATTAATTCTACCAACAATGCCTCTATTCTCGCTTTGTGTTGCTCTGTATGTTTGCATTTTTTCCCAATACTTGCATTCCAAAATAATATATTCATAAACTTATTCCACACCACATATTACATATTAGCACTATTAGCACTTCATATCCTATGAACATCACCAATACCTAACGATATGCATCTTTTATTTGATACCTCCCTATCATAGGGACATACTTCCAATTTCTATATATGTAATTATTCAACCACAAAATCAATATACTCAACTTGTGGTTCTATGTATTCCTCACACATTAACGTACATTTGATTTGATATTTGCCTGGACATCTTCCAGCAATATAAATACCCCTTCTCCTATAGTTTTTTGTATGGAGAATCATATCACAATCAATATTAATAATTTGATTATCTACTTCATAATTGAACTTTGATTTTGTTAACATCCTTATTATAGATGTTGCGGTATCCCTATCATACTTTGAAGTCACAGAATCTAACAATGAACTTCTGCTGAACCTCATATCGTGGAAATACTCTTCTCTTTCCCTTATTTCTGCTAATTCTATTGGATTCTTTCCCACCTGTGGAGCTTCTGGCTCTTCTAACTCAATCACTCTATCATCATACGCAATTACTCCGTCAGGAAATTCAATCTCTGCCGATACATTGCTCGCTTTTGCAGTTCCACTATTATGAATGTCGATGTTAACACAAACGCAACCCTCTTTTGCTTGACAATATTTTTTTAAATTCGCTTTATATATTTCAAGTTCTTTCCTATTTGGCAAACTATCATTATAAGCATCTATTTCGCTTTGACATGCAAATCCACTTAGTTCGGGTGGAAAATCATCTTTTGAAATTCTCCTGTAATTTTGATCTACATCATCCACCGATACATCATATACTTTTACTCCGCGTAAAAATGTATTTTTATCTTGTATCGCATATTCTGGATGACTCTTTCCCTCAACTTTATCATCAAAAGTATCTACATTCAGCATTACCACCAACTTAGGTTTTCTGTCTATTTTTTGTTGATGATAAATCTCCAACTCTGTCCTTAACTTTTTATTTTCATCTTCAAGTTCTCTTACTTGTTTATTTAAAGCCAGCAACTCTGCATGGCTCTGTTCTATATCAAATGAATCTGCTCTAACCCAGCCCGGTCGTTTTTTTCTATCCATCTGTTTATGAAGAGAAATTGATAATTTCTGAGCTAAATCATCTGCATTCTTCCACCATTCTACCAGGCGTCCTGTTTTAACCTCTTGTTTAAATGCCATTAATTCCTCTGGATGGGCTTTTTCCATTTTTTCAGGGAGTACTGGAACATTATCGTCAATCAAAAAAGCAAGAATGGGGATTCCTTTCTCTTTTGCATAACGATATTCTTTTTCTGTATAGCTAATACCTGCATCTGGTCCACTTTCAATAATTGAACCGTATCTGTGAGCAACTAAAAGAACATAATAATCAGAACTATCAATTGTATCTTTTATAATCTCCCATTGTTCTTCATCAGCAGCACCGAATATCTCCATTCCCACTGGAAAATGCAGCATTGAGAGAATGGTATCTCTAACCTTTTTACGTTCCTCTACCAAATCTGTATATGTTGAGGAAATAAAAATTTGATATTTTTGTTCCATAAATGCCTTGCCTTCTTCTATTAAAAATACTTTGATTACCCAGTTTTTCGTTATTCTTCTTTGCTATCTGTTTCAAATCTTTAGATAAATTTTACTGACATAACATCATCTTCTATCAATCTCACATCTACTGATGCTATTCCCTTAATCTATCAAAACCGCCTCTTGTTGTTCCCTAAAAACAATACTTGCATTCTTTCCACTCGTCCTCTTAATCACTTCTTTCTCGCCAATTATCTTGACTAAATTACATATTAGTCTTCCTAATGCCTCTTTATTATGATAAAAAACTGTTGTTTTTGTATTTTTCATCTTAATCAATGCTGATAATATATCTCCATCTGTTACATCCATCGAATGCCCTAAGATATAAACATTATTGTGTTCTGGCGATGATATATTATTTTCTGATATAAATAAACCTGCTTCCTCTATCCAATCCGTATATTTACATCCTGTTTTTTTATATATTCTTTGATAAAATTTCTTGAATTGGATATATTCATTGTCTTTCTGTTGTTCTTCAGAATCTTCTAAATATTCATCGATTCCTAAAATCAAATTACACTTTTCAATATCACTATTAACATTTACTTTTCCATGAATATAATCATATTTTATCTTTGAATCTTCTGAATCATATATTTTTTCAAAGGTATCTGTATAATTAAAACTAAGAACACAATCGAAACTTTTTTCTTCAATATCTGGTAGTCTAAGCTTTATCTCTTTCTCTCCAACATAGTTACATAAATATATTTCCAAACATCGAGTAAGTTCATTCAAATCATTAATAACGTTTTGTTTTATCCTCTCTAAATTTTCAGTTCTAATATATAACGATGCTTTATTTAAAACTTTTTCATCATAGGATAAAGCGGTTCTAATATTATAAGGTTTTATATCATTTTTTATTTTATTATTTCTGTCTTTCCTCACTTTGTCAAGACTTTGGATTATTCTAGACATTTCCATCTCAAAATCAATCCAATTTCCATATCTATTAATTTTCCAAAAATAATTTAACCATTTATTATATCTTACAAGATCCCTTAGTTCTTTAACTAATTCTTCTTTTCTTTCATTATCTAAGTTTTTTCCAAACTCTTTTAATATTTCTTCTATTCCCCCTCTGTAACTATCAGAAAATTTCAATAAAAATTTTCCTTTTACGGAATCATATTCTCTAAAAACGCTTGCAAATTCTAAAAAATCTTTATATGTAGTAGGCAATCTATGTGCTAAATCAAATCCATTTCCAATAACAAGTATATTCATATTTATTATCTTCCTTAATTATTTCTCTTCTACCGAAATTTGTATCCTATATAATACGTTATTCTACCTACTGTTCCACCAAGTGTATTATATGAGAAATCTGATAATTAAAATATTAAAAAAGGAGAATAACAGCTCAAAAAGGCAGCAATAATATATTATAGACTATTTTATTAAATACTTCCATTACCTTTCTTTCCATTGTTCTCCTTCACTATTTATTTCAAATCTTCAAATAACTCCTTCTGATACACCCCAGCTTCTATCAGTTTTGCAAATGACTTCACTACATAGTCTTTATCCTCTTTATAGGTTACTCCGAACCACTTGTCATTCGTATCTAAAACCTTTACAGAAACTTTGCCTACCTGAAGAAGCTCGTCTATGTAGATTGGCAGTAAATATTCTGCTTTCAGGATATCCTTATCTCCCATGTTGGCAAAAAACTCTTTAAATCCATCTTCTAATGTCTGCATAAACTCCGGTGTGAGTCCCCACATATTCATGGATGCGTAGGATTCCGCATTAATTGAAGTAAGCTGTCCATCGTTATCTACTGCCGCACCTTCTGGAGTCTTAACAATATTGGAAGTCTCATGAACTGCTGTGAGATAACCTTCCTCATTCGTCTCGCATATACCTCTGGTAACGGCACCATTCTCACTTAACGTATTCTTTAAAATGAAACCTGCCATACAGAACTGATTGGCTTTTTCCGGTGTATAGGCTACAAGGAAATCATGAAGCTTAACAAATGCTTCCTTTCCATAGTAGTCATCTGCATTGATAACTGCAAATGGCTCATGCAGAACTTCTTTACATGCGAGAACTGCCTGTCCTGTTCCCCAAGGCTTGGTACGCTCGGCAGGATGCTCCACCCCTTCTGGAAGTTCATTTAATTCCTGATATGCGTAGGCAATCTCTACATCAAGATCTTTACAAATCTTTTCGATACGATCACCAATCGCTTCTTTAAATGCATCCTTAATATCCTTGCGGATAATAAAAACTATTTTGTTGAAGCCTGCTTTAATTGCATCATGGATAGAATAATCCATGATAATTTCTCCATTTAAACCAACTGGAGCAAGTTGTTTGATTCCTCCGCCGAATCGGGAACCGATACCGGCTGCCATGATAAGTAATGTTGTTTTCATATTAACACCTTGTATATTATTTTTTTAATATTTTTTTTAAACTTGAAGGAATCTTTCTACTTAGTGGATAATATATTCCATAACGAATTATATTTTTTTTACCAATCTCTTTAAAGTAGAATCTATCTAATGCTTCATATCCTTCTTCTTTATACATTTGCATAATTTTTTCGTAATACTCTTTTTTGACAGATGGATAACAAAGCTGATGATTATATTCTGAAATATCTGAGAAGTCAACTTTATCACAAATAATATCTGATAAAATCATTTCAAATAAAGCTTTGCCTTTGGAAGAATTTACCATCACAGAGTTACTTCCATAAAAATTATCTATTTCCCCTCCATTTTCAACTAGAAGTTGCGGAGTTCTTTTTTCAATTCCCCATCCATCCCCCAATGTAATATCTCCTTGTCTATTAGCATTTGCATATTGACACTTATAGCAACTTTCTCTATAAATATCTCCATCTAAAAACAAACCATAATAAGATAGCAATTTACAGAATTTTCTTTTAGTTTTCCCGTTTGAAAATAGCATTTCAAAATAGAAAAAAACATTGGAACTAATTTTTTTTAATTTTTTTCTAAAATTCACATTGACAATTTCTTTTTTATATTTTTTTTCAAGGCTTTTTATAAAATCGTTAAAAAGTTTTACATTTGGAGTTCCATGGCAAACTAAGTCTATAGTATAAAGATTTTCATACCCTTTTCCTAAATAATTTTTTAAACCTGCTACTTGACACGGCGTACCACAGAAAAGTACTTTTTTATTTTTCTGTAATGATTTTTTTATATCATTAAATACTACATCAGCGCGACTCTGTACATACTTAGAGCCTAAAATAATTTTTAATTCTTCTTTTTTATCAACCTTTATATGCTTTATCTCAAAATAGTTATTATCCTTTTTCTGCAGAGAACAGCCATAAACCTCTCCATTGTTTTCTATAAATCTTTGAGCAATTATAGAAAACAATCCACCTGAAGTTGATTCCATTAAAATATTACTATTTTTGCAAACTGCAAAATAGCATCCACTTTCCAACTGAGGTTGTTTTTCTTTTTTCTTCTTCAAATCGCATACTTTAACACATACTCCACACTCAATACATTTTTGCGTATTAATTCTAGGATAAAGAAAACCATACTCATCTTCTTCCATTTGTATGGCATCTCTAGGACATTTATTTAAACATGCTCCACATGCACAACACTTCTCTTTACTTTCAAATAATATCATTTTCCCTCTCTACATCATTCTTAATTTTTTTTAAAAATTCTCTGGCTTTTGTTCTTTCTTTTTCTAATTTATGATTTATAGTTACATAATCTATTTTTTCATTTGCAATTTCAAAATCATCAAAACTTTCTAAATGTCTACAAGATATTCCTGCCCATTTTAAAATACTGCTTAATCTTGTTGAAAACTCATTTGGATAAATATCAATTACTTCTCTATTAAAATTTATACTAAATGCTGTTCCGTGAAAAGAATCTGTAATTACATAAGATGCATATTGAATTAAGGAAAGAAACTCTTCCACTTCTGGCATCAAAAAAACCTTTCCTTTTTTTAATTTATCCTTCATTCTCATTCCTATGTATACTAACTTCATTTTCTTTTTTTCAGCAAACTTTTGAGCATATTCATCAAACTCCTGATTGGGATTAAGTTGATATACCAGTACATAGTCTTCCTTTATTAATTTAGGGGCAGAAATTTCTTTCCAAAACTCAGCTGACATCAACAATGTTGGATCTAATATATGCTTTGCATTTTCAATTCCTAAATTATCAAGTAACTCAACTGCACTCGACTCTCTTACTGAAATATATTTTAATCTTTTTAATAATCTTGTTGTTTCCTTTATTTCCTTCTCAGGTAATCTAGTGACCCCAAAACTAGAACAAAAAGAAAATTTCATAATATCATCTGGAACAAAATCTAAATACATTGCTGGTAATATTCCTTTATTCCAACTACTATTCCAAACTTGATCGCTTCCTACACAAAATACATCTGCCTTTATCGGGTATTTGGAAAAATCATTTCCTTTTCTATATTCCTCATCCGTTAAATTTATATACTTATCTAAAAATGAATTAAACACTTTCTTATATCTACAGCACATTGGAAATAAAAAAATCTTTTTAACAACTTTCTTTAAACCAGTCTCATGTTTCACCCATTCCGTAAGCATATTATCATCCGCTGAATCATCTCTTACAAAACGAATTGTCTCCACTTCCTGAAAAAATTCATTTAGTATCTTTTCAGTCGCATAAGTTTGAAGTACTGAACCATAATTTTTTATACATTGTAATGTTAATAACTCTATTTTCACTTTATTTCCTCCGGATTTTCTTTATTAAGCGCATTCGTCCAATTGCATATTTCATAAATATTTTTAATATAATTTTTTCAAAAATATTTATTTTCATATACTCACTTGCAACATAATATCTAGATTCAAAAAGCCTCTTTGTTGCTACAATATTAGTGTTGTCCACATTTTCTATATGATCATGTATATAAAAAGCATCTGTAATTAATCCTACTTTATATCCTATTAAATTTAAACGCTTAGCTATAATTGTTTCTTCACAATATAAAAATGTATTTTCATCAAAATATCCTGCTTTTTCCAATGCGTTTGCTTTAAAAAACATAAAACTGCCTCGAACAATATCCACATACTTCGTAGCATTTTTCTCATTTTCATTAATATTATAATTTTTCTTTTTTCTAAAATTAATTTTATTTCCCACGCAAGTCATATCACTAATATAAGTATAAAATGTTGGATATTCATAATGTGATATCTGTTCCTTTTTATCTGGACCAATCATTCTCATTGAAACTAAACCTAATGAATCGTCTTTATTTAAAACTTCCTTACATTTTAAGATATTACTCTCTTCAAATATTGTATCTGTATTAGCAAAGAATATATACTGAGGATTATATTTCTCCACTGCATACTTCGCTCCAACATTATTACCTGCTGCAAATCCTCTATTTTTATCAGCTTTCAACACATCAATTTTTTCATTAGATATATTACTAATTTTTTCATAAGATTTATCTTTACTATCATTATCAACAATTATAATTTTATTAATACTACAAAATTTTTCGCAACGTTTTGCCAATAAAATTGCCCGTTCCGCATCTTTATAATTTAATATAATCATTACACAATTCATTTTCTTCTCCTATATTAAACCCTTGATTTTTTTCTTTTAAGTATATATTTTATCTGAGTTAAAAATTGATTTTTCAATGCTAAAAAAACTTCAACTTTAAGAATCCAAAGCATTGCCACATATATGCATGCAAAACCTATTGCTGTTATAACAAGATTAATAAAAGCATTATAGTTTATATAATGCCTCAGTACCAAGACAATTATGGTACCCATAATAGATGATATCACTATTTTCAGCAATTCCTTTATATTAATACATCTTATTATAATATCTTTTGCAAAAAATGTTTGTATAGATGCTTGTGACACTTCTGCAATAAGTGTTGCTATTGCCGCTCCTATAAATCCATATCTAGGTAGTAAAAACAAATTAAGTAAAAAATCCACTACCGCTCCTGTAGTAACTGCACACATAAAATATTTATCTTGTCCTCTAGGTAATAATATTTGATTTCCTACAATATTTGAGAAACCAGAAATAATTAAAATTGGCATTAATATTTGCATTCCTAGAACCGATGGAAGATATGTATTACTCGCCAATAAACAAACACTGTCCTGCGCTTCAAAAATAAAATACAGTGACATAGGTATCGCTAACATAGATATTACTAGGATAGATTTTTTTACAAGTATTAAAAACTCATCTCTTTTATTCTGCTTGGCATAATAGGACAATCTAGGAAGTAATACTGCACTTACTGCATTAACCAATGACAATAATATTGTCTTTACCTTTACTGCAACTGTGTAATAACCTACATCCTTATCTCCATTGATAAAACCTAGCATAACTGTATCAAGACTGGTATATATACTTACTGCCAATGTTGCGGCAAATAATAGGAACGTTGCTCTTAAATGTCTTGAAATATTATAATTATTTTGCTTTTTATATGATACAAATTTCCGAGAATATATTAAATTGCATACATAAGAGGCAGCCAATGAAAATACCGTTATCGCTGAGTATAAAAATGCATCATTACTTTTTTTTACAAATAATATTAATAACACTAAAGATACAAATTTAAATAAAATTGATCTCTTTGTTATATATGAGTATTTTTCTAATCCAGAAAAAAACCAATCTAAACTAAAAATATTAGAAATAATAAGTACTATCTGTAATAATAAAAGAGAAAAATTATTTTGAAACTTTTTTACAAATAACACAGAGCCAAACAAGGCTACTATTACAATTGTTGTACTTATCGTTTTTAAAAAAAGTAATTCATGTGTTGTCTTAGATAATTCCTCTTTATTATCTCTTACTAATGAACATGCCCTTATTCCATAAGTGCCAATTCCAAGACCAGCAAACATAATTGCATATGTACCTACAGAATTCATAAAATTTACTTGCCCTAAACTTTCTACAGACAAAATTCTTGTAACATACGGAAACGAAATTAGCGGAAAAATCAGACTACTTAAAGTAAGCAATATATTCATTAACGCATTGTATTTTATTGAATTTTCCTTCATTTTATATTCCTTCCTATATTAATATATAAACTAATTATATTTTAAGTTCATATATTCACAAATAATATTACCAATCAAGTAACTAACTGGATATAGCAATTTTATTTTCTTTTCATACACAACATCTAAAAAATGCATATTATAATCGAAAAAATATCTCTTTTTACTATGTATTTTTTTCATAATAAATTTTATAGTACCTTCATTCATTTTCTTTTCATTTGAACTAGATATATAATTTTCAACTACATACTCAGAAATTTCATTATAGAAAGAAATATATTTCGGTCTATCTACTATACTTCTCTTTAAATAACATTTTTTAATTTCTTTTTCTATTTCCCTGATTGAAGTATTACTATTCCAAATATCTTGAATTAATTGCTTATAATTCTCATATAAATTTTCTAAATATACTTTCATTTTCTGATATACTTCAAGCTCTATTTCATCATTTTTTATAATCGGGCATATTTTTCTTCCATCTTCTTTATATCCCATCACTGGACCATGATTTGCAGTAAACAGCGTCTCTAAAAACATTCTATTTTTTCTAAATATAAAATAATCTTTATTTTTTCCAGTAATTGTTGAAAATACCACTCCTGTTTTCAAATTATTAGATGAATAATAGCATTTATCTACCAATTCTCCTTTATCAAAAATCCCAAGATAATACCCTTGTATTATCACATTCTCATTAAGCACTTTTCTCAAGTTATCCTGGATGGAGCCTTTCCATCCAATATCTACCATGCAAAATTTTCCTTGTGTTATATCTATTCCTTGCTGTATTAAATACTCCTCTAATAGTTTTCTTTTGTCTTTTCTAAGCTTATTATATTCTAAAATTACTCTATCATCAGTAATTATTTTTTCAAAAATAGGACTTCTCTTCTTATCATTTACGAGGACAGTTTCATTATCTATTTCATAAGTAGCTTTTACATAATCAATCGTATTCTGGGAAAACTCCATAAATTCCATAAAACTTTTCAAACTATAACTACTACTTTTGGAAAATATACTATCAAAGGTCTCCTCTTCTATATCGCTTAATCCTGCAATTACCGTTGCTTTTCTACTCACATACAAATATGCTGTTGTTATTTGTAACTCTTTTGGATAAAAACTTTGATAATAATCAAAAATTTTTTTCAAGCCCTGTCCCTCTCTCGAACAAAAATAAACTTTATCTTGATGTGATCTAACTAAATGTTTATATAGTCTTTCACAAAATAATAATAGAATAGGTATGTATCCATTAATTGGATTACTTTCACATTCACTCATCTCATATAATTTTTTTATAATTTCTTTTCTCTCCAAAAGCTTTTTTGAATCCCACATATTTCTTTTATGATATGTTGCGATTCCTAAGCTTGAAGGAATTTCTACATCCGACTTTTTATTATCGCCAATCATTAACATTTGTTGTGAAGAAATGCATTCTTTTTCTAATACATACTTATATAAGTTTCCAGTTGATTTTCTTTTTCCAATATCGGAAGAAACAAAAATTTCATCAATAAATTGTCCCAGATTTAAATTATTTAATATAGGTGTTAATAATTCTTTTCCAAAATAAAAATCTGATATAAGAACTACTTTCTTTCCATCTTTCTTTAATTGCTTTAACAAATATGTTCCATCTTTATCGGAAACTAACACTTTTTGTTCGATATTTCTCTCTACTTTTTTTGATAATTCACAAAATTCTTTTAATGATATATCCATAGAAAAAGTATTATAAATCGCTTTTAGCAGCTCATCATACGTTGGTTCCTCTATCTCTTTTTTTAAATTTTGTTCTTGTTCCTTTCGAGTTTTATATAACTGCTCCATTGTAACTTTATATTGTAAAATTCTTTCCATATGTCTTGCCCAGTCAATCAATACTCTTTCATTAGAACAAGTTCTGTGCACTAATGTATCAAAACAATCAAAAGCAATTATTGACTTTTGTTTCGCCAGATTTAACAATCGTTTTTTACTTTCATCCTGCATATCCAATCTCCTTGTATATTAAACCTTCATCCCAATTATATATTTAAAATTAATCTTGATATTGTCTATCAATTTTCTTTAATATTCTCACCATTATTATATCGTTTAACCATGTTATTAAGGTTACAACAAAAACGATTACTATCGCATTTATAATAATCCATATAACTGGCATATTAAACTTCCTAACTACTGCTATCATTGGTAAAAATATGTATTGTCTAATTTCTGGATAATCAGTGATTAAATATACCATCAAAGCTGTTTTTGAAAACATATCTATATTAAATCTTTTTGTTTTAATCTCTAAATTTACAAAAAACTCAAACATACATATTGCCTGAATTACTACTAAAGGATTATTATATGTATCAATCATCTCACCAAGTTCTGTATTAAAATAAATTTTCAGCAATGCCATAATTACAGAACATATTACATAAACTATTAAATAAAATATATGATTTTTGTTTTTTCCTCTTAAGATTTCTCTATATTTATATAATACAATGCCTATTAAATACATATTCATTGCATGAGCAAACGAAAATCCATTTCCCCACAGATTTCCCTTAAAAATATATCCTTGTAATAAATTTATAAATGAAAATGAAATCACAAATTTTAAAATTTCTTTATCACTTAATGTCTCTATAATTTTATTTATATAAGGACTCAAAACAAATAAGATTAAATATGTTGTAATAAACCACCAATTTTCCCAAGGAAATAATATATTTAAAATAGCTTTCTTTATCGTAAATCCAAAAACTAATAAATATATAATTGCCAAAATCAGCTGTGGTTCCAACAAAACTATAAATTTATTAACACTGCGTTTAATCAAAAAATATCCAGAAATTATAAAAAATACATTTACTGCGGGATTACACACCCCCCCCCACAAAAATCCTAAAGCAATTTTACTATTTTCATATAACGCAGCATCATACTGTTCCAATCCATGTCCTATTGAATGATTGATAACAATCATCAATGCTAACACTAATTTTAATAAATCTATTCCTAAATTTCTTTCTTTTTTCAACTTTTATCTCCTGTATCCATATAAAAGATAGACGTAATTATTATCATCATTAAAATACTTGTACTAAATAATGCAGGTGTCAAAGAGGACCATGTTATAATATCCATCAGTATAAATTGTAGATATACCATTTTATGATTTCTTCTATATATTTTATATGCCTTCACCAAACATATAAATGTTATACTTAATAATACTCCAACACCAAACAGCCCATATTTAAACAAAATTCCTGTTATTCCTACATCATCTAAATAGAATCTTGCTGTACCCTGCATTTTCCAAAGTGGATTCGCTATTTGCATTGCAAAATTGTTATGAATATTAGGTACTCCGTACCCAAATATCGCTGTTCTTACGGAACTAAATGTCTTGGCTATATAATACGCTCTTCCCGCTGTTCTTACAGATAACGTATCTGTATCAGCACTGTCACCTACTATCGTAGCAAATATATCTTGTCCCATAGTTGTAGAAGAAAACACTACAATACCTGCCAGAACTATTAAAATAAAAAATATCTTTTTTCCTAATTTCATGTTCTTTCTAAGACATACACATAATGCAATTGAGCCTAATAACGCAATAGTAGCCATTCTTCCTTTTGTTATAAAAATAATAATAAACATATAAACTATTAATTCAATTAATCCACCTACTTTTTGTTTAAATGAATACTTTTCATTAAAAATTCTATCTATAATTATTCCTATCGCATACGCAAAAAATGCTGAATTAAAATAAAGTCTAACACTTCCGTATCTTGCACTTACAATTGTGTATGTAAATTTAATATAATCATATAAAAAATATTGCAATACACATACAACTGCATAAATTCTACACACATATAAAATACTTGTATTCAATCCTCTTTTTGTTATTTTTTTTTCTTGATACCACTTATACAATGGATATATCATTAAAACCCAAGAAAGCCATTCACGTTGTGCAACTATTCCTGATAAAAGTCCTTGATGATATGAAACTTCTGCCGAATATGAAGACAACATTGCCGTTAATATCAAGCCGCCAATTACTAATAATCCTTTAAAATTTTTCAACTTAAATTTTGATTTAATAATTTCCCATAATACAATACTCATACAAAACAAAAATACCATATCTGAATAATATATACCGACAATATTTATTGCCGAAGTATTAACCAAATCAAAGAAACCCAAATCAAGCATCATTGATATGAACAAAATAATATAATATTTTTCTATTTTATGTATCTTAAATAGCATATATAATCTCCTAGCTAATCATTAATTAACGATTTACTCTTCCCAAAAAAATTTATTAATTTCTTTTTTGGAACTCAAATGATATGGTCTATTAAGACATTGGCTATATCTTTTTTCTGCAATCTTGTCAAAAGAACCTATTACTTTTGCTGGATTTCCAGCAACAACAACTCCATCATCTATGTTTTTTGTCACAACACTTCCGGCTCCCACTATGACATTATTACCGATTGTAACCCCCGGTAAAATAATACTATCTGCTCCTATCATAACATTGTTTCCAATTACAATTTTATCCATATAATAAAGACACTTTTTATCTGTCGGATATCCAGCATACCCAAAAACTGCTGGTGAAATATCATGCGTTATAAATCTAACCCCTGCTGTTATTTTCACATTATTTCCTATGCTAACCAAATAAGGTTCACTTGGAATAGTATAGGGTTGCCATAAAACAGCATCTCCAAAATCATGAAATATTCCTAATTTTTTTAAAAATTTTGCTCGATTTCTAACTAAAAACATTTTTAATTGAAATAACTTTCCTTTTTTAAATAATTGTTTTTTCATATTTTCATTAACACAATTATCTTAATTGCGTTCCTTCCTTTCCTCATTACGGAAAACTTCTTTTCATACAATAATAAAATTTTTTCCGTTATCCCACAACCCTATCACTACATTTTAAACTTATAATATTATGTAGAAGCTAAATACCTTTTTTATAGCCCCATATAAGAGATGTTAGTCGAAAGATTGGGTAACAATATTGTAACATCTTTAATTCCATTTTTATTTTCCTTGAACACTCATTGTCTTTCCCTTGAATTTTTTTGCTTCTCCTCATAAAATCTGCATCATCAATATATTTCCTATTCTCTCTAACTGCTTTTTTAAAATCCACTATATTTTCTTTTGAGCATTTTACTCCATTTTTCAAATAAAAATCATATACTGTTAAATTTGCAGACGCATATGCTGTATGCGAAATTATTTTTAATTTTGGATATCTCTGATCTAAATACTCCATCTGAGCTTTTGCCGCTTCAATAAAATCATGATTTATCTTTTTGTTTCTAGAAATACTACTCGTTCTTTGCAAATAATTATATAAAGGTTCCGAAATATATGCTACTATGATCTTTTCAAACAATTCTAAATCAATCATTTTTCGGGACAACAATTTTCACAATGAGAAGTAACTTAATAGTATAATCAAAAAAATTTTTTGTCCGTCAATACCAAGCGTAATTGGTTGGCCTACATTATAATGAGCCATAAATGCTGACAACAATACCATTATCAACCCTAATATTATTATACTTGTATATTGAGAATTGTTAATTTTAACCCTGAAGCATCTCACATAATTCAACCCAAAGAATAATATAAACAGAAGTATCCAAATTCCATCAACTATATTAATCAAGTACATTACATGACACATCAAGATAAGCAATAACCCCAAAATTAATGTATTTAAATCTTTCTTTTTTAATAACATTTAAAACTCCTTCTAACCCTGTTTAAATTTCACTAAACATGCAATAATCGAGAAGCATCTTTTTTTTAATAAGAACTTTCGAACATCAAATAAAATATTTTTGTAACTATGTTTAAGCAATTTTTGTAAGTTATAAGAATTTTTAAGTTCCTGTCCTATTTTCTTTTTAGAATACCCGTTATCTACCGCTAATCCGACTGCTCTAAATACACTTCCTAACATACTGTTATGCATTATTTTACAGGCATCATTATTCAAATTCTTTGCTATAATAAAGTTTTCCATTTTTTCATACAATATATTTAAATCTTTTAAATACTCATCACTAACATTTGAACATAATCCCTCTTCATTTTTTCCGTATTTATATATTGCACTATGCTTTACATACACAGATTGTGCATGTTTTAATACGTCTAAAGTAAAAGAAATATCTTCTCCCATAACCATATTAACATCAAAATATATTTGATTATATTTTATAATCTCTGCTTTATATATTTTATCCCATAAAGCATTAACTGTTTGTTCTAATATAAAATTACAATATGTAGAAATTTCTGTTTTACCTTCTGGTAATTGCACTTCTTTATATTCACTAGCATTTGAAGTTATAATGTACGAATCTAATTGTATAATATCAGAAGCATTTTCCTTACATAATGTGCATAGTGTTGAAACAAAGGTACTTGATATGTCATCATCGCTATCAACAAACACAACATACTCGCCCTCTGCCATTCTAATTCCCTGATTTCGTGCCGCACTAGCTCCTTTATTTTCCTGATGGAAAACTCTAAAACTATCATTTTCTGCAGAAAATTTTTGGCATATTTCTAAAGATTTATCTCTAGAGCCATCATCTATTAATATTATTTCTACCTGATCTTTTTTTTGTTCTTCTAATTTTCTCAATATATTTTCAATATATTTTTCTGCATTATACACTGGAATAATTATGCTAAGTGTCTTTGCTTTCATTAGACTCTCCTCATTTTTCGATATAACTTAAATACTATATTGTATAAAAGATAGCTTTTCATAAAAAGTTTAAATTGTATTTTTTTAGCCATGCTTATATTTATATTAGAATCAATATATTCTATATTGTCCTGAATATTTTTTCTAAATTTTTCTTTATTTCCTTTTGAACACTTTACTCCATTTTTTATATAAAAATCATATACTGTCAAATTTGCAGATGCAAATGCAGTATGTGAAACCTGCCTTAAATCTGGGTATTTATCATCTAAATAATCCATCTGAGTTTGAGCAGCTTCAATAAAATCATGATTTATCTTTTTATTTCTAGAAATACTGCTTGTTCTCTGCAAATAGTTATATAAAGGCTCTGAAATATACCCTACCTTATGTGCTAAATCAATTAATTTATACATTACAAAATAATCTTCACTTAATTTTCCCTCTGGAAAACGTATTGTCGAAAATAATTCTTTTGCATATATTTTTGCCCAAGCAGACATATCAAATAACCGAAATGTATTCATTTCTTTTATCGCATCTTCAAATTCATAAACAGTATCTATTCCTTTAGGTACTTTACAAATGGATTTTCCATCTTCAAAAACATACTTCCGACCGCAAGCTGCCATCTTACAATCATATTTTTTTAGACATTTATACAATTTTTCAATCAATTCATGTTCAACTGTATCATCGCTATCTACAAAAACAAGATATACTCCTTTTGCCACATCAATCCCTACATTTCTTGCTTTTGACAGTCCACCATTTTGTTGATGTATTACTTTTATTCTATCGTCAGTAATTGCCAAATTATCACAAATTCTCGGACATCTATCAGGCGATCCATCATCGACCAAAATTATTTCTAAATTTGTGTATGTCTGATTCAAAATGCTATTTACGCATTTTTCAAGATATTTTTCCACATTGTATATAGGCACAATCACACTTATTAATTCATTATTAATCACTTTTTCTTCCATTCCTTTTTATATTGCAATATTTTAAAAACTCATCTAAACCATTAAACATAGGTTTAGATTGTTTAAATGCATTTAAACATAATTCGCAATGTCCAGAATCTTTCAACACTTTATTAACTATCTCATCTTGAACGTTGTCTCTTGGTTCAAATAAAAATATATATTCTCTTAAAATTTTCTTTGTTGGTATTTTTTCTGTTCTTGCATAGTATTGTTTTGCAAGTTCGACAGCTTCTTTTAACTGTCTTTGTTTTCTTTTTTCATGGAATTCTTCTATCTCCATAATTTTTTTCGCCGGTACTCCAGCATATACTGAATTAGCTTCACAATCTTTAGTAACAACACTTCCAGCACCTATTATGACATTTTCTCCAATAGTAACATTTCTCATAATAGTAACATGTCTAGCCACAAACACATTGTCCTTAATCTGAACCTTTCCAACAGCACCAGAAATTATGCCATCTAATCCACTACTTACACACCAAGAAAAATCATGTGTTAATATTGTTGTTCCAGCCAATATTTTTACGTTATTCCCGATTTCTAGCATATGTGGATTTTGCTCATCTATATCACATTTATATGGTGAATAAATAACAACATTTTCTCCCACATTAACTCCTATTTTTCTTAGATGCTTTATATACGATTCAGAATCTCCTTTTCCTTTCATAAATATATTTAAAATAAGTTTCATAATTTTATTCATTGCCATTCCTCCAAAATGGATTCCTGCAACAAAAAAATCAAAACTTTTTATCTGTTTTCGTTGCAGGTACTCCAATTAAAACCTGATTTTCTTTATCAGTAGAATGAACAACCACTGCTCCAGCTCCTATTACTGTACCGTTATCTATTTTAATATTTCCTATTGCTGAAGCTCCAAAACCAAACTCAACATCATCACCAACAATAGGCGCCTTCATATCAGCACCGGAATTACCAACGCAATTATTACCATGGAATTTTGCATAGTCACCAATTTTAACAGTGCCATTTATTATTAAACCACCATGATGATATATTAAAAGTCCCTTTCCAATATCCGCACTGGCAGGAATATAAAATCCTAATTTATTGCCCACTCTATTTTTTCTATATGTATAATATGTGTAAAAAACTATATCTAAATAGTGTTTATACCCCCCCATATAGACTTTTTCTTTCATATAGTAATAATACTGAGTTTTTCGTAATAAAACTATGTACTTTCTTATTGCAAATAAATGATCGTTAGTTAATCTCAAAAAAAACTCAGACTTAAAATTGTTATTTATGTACTCATCAAAAACTTTCTTATCTTCCTCTAAAAAAGTTTTAAGCATACTTTTCGTTTTTATCATCACTAATATTCTCCCAAGACTATGTCTATTAACTATTTATATAATGCTAGTGTCCTCTCCACAACATCATCCCAATTATATTTTTGACAAATATAATCCGCAGCTTCGTCCTTATATTTCTGTACCTGCTTCACATCATCACAAGCTTTTTGAAGCTTGCTCTGTAAATCAGCAACATCACTTTTCTTAAATACAATTGCTTTATCTTCTACCACTGATGCACATTCATCTATATCAGACACCAGGCAACAGTTACCGTAGCTCATTGCTTCTAACAGACTAAGTGGCATTCCCTCTAAATCACTCGGAAGACTGTAGATATAGGTATTGCTATATAATTCATCTAATAACTGTCCCTGAACAAATCCGGTAAAGATGATTCTGTCATCGTCTTTTGCCATTTCTTTTAACTGGCTGGCAAATTCATCGGTATCGGAGCTGCCTCCTGCAATGACTAACTTTTTGTCTGTGTTTACTTTTTTAAATGCTTCAATCAGATAGGCGATTCCTTTTTCTGGAACGAGTCTTCCCAAGAACAGGATATAATCATCTTTTTCCAGTCCAAATTTTTCTTTAATAAGTTCTGGCTTTCTTATAACAGGACGATTTACTCCATTTGGAATGAATTTTGTTTCTCGTCCGTAAGTTTCTTTAAAGTAATCTTGAACTCCTTTACTAAGAACAATAATTTCGTCAGCATATTTAACTGCACATTTTTCTCCCATCATGATATATGTACTGGCTAACTTGCCCCATTTTGCTCTCTGGTGATCAAGTCCGTGAACCGTTGCTACACACCGCTTTCCAAACAATTTTGGAAGCCATAACATAGCACAAGGACCTTCCGCATGAAAATGAACTACATCATACTTTCCAAATGCCGCACAAATAGCTCCAGATACTGAGGCAGTCATTGCAGCCAGTCCTTTTTTATCAAGGGTAAGAACCGATTTTAATCTTACTCCCTTATACGCTTTTCTCTTTCCGCCATCGAAGTTTTTACCACTCACATGATGACCACTTCTGTTATAACAAGTTACTTTGTTTCCTAATGTAACCATTCTTGTTGCTAATTCTTCCACAACAATCTCTATTCCACCTTCACGAGAAGGAATTCTTTTATGCCCAAGCATAGCTATATTTAAACTTTTTTTATTTTTTAAGTTCTTTTTCATTGCCTTCCCTCTACTCCCTACATAGATCCTTCTTTTTTAAACACAACCTGTACCGTCTTAAATAGAATCTTTATATCAAGTCCCATTGTCCATTCGCTGATATACTGTTTATCCAGCTTTACAACTTCCTCAAAGTCCGTAATGTTGCTTCGTCCGCTTACCTGCCACATTCCGGTAAGTCCCGGCTTGGTTGCGAGGCGGGCGCGGTGATGAAGTTCGTATTTATCCCATTCGTCTACTGTTGGCGGACGGGTTCCGACTAAGGACATATCGCCTTTCAGGACATTAAGGAACTGTGGAAATTCATCCAGACTCCAGTCACGGATGAAGTTTCCGACACCTTTTTTGATCGTGCCATCGGGGAGCTTCTTGCTGCCGATGATTCGAGGGTCAAAGTCGAGCTTGAACATCATGCCGTCCTGTACACGGTTTTCCTTCATAAGTTCGGCTTTGCGTTCTTCGGCATCCATGTACATACTTCGGAACTTATACATCTGGAACAGCTTTCCGTTCTTTCCGACACGGGTCTGCTTGAAGAAGATTGGTCCCGGTGACTGGATATAGATGGCCGGTCCTACGAAGATGCAGAGGATTCCGGTGATAATGCAGCCTGCAAGTCCTCCTGCAATGTCCATCATTCTCTTTAGGATGATCTGGCGGCGGCTTACGCTGTTAATACTTGTTGTGAGTACGGTGTATGTTCCAAGATGTTCTACGAACTGTTTCTTGCCGAGTAAGTTCTGGGACTTGGCAAGCTTCATATGTACGACAACGCCCATCTCGATGAATTTGTCAAGAAGTTCTGCCGGATATGGCTCGCTTTCCGGGATGTTAATAAATACTTCGTCCACCCATTCGCGGCATACATATTCAACCAAGTCGTCTTCGTCGGCTACAACTGTTACACCGTCGATGACGCGGCCTTTTGCCTTTTCATCCAGGATACATACTCCTGTAACGAAGTAATCGCCGTAATTCTTATTTTTAATGTTGTCAATAACGGTATCAACGATATCTGATACGGTTACGATAAGGAGAGAACGCTTCTCAGCTCCGCCAAAGTATTTGCGGAGACAATTCTTCCAAAGACAGCGCAGGACGTAACTGAGTAATAAATACAGCGCTGCTGTATATCCAAGTACAAGTCTTGAATAATTCTCTGCTTCCTTAAATGTAAATAAATAAAATACGGAACATAAGGTGATGAGACAGGTCTGTTTGACCGTCATAACAAATTCCTGATAGAATCCACGTTTTAGTACATTCTTCAGTGAATCAAAGAAAAAGATTACCACGATATCCATGAGTGCGAGGCTCCACATCATATCACGGTATAAAGAATTCGCCAGTACATCAAGCGACCCATGCCACATATTGAATGCAAGCGTAAAAGAAATCCATAGACATACTACGTCTAAGATCATAAAATCCAGGTGCTTTAGCCAGCCCTGTACACTTTTCTTATACATATACTTTCCCCAATCCTGTTTCTTGTGCTGATTATCAAATGAAGTAAAAGAATTTCCATCCCCGCGAAATCCAGTCTTTCTCCTTTATCTGATAATCGTTTTTTTCATACTTCTTCTGCAAGTAATAATTTGGATAGAATTCCTATCCGAAATTTAAATTAAAATATTCCGGAGCTGCTGTAACTTCTTCCTATTAAAAGTCAAAAAAATATACAGCTCTTCATAATGAATAAAGTATACCATATATTTCATTTTGCTCATATTATTAAATATGCCTAATTTCGATGTTTTAATCTAGTTATTTTTAGTAAAGTCAGACTATATTTTCAATTTTCACCAAAACTTTACTTCATTTTGTTGCTTTGTTATCAGTTTTTTACTATTTTGTATACAGAAAATGGAATGGGCAGGGGATTGGAAATATTTTTTGGAAATTTCCTCTTTCAATATTTTTATTTGGTATTCTAAATCAGATTTTTCTAATTCTGCATCCGTTTTTCCCAAATAATACTTTTTAAATACGGGATCTGTCTTAAGTGCCTTTTCTGTATGACCTGTCGCTACTTTCTTATCTTTAAGTTCTTTTTTCTTAATAATCAACTCTGTATCTAATCCCAGAAGATAGCAATTATTCAAAAGCTTACTATACGGAGTTTCTTTAGGGACGAAACCATCAAATGATGCATAACACGACCTATATCTTCTCACGAATCTTGAAAATAATGTTGTCCATGTCATATTTGCCGGAGTATCCTTTAAGTCAAAACCAATCTCCAATAATTTTTCCCGTGCTTTATATAACATAAATATTATAAAAGAACATATTTTTTTATTGCTTTCTTTTTCAAAAAATTGCTTAAACCAAAAATAGGGATGCGAACATCCCTATTTTTTGCAAAATCATTTATTGTCTACATTTTAAATTATACAGGAAGCTATTTCTAAACTTCTATTACTATAATATTCTACTTATCTCCCATTATACTGATAACTAATGCCCTTCACAACATATCCTGTTGCTGTCTTTTTAAGCTTCAGTGTTGTTGTTCCAATATTGGTTCTGCCTTTCTCTCCGTAGATTCCATATCTGTTCTGTGTCGTTACTGTGTAGGTATTCTTACCAGTACGTACAACCTTTTTAATCTTATAATCTGGAATCATATCTCCGAAGTCTCCGCCACAGTACATGTATGGATCTTTATAGAACTTACTGTCGGAGCTACATACGAACATTGCCTGATTCTTATTTTTCTTGCTGCTCTTAATCTTGCTGACAGAAGCGCTCTTACCAAAAAGCTTCTTAGTCTCGGAACGAAGCTCCTTCGCTGTATAGCTGTAGTCACCTTTGTAATTATATCTTACAAATACGGCGATGGATAACTTCTGATTATCGTTAAGCTTCATCTTTACTGGCTTGGTAGTGGACCATACGCTTATGTTCATCGCTGTCGTATATGCTGTCATCTTCTTACTGATATCCTTTATCTGACGATTCCCTGCCATCTGTCTGGTCACATCTGCTGATGCTGCCTTTGCATGTACTGGAGCAAATGGAATAAGTGTTACTGTCATGAGTAATGTGGCTAAAATTGTACTTAATCTTTTCTTCATAGGGAATCCCTCCTGCCTTTTGAACTTAGAATGTGGTGTAGATAATACGCTATTTAAATGCTTTTTAATGTGCTTTAAATCCTATCTTCTGTACTACATTTCTTATAATTTTATTATAATATTTTTGCTGTGGAAGTACCATAACAGAAGTGTTATTTTTCTTTACAGGCGGGATAAGAATGTATAACAAAAGTGTTACAAAAATAGGAATTTGCCGCAGGCAAAGGAGACGCCCTCTGTAAGATAAATAAAGCATATTTGTGACTTTAGTCGCTGCAGGTTGAATGCTCGCGTAAAAGCGCTCGCATCCAACCTTTGCTCCGAGGCCACAAATATGCTTTATTTATCTTACAGAGGGCTGTGTTTTGGCTGGGGAGGAAAATTCTATTTATTGCTGGAGGGATTTGGGGAATCATCAGATGGTTATGGCTTTCCATGAAATAGTAGTTCCATCTCCAACCAAAGTACAGCCCCCTCCTCTGCTTTCGCAAAGGAGGGGGCTTTCCGTTTTGCCTCTCTCTACTGGTTCTTGGTTTTTTAAGGCATATCTTTATCTCTTGTATACTACCACAGGGAACTCCCGTTGAAGTAGCTGGGTTAGAAGATTACTCTTCTGTCAGCTTAAATCCGGCAATTCTAGCAAGCTCGCGGATAGAATCTCTGGATACCTTCTTACCTCTGTATTCAATGAGGTCTTCACACTGTCCTGTAAAGATATCACTAGGATTATACTTCTTAATGATGATCTTATCTTCTTCTGTGAAGATTTCTAAAGGCTCTCTCTCACCAATATCGAAACTTTTACGAAGTTCCATAGGTAATGTAATTCTTCCTAATGAATCAAGCTTTCTAACTATTCCTGTACTCTGCATAACGTACTCCTCTCTGGTGCTATAATATTCTCTCTTATGATGTGCACCCGTGCAATGTCCTCTGGGTTGATTGTAGTATATCATAAAGCAGCTAGTCTGTCAACCAAAAAATAGATAATCTTTTTTAAAATGTTAAATGTTTTAGAAACTGTTGTTTTGAAATTGTTATGACAGTTTGCCGTTTTATTTTCATTCTAGTATAAATATGGGAAGTTTTGTGCTTTCTTCTATAAAAAATTGTTATTTGATTCGGGTTGTCTCATTATCTCCCGTGTAAAATAGCAACTTTTTACTTTAATTTGAGTAAGTACTGTCCATAGTTGGTCATCTTGAGGCTCTCGCCAATCTCATGAACCTTATCTAAAGATACGAATCCTTCTTTCCATGCAAGTTCTTCTAAGCAGCCTACATAGCATCCTGACTTCTGAAGTGCCTTAACAATCTCGGCTGCCTCTAACATACTGTCTGCTGTTCCGGCATCCATCCATGTAAGTCCTCTGTCAAATGGAATTACCTTTAACTGGCCTCTGCTTAAATACTCTAAGTTAACATCTGTAATCTCGTACTCACCTCTTGCGGATGGTTTAAGATTCTTAGCAATGTCAATTACCTGATTATCATAGAAGTATAATCCTGGTATGATGTAATTAGACTTTGGATTCTTTGGCTTCTCTTCGATGGATACAGCCTGTCCGTTCTCATCAAATTCTACAACACCAAATGGTCTTGGGTCATCTACATAATAACCAAATACCTTTGCGCCGTGGTCATCCTTGATGGCTTCTTTCATGATCTCATCAAGATTATGGCACTGGAAAATGTTATCTCCTAATACGAGGCATACAGAATCATCTCCAATGAAGTCTTCTCCGATGATAAGTGCATCTGCGATTCCCCGCGCAACTTTCTGTACTGCAAACTCGATATGAAGTCCTAATTCACTTCCATCTCCGAGAAGGTTCTGGAACTCTCTTTCTTCCCCTGGTGGAATAATTACAAGAATATCCCTGATTCCTGCCTGAAGTAAAGTGGCAATTGGATAATAAATTAATGGTTTGTCATATACTGGTAATAACGGTTTACAAACTGGCTTTGTCATAGGGTACAGTCTCGTACCTCTTCCAGCCGCTAATACTATTCCTTTCATAAAAATAAGTCCTCCTTAGTAACTTTGAATCCCTATGTTACTCATAATGTCTCAACTATGCTGTCAACATTCTTACATGATGCTGTCTTTAGATTCATGCTTATTAATGCTTTTATTTTAACAAACTACCATGATTCCAATATTTTATATTATTTCCCATGAGCTGTCAAACTTTTTTTGCAATTTAGTTAAATATTTATATAGTTTGTCTTTATTTTCCTGCAAATGCGCTCTGTACTGCAGCCATCGACAGTATTTAGGAACGTTTCGCGGAATTTCTTAAGGTCTGCCTGTTCATTTGCCGATACAATATTCTGAAGCATGGCAGCAGATTCCTCGCATAATGCCTCAAAATCCGTGACAACGGGACCTGGTGTAAACTGCGAATAATCAAAGTAAAAGTCTCTGCTGTCCATGTATTCTTTCTCATCAAATGCGTAGAAAAGCATTGGTAATTCAAGGATTGCTGCCTCAAATACGCTGGAACTGTAGTCTGTGATAAGAAGGTTGCTGATCAGCATGAGGTCATTGATATGTTCTTCCCCGCTCAAATCAAGTACTCTGTCCTGCCATTGTGCATCCACAGTAAACTTTTGCTTTACAAATGGATGATTCTTTAAAATAAGTACCGTGTCTTCTGGCTGCCTTTCCATAAAGTGATTCACATCAAATGCTTCCAATGGATAATATGCATCTTTATTCCCATCTCCGCGGAATGTCGGTGCAAACAAGATTACCCTGTTCTCCTTTAATATAGGATATTTCCCGTAGAGTTCCTCGCGCTTTTTCTCCTCATAATCCCAGTCAAAAAGCAGATCTGTACGCGGTACTCCCAGCGCCTGTACCTTACTTCCTGAAATGCCAAATGCTTCTGCATAAATATCTCTCACCGTATCGCTGCTGACTGGTACGAGGTCATAATTCCTGTGATTCATCGATGTCTGAGGCGCACCGCCCTGTTTACCCATACGGGTAAGGCCAAACGTCTTAAAAGCTCCGCAGGCATGCCACAACTGCACAATCTTTGTCTCGCTGCGTTTCTGAATGCTATGAAGCTGCGGATAGAAATCTTCTAAAATGATAACTGCAGATGTAGCGCATTTGAACGCACAATCCCGAAGTTCCTTCTTGCGAAGCTGATCAACTGTCTTTGTATTGATAAATGTCGTAATCTCTACCTCGGGTTCATTCTCCTCAAACCACCTCTTCACAAGCATAAGATTCCCATTCTTCTCTGGCTCTCTCTCTGAAAGGAAAAGAATCTGATTCGGATTTACCTTATTCTTCGCTATATATTTGCGGTATCTGGCTGCAAAATAGTCAGTATTTTGCTGACGGGCACTATAATTATAACCACTAATTCTATATACGGTATCATTCGCCCGCTTCGCTGCCTTTATAAAATTCTTGTCTTCCTTAAAATAATCTCTGACCAGTAAAAATGGCAGTCCAAGAGAGCAAAGTCCAAACTTGAACAGATTCCTCTTGCGGACAATCTCCGCTCTGGCAAATAGTTCCTTTTGCACTGGAAATGGCTGGTCATCTAAGCAAATCTCTTCCGCTCCACACCAAAGCGTAAAAATAACATTCACCTTATGGCGTGGCGGACTGTAAAATACATATGGCAGCAATATCTCTGCATCTGCGCGAATCTGGTCACCAACTTCTCCTTCTTCTATTACTACTTCCATCGGAAAACGACGTTCTACCTGTCTCTGGGTAAATACAGCCTGCACGCGGATGCGCTTTCCCTGCATCTCGTCCGGCATCTTTGCGCGAAATCCAAGCTTCATCGTCTTCTGTGTTATATTAACTGTAATTCTGTAATTAATCTTTCTCATAATTCTTTGTCCATTATTTTAAATTATCACAACTTATTTGTTCATTAGCTTAAAGTGTGTTTGAAAAATCATTCCTACAACCTGCACGCCTCAATTTACAGATTATTTTTCCAAAGTTCCCTGCATATAGTTGTCCATCCAGCTTAAATCAATCTTTTTCTCCCACTGCCTTCTTGCGATATCCTGCTTCAGTGTGAGCGCCAGATTCTGTGACTTCTTCGCAGACTGACCCTGGCTCACTGTATCTGCAGCACTTCCTGCAAGTGCTGTACTTCCACTCTGGCTACCTGCTTTCTTATTACTCGCATCTGTGTTCACCACAATAACCTGGCTATTCTGGCTCACTGGCGAAAGTACAGAACTTCCCGCATTAGAAGTGCCTGCCAATGCGGTTCCTTTACCTGCTCCGATTGTATCTAAAAGGCTCTTACCAGTTGACATCTTAAGAATAGATACTACCTTTTTCATAGAAACATCTGCCTTCTCTTCCTGGAGTACTTCTGGAAGATTTCCCTTTACTTTCATGTAGGAAACATCAGCAAAATCTTCTGCCATATCTTCTTCTGTATAATCCTTAATCGCCTGTTTCTCCTGAAGCGCAGACTTACTCTCCTTATCATAGGACATAATCCAGAATGGACCGCCTGCACTGGCACCTTTTGACTGTGCGATTACATCTGACAGTCTGTACTTGTAAGCGGAACGCGTCCTGCTTCCGACATCGGCTACTGTTACGCAATCGTTCTTATCAATTGCTACCAGTACCATAAAATGCCCGCCTCGGGTGAAATATCCAGGTCCCATAAGGCACACTACTGGCTTGCCTTCTTTTAATGCCTTTTTAATCGCATTATAATCGGTTCCTGCTCCCTGACACTTCAATCCATAAGCCGCTGCCATCGCAGGAATCATCTCATGTGCCGAACCTGCTCTTGAGTAAAAGCCATGCTGATAGCCCCAGATGGCTGTATCCAATGGAGTTACCCACTTACCTGTAAGAGATGTGATTACTACTGCCATGGAAGTCGGACCACATCCAGCCTTAGCGATACAGTAGCCATTCTGATTCCAGGCACTATCTGTCTGATTAAAATATACATATCCCGCAATATATTCCTTATTATTCTTCATAGCCAGACGGGTATCATTATAAATCTTCGGGATAAATGTACTCGTTTTATCGCTTCCGTCCGGTGCGTCTTCCTCTGCTAACTGATCCGTAATCTTCTTAATCGCCTTTGTACGAATCTCTGCATCTTCTCTTGAGGAAATGTCCTTCTTCGCCTTCTTCTGAGTTGTTCCTTCTTCGTTACTATGAGAGGAATTTCCGGATGTATCTGATGTAGAAGAATCGGTATCTTCTGCCTGATCTGTATTACCAGATGTACCAGATGTATTCCTCTTCGTACTTTCTGTTGTATGTTCTGTCTGCGAATGCTCTGTATTACCGCTGCTTGTATCCCTTTCGGAAGAAGTCTGGCTCTCCTGACTTTCCGTTGCTGTCGTACTCTCTTCTTTCTTCTCTGTTGTCACTTCTGTCGTGCTCTCGCCTTCTGCAGAATTATCTCCTGCTATCTTGCTCTGCACAGCCTTCTCCTCTGCTGCATAAACACTTACAGGTTCTATCCCTGACTGAAAAAAGTATTCTGGACGTGTAAATGTCATGACTGCACTTAACCCCACTGCCAGTACTGCCCGTCCAAAGTTGTTCATTAATCCTAAACCTTCTTTCTTTTTGATGTAGATTTTTTCGTGACTTACTGATATAATAAATCAAATAACATATTTTTACAATAGTCTTTTGCATAGTTTTGCATATTTAAGAATTACTTCTGCATGATAGTAATTCCAGTCGCATTCTACTTATATTTTATTTGTATTTACTTGATACAAAGATTTTATAGATATTGGGACAATATTACATTTCAACTTAAAATGTAATTGGATAGCTGAATATTGACCAAATATTATTAAAGATTATTTTCCATTTTATTCTGTTTGAAGGAGGAGCATTTATAATGGATAAAAAGTTTAATTTTCAGGAATTACAGGCGATTGTTGCCACACTTCGCGGAGAGAATGGCTGTCCGTGGGATAAGTCACAGACGCATGAATCTCTTAAGTTATATACATTAGAGGAAGCCTACGAGGTGAATCAGGCAGTAACTGACCTCACTAAGACTGGTGACTGCGCTAATTTAAAAGAAGAACTTGGTGACCTTTTATTTCAGGTACTTTTGCAGTCCCAGGTTGCTGAAGATAATGGCGAATTTGCTATCGAAGATGTTATCGATGGCATTGCCCGCAAGATGATCCACCGTCACCCTCATGTATTTGCTGGCCGCCATTATGATAGTGTAGAACAGCAGCAGGCCGACTGGGAGAAGTTAAAATCTCAGGAAGAAGGACATAAACAGACCTCTTTAAAAGAAGAGATTACCCTTGTTCCAGAAAGTTTCCCTGCCCTCATCCGCGGCCAGAAGATTGCGAAAAAGGCTGCCTCCGCTGGAATGTTTTCCACGGAGGATGAAGATGTCTTTAAAGACCTGCTAACTTCTGTTGTGAATTTACAGCTCGGCACCGCTGGGGAAGATCCAGAGAAAAAATTCAGCAGTGATGAGGAATTGTCAGAGAAGCTGGGGGAAGTTCTCTTTGCATTATGTCGGTTCTGTGCGAAGTATAAGGTTTCAGGGGAAATGGCATTGCTGAAGAAGCTGGAGGAATTCTGATTGCCGCAGGCAGGGGGAAACGCTCCTAACGGGAGAAGATACCCTTTTTGAGTGGCTCCAAAGTCATTTTCGCTCATACGAAGAATAATGCCTGCCCCGAGAAGATACCCTTTTTGAGTGGCTCCAAAGCCAGAAAAAGCAGCTTAATTCATTAGCATCAGAACGTGTTTAAATGCTAATGAATTAAGCTGCTTCTCCTGTCAGAGACACTCAAAAAATCTCATCTACTAAAATCGTGCAAAACTGGCTGTAATAATAGAGAAACTTATACATATCCTTTTCTCCCATTCGCTCTTTTACCCTCTCTAAGAGCTTACAGCATTTTTCTAATTCCTCGGTGATAAGTTCTTTTCCAGTCTGGGTGAACTGTACCTTGACGTAACGGTGATCTTCTTCGCTGCTTTTCATTTCCAGATATCCTTTACGCTCTAAATTATGGAGCATTCGGGATACAGCTGGCCTTGACAACTTCATCGCATCCCCAATATCTGACGGAATGACAAATGCTTTTGCCAGTAACAGGTGGCGCAGGGTGAGTAACATTGTCAGTTCTCCTGATGGAATGTTACACATTTGCTGAAACTGTACATTGGCCTTTCGCATTTGCATGATTAGTTGCTGGTAGTCCTCTAAAGTCACTTTTTGTTCTGCTGACGGCTCACCTTCTGGCCAGTCAGAACTCTCTGTGTCTTTCGCTTTCATATTTTTGTTATTTTCCTCCCCAAAAATAGCTTTATTTTAAAATTCTCTTTACTATTCCACGATAATTCTATCCTTCATTGGAACATATTCCTTATCCATAGCCACACTCTGGTATGCTGGACGGATAATCTTATCGCAGTTCATTAACTCTTCTAAACGGTGTGCGCTCCAGCCGACCATACGTGCCACGGCAAACATCGGGGTGAATAACTGGTCTGGCAGCCCTAAGATCCGATACATGAATCCGCTGTAAAAGTCGATATTGGCACTTACACCTTTATAGATACGGCGTTTTTCCTGAATGGTTTCGACGGCGAGTTTTTCTACTCTGTCATAGAATTCAAATTCTTCATCGTAACCTTTTTCCCTCGCGAGTTTGTCAAGGAATCCCTTGAAGATTCTCGCTCTTGGGTCAGAGATAGAATAAACGGCATGTCCCATTCCATAAATTAATCCGCTGTGATCAAAGGCTTCCTTATTGAGAAGCTTCAGCAAGTAATTTTTAATCTCGTCTTCGTCTTTCCAATCCTTCACTTCCTGCTTCATCTCATCAAACATATGAACAACTTTGATATTTGCTCCACCGTGTTTTGGCCCTTTGAGTGAGCCAAGAGATGCTGCCATAGCGGAGTAAGTATCTGTTCCAGAGGAAGTTACTACATGATTGGTAAATGTCGAGTTGTTACCACCGCCGTGATCCATGTGAAGTACGAGGGCAATATCTAAAACTCTTGCTTCAAGTGGTGTATACTTTTTATTTGGGCGGAGCATACGCAAAATATTCTCCGCCGTGGAAAGTTCCTGCTTCGGAGAATGAATGTAAAAACTCTTGCCTTCTACATAATGATTATATGCCTGATAACCATAAACTGCGAGTAACGGCACAGTACTTGTAAGCTGTAAGCACTGGCGCAGTACATTCGGTATGGAAATGTCATCTGCCATATCGTCATAACCGTATAATGTCAGTACGCCTCGCTGCAGTGTATTCATCATGTCCTTACCTGGTGCTTTCATAATAACGTCTCGCACAAAGTTCGTCGGCAATGTACGATAACTTCCAAGAAGATTCTGGAATTCCTGTAATTCCTGCTTCTGTGGTAAACGTCCAAAAATAAGCAGATAGGCCACTTCTTCATAGCCAAATCTCTGCTCTGCTACAAATCCGTCTACTAAATCGTGAATGTCGTAGCCACGATAGCGCAGCTCTCCATCGCAGGGAACCATCTTTCCATCAACTTCTTTGGAAGAGGTGATGGTGGAAATATCCGTAAGTCCTGCCAGCACGCCTTTACCGTTCACATCACGGAGACCTCGCAGTACATGGTACTGGTCATACAGGCCTGAAGGAATCTGTCCGTGTTCCATAGAAAGTGCAGCCAGATCCTGCAGTTCCTGTGTCATCATTGAGTATTCATTCATTCTATCACCTATTCTTTCCTGGTTAACAATGTTAGTTAGCTTTGTTAATTATTATATAGAAAAAAATTTGTTTTGTCAAATTCATCACAGATGAAGTATACTAGAGCGTGTTTGAAAAATACTTTCCCCATAAATTGGGACATACATATTACTGGAGTGATTTTTCAAACACTCTTTATTTAACTACAATTTATTCTGACAAGATTTTACCCTGTTTATAAGTAGTTTACGCAAAAACCGTGTCTCTTACCACCAAAATTTTATGTAATGTGTACAAGTTTTTTCTGTTTTAAAATATTTGACTGTGCTATACTATAAATAACTGTATATACGCTGAAGAATATATGCACTAAAACGTATATATATTACATATTATAATCGGGGATAGTATGCACTTTTCCCGATTTTAATGCAACTTATAATTATTTAAATAAAAATATTTTTTAGAAAGGAGCGTATCATTTATGCAAATACAACGTCTCGTAGATCTGGAGGACTACGAATTTGATACATTGCTCGTCACATACAATCATAAAAATCGTCTGAGTATCGAGCTTGGAAAAGTTAGCGAGATTTTTGAAAGTCTTCAGGCCGATGGTCTCGTTGGAGGAAGCAAGGTATACGGTCTCCGAGGAAAGGATTTTTCTTATCAGGGACAGCCTTATTATAACCTGATTTTCATTGGTATTCCTGAGAAGGCAACTCCGAGAAGATTTCAGTTACAGTTTGGTCAGGCTATGAAGGAAGCAAAGCGTTTTCACGGAAAGAACCTTCTTATGACCGCAATCGGAGAAGATGTTTCCTACTGGTTAAGTTCTGCTATGAAGGGACTTCTCCTCGCAGATTACTCTTTTGACAAATACATTTCTGATAAGCCAGAATCTCCAGAGCTGCATCTTGGAATTCTGACAGGAATTGATTCTGCATCCTTTAAAAAGGAAGAGCAGTACACAAGAATGATGGCAAAAGCCGTTACAACAGCCCGTGACCTGGTAAATGAACCAGCGAACGTGATGACTCCTGCAGCTCTCGCAGCTAAGGCAAAGGAAATCTGTGAAAAGAACAATATCAAATGCACAATTCTTGAAAAGCAGGATTGCGAAGCACTCGGCATGAATTCCTACCTGGCAGTTGCCCGTGGTTCTAAACAGTCCGCTAAGTTTATCGTTATGGAATATAACGGCCGTGTTACAGACGATGAAAAGATTGCTTTAATTGGAAAAGGTCTTTGCTTTGACTCCGGCGGATATAATTTAAAGCCTGGCAATGCCATGAAAGGCATGCATGGTGACATGGGCGGCGCAGCCGCAGTTATCGCTGCTATGGGTGCAATCGCAGAGGCGAAACTTGGCATTAACGTAACCGCAGTTATTCCTGCCTGTGAAAATATGATTTCCGGCAAGGCAATGAAACCGGGCGATATCGTTAAGTCTATGAATGGCAAATACATCGAAGTTGTTAACACTGATGCTGAAGGCCGTATGGCACTTATTGATGCCATTACTTACGCAATCCGTGAATGTGGAGCTACAACATTAATTGACGTAGCAACTTTAACTGGAGCCTGTGTTGTTGCCCTCGGTGACCGCTACACTGGTGCTTTCAGTAACAGCGACGAACTTATGTCCAAGATTGTCCAGGCATCCATCCTTGCAGGAGAAAATATCTGGAGACTCCCAATGGGCGATGAAGAATATGATAATCTGAACGCATCTACTGTAGCAGATATCGCTAACTGTGGTAAAAAATGTGGTGCAACTGCCGCTGCAAGATTCTTAGGTGAATTCGTTGAGAAAAAACCTTGGGTACATCTTGATATTGCTGGAACATCGGAATCTGATGAAGATACTGAGATTTACTCTAAGGGTGGAACTGGTGCAGCAACAATGTTGCTGTATGAAGTAGTGAAATTGATGGAAAAACCATATAAGAGTTATTAAATCCTGATTTGCACAGCAAAGGAGACGCTTCCAAAGAGAGCCGATACCCTATATTTGTGACTTTAGTCGC
>OLOI01000223.1_pt1 | contig 60577 bp, 64 predicted proteins | sample 1672131 | NCBI WGS metagenome assembly OLOI01 (sample SAMEA3136651, study PRJEB25190) | human gut metagenome
ATGCTTGTTGGCAATGGCGTTAAAAAGATAGGGCGTGGTCGGCTCCGGCATTTCGTCCTGCTGCTCGCCCATATAGCGCGATTTAAACCAGCGGTTGTTTTCAATGACGCGCCGGTCAAAGGCCTGCTTGTGTTCCTTGTAGCGCCGAAACTCCTCGGTAAGCAGCCGAAAGAACTCCGGCTTGATGGTTCCCTCATAATTTTGATTTTCCATAGTAAATCCTCCCTTTCTCAGGCTTTTGCGGCCAGTGCCGCAATGTCGTTTTCTATTTTGTTGATTTTTGCTTCAATATCAATGCCGTTGAGCATAACTCTCTGCCCGGTGACCCAGATCTCGCCGCTTTCCTCCCAAAAGGTGATAAAGGGCGAATAGCCGACCAGACCCATGTTGGCGTAATTTTCCGCCTTTTCAATCTTAAAGGCGCCGTTGGTATACACCACACCGTTGATGCTGTGGCTGCCCTCGCCGTTGCCGGCGCCCAGAACCAGGTAGGCGGTGCCGTTGTCGCCGACCGACATGCCCAGCTTTTGCTTGCGGACGCCGTTTTCATCCTGCATCATTTTGATGCCGGTCGGATCCATCAGGGCAAAAACGCCGCCGGTCTGGTCGGTATAATTCTGACTGTTTGTACCGACAATGGTAGAGGCATAGATGGCGGAGCTCTCTACCGTTCCGCTAAAGACGGCCTCGCCGCTGCTGTTGATCGAGACGGTGGGGATGCCCTGTGCATCGCAAAGCATAAACTGAAATTTTTGCGTATCCTTGTCGTAGGCGGCCAAAAACCGCGTCCTCTCTCCGCGGTCGCGGATGATGAGCTTAGAGCCGCTGATTTCCATCTTTCCGCTGTTATCCCTGACGGATACCTTGGCGGTGTCGACCGTGCCGGCCGTCAGCTTGTCCGCCGTCAGCGCGCCGATTTGCGCGTTGCTGATTTTGGCGTTGTTTGTGTCAATGTTTTCCGCCTTGACGGCGGCGGCTTCGCTGACGTTCCCGGCGTCCAGGTTTTGAAAGAGGTACGACAGTTCATCTACCAGCGCCGTGCCCCATTCCTTGACCGCCCGAATGTCCCGGCCGGTGTCCCCGGTCAGCTTGGGCGGTATCGGTGTTGTTAAGTTTGGCATGTTTGATTCCTCCATTTCTTGGTTTTCTTTTATTATAGGGATTTTAAAGTGACATGGAGTGCCATCCGCCGCTTTTTGAAAAAGTTTTTTTGTTTGTCTTGACAATCGGGAAAAATCGTTTTATAATGTAAGTGTTAAACAGTTAAGTGCAAAACTATCAGGAGGTGATGGCGCCGTGGGGCTATCTTATTTTCATATTAACCAAAGCCTGCGCAAGGTGCATCTGCTGCGCAAGCGGTCGCTGCAGCAGGCCATGCGAAAGCAGAACCTGCAGCCAAGCTGGCTGCCGCTTTTACACTATGTTGCAGCGCATCCGGGCTGTACCCAGGCAGAGGTGGCGGAGAATCTGGCGCTGACGCCGGCGGCGATTACGCTGGCAACGCAGCGGCTTGCGGCACAAAAGATGCTGGTGAAAAAGACGGATCAAAAGAACCTGCGCCGTAATATTCTCAGCGTGACTGCAATCGGTGAGGAGCGGCTGCGCAAAATGGATACATTTTTTGAGAAATTTGATCAAAAGATGTTTCAGGGGCTGAGCGAGGCAGAGCTTTGCGCCTTTCAGGAGACCTTGGATCGCATTACTACCAATATTACCGGTGAGGACAAAAACGAGGTATCCAGACAGGTGATTACCGATCTTCTGCGTGAAATCCGTGAGGATGCTTAGAGAAACAATTTGAAGGAAAGGAAGGATATGACGATGCGAAAATTATTATCTCTTCTGCGCGGCAAGGATTTTTGGATGTCGATTTTGACGCCGATTCTGATCGTGGGAGAGGTCATTATGGAGGTTTCGATCCCCAAGGCCATGTCCAAAATCGTGGATATCGGGATTGCAAACCGTGACATTGACTATGTGTTAAAGGCCGGCGGCGTCATGGTTTTGATGGCGCTTGCGTCCCTCTTTTTCGGCGCGATGGCAGCGTGGACGGCCTCGATTGCCAGCATGGGATTCGGACGGTCGGTGCGGCAGAGCCTGTTTTATCGGGTACAGGATTTTTCGTTTTCCAATATTGACAGGTTCAGCACCTCTTCACTCATTACCCGAATGACGACCGATATCACCAATCTGCAAAATGCCTTTATGATGGTGATCCGCACTCTGGTGCGTGCGCCGATTATGTTTATTTCGGCCTCCATCATGGCGTTTTCTATCAATGCGGAGCTTTCGTGTATCTTTTTGGTCGCCGTGCCGATTTTAGGCACTGTGCTGGCGTTTACCATCAGCAAGGCGCATCCGCGGTTTAAAAAGATGCTGCGCTGCTTTGATAAGCTCAACGCCAAGATACAGGAAAACCTGATCGGAATCCGTGTTGTCAAGGCCTTTGTCCGCGGCGACTATGAGGATCAGAACTTTGACGAATGTGCCGACGCCGTGCGGCAGACGCAAATCCGTGCCGAGCGGATGGTGATTTTAAATATGCCGATTATGCAGATGATGGTGTATCTGTGTATTATATTGGTACTTTGGCTGGGCGGCAACATGATTGTGGCCGGGCAGATGGGCACCGGTGAGCTGGTTAGCTTTATCAGCTATATCAACCAGATTCTGATGTCACTGATGATGATCGCCTTTTCCTTTACCATGCTGGTGATTTCAAAGGCCTCGGTCAGCCGTATCGTAGAAGTGCTAAACGATACCCCGGATATCCCGGATCATAAGGATTCTGACATTGCAGTGGCAGACGGCTCAATCGCGTTTGAGGATGTTTCTTTTAGCTATCAGGGAGATCTTAGCCGCTGCGCCTTAGAGCATATCAACCTTCAGATAAGGTCCGGCGAGACAATCGGAATCATCGGCGGTACCGGCAGCGCAAAGTCAACGCTGGTGCATCTGATCCCGCGGCTTTATGAGGCAACGGAGGGCGCAGTCAAGGTCGGCGGCGTTGATGTAAAGGACTATCGGCAAAAGACGCTGCGGGATCAGGTTGCCATGGTGCTGCAGAAAAACGTGCTCTTTAGCGGTACCATCCGCGAAAACCTCCGCTGGGGAAACCCGGACGCTACCGATGAGGAAATCGTTGCCGCATGCAAAGCGGCACAGGCGCATGACTTTATCATGGAATTTCCAAACGGTTACGATACCGAGCTGGGACAGGGCGGCCTGAACGTTTCCGGCGGTCAGAAGCAGCGGCTTTGTATCGCCCGTGCACTCTTGAAAAAGCCGAAGATCGTAATCCTGGACGACAGTACCAGTGCGGTTGACACGGCGACCGACAGTAAAATCCGCGCGGCGTTTCGTAAAGAGCTTTCCGATACAACAACCATTATCATTGCGCAGCGGATTTCGTCCGTGAGCGATGCCGATCGGATTGTGGTGCTGGAGGAGGGTAAAATCTCCGCGGTCGGCACGCATGACGAACTTTTAAAGAGCAGTGAAATTTACCGCGAAGTCTATGAATCTCAGCAAAAGGGGGTGGCGTAGATGCCTCCGCATAAGAATATGGGAATGAAAAAACCAAAAGACGGCAAGAAAACGCTGTTTCGGATTCTGCACTATTTGGAAGAATACCGCTTTCAGCTGGTTTTGGTAGCCCTGTTGGTGGTTGTCAGCTCCGGCGCGGGCGTCGTCGGCACTTACTTTTTAAAGCCGATCATCGACAACTATATCGCCCCGTGGATCGGAAACGCGAACCCGGATCTTAGCGGACTGCTGCATATCATCATTTTACTTGCGGCAATTTATGCGGCCGGTGCGCTTTGCACCTACGCGTATAACCGCATCATGGTAAACATTGCGGCAAATTCGCTTTATAAGATGCGGATGGATATGTTTACGCACATGCAGACTCTGCCGATCCGCTATTTTGACAGCCGTACCCACGGCGAGATCATGAGCCGCTATACCAACGATATCGATACGCTGCGCAACATGATGAGCCAGAGCGTGCCGCAGCTGATTTCGTCCGGGATCACGGTGGTGGGCGTCTTTATCATGATGCTGGTGCTGAGTGTTCCGCTGACGATTCTGGTGGTGCTGATGATGCTGACGATCTTTGGCGTCATTAAGCTGGTCGGCGGCAAAAGCGCTTTGTACTACCGCAATCAGCAAAAGGCCATCGGTGCGGTCAACGGCTATATTGAAGAAATGATCGAGGGACAAAAGGTGGTAAAGGTGTTTTGCCATGAGGAAGAGAGCAAGCAGCGCTTTGATGTTATTAACGGCGCATTATGCGATGCAGCGAGCAAGGCGAACACCTTTGCAAGCATTTTGATGCCGATCATGAACAATCTGTCCTATATCCACTATGCGCTGACGGCAATCATCGGCGCAACGCTCACCATTTTGACCGGCCAGCGCGAAATGGGAATTTTCGCCCTGGGGCTTGGCGCACTGGTTTCGTTTTTGCAGTACACCCGTTCCTTTGCGCAGCCGATTACCCAGGTATCGCAGCAGTTTAACGTGATTTTGAACGCGCTTGCCGGCGCGGAGCGGATTTTTGCCCTGCTGGACGAAAAGCCGGAGGTTGATGACGGTTACGTAACGCTGGTGAACGTGAAGGAAAAGCCGGACGGCACGTTCGAGGAGACGGCGCAGCGCACCGGACACTGGGCGTGGAAGCATCCGCATCACGACGGCACGCTGACCTATGTACCGCTGCGCGGCGCCGTGACCTTTGAGGATGTTGAATTTGGCTACGAGCCGGGCAAGGTTGTCCTGAACGGAATCAGCCTTTATGCCGAGCCGGGACAAAAAATTGCGTTTGTCGGCTCGACCGGCGCGGGCAAGACGACAATTACCAATTTAATCAACCGTTTTTATGATGTGCCGGACGGCAAGATCCGCTACGACGGCATCAATATCAATAAGATCAAAAAGGCGGATCTGCGGCGCTCGCTTTCCATGGTGCTGCAGGATACGCATCTGTTTACCGGCACCGTGATGGAAAACATCCGTTACGGCAGACTGGACGCGACAGACGAGGAAGTCATTGCTGCGGCAAAGCTTGCCAACGCCCATTGGTTTATTTCGCATCTGCCGGACGGGTATGATACCATGCTGACCGGGGACGGCGCAAATTTAAGCCAGGGTCAGCGGCAGCTGCTGGCGATTGCAAGAGCGGCGGTTGCGGATCCTCCCGTCCTGATCTTAGACGAGGCGACCAGCTCGATCGACACCCGTACCGAGGCGCTGATCGAAAAGGGAATGGATCAGCTGATGGAGGGCAGAACGGTGTTTGTCATTGCGCACCGCCTGTCCACGGTGCGAAATTCGCACGCGATCATGGTGCTGGAGCACGGCGAGATTATCGAACGCGGCAGCCATGAAGAGCTGATTGCCAAAAAGGGCAGATATTATCAGCTCTACACCGGCATGTTTGAACTGTCGTAAAAAAAGGCGGCTTTGAAGAAGGCGGCGAAAGCTGCCTTCTTTTTGTATCATGATAATTTTGTTTAAAACGCACATTGATTTTTTTTTAACAAAGTGATATAGTAATATTTTGTAGAATGTACGTGGGGAAAGAGACAATTTGTCAAAACAGGATATCGAAAATGACATGACAGCTGTGTGAAATCGACAATTCCCAAGAGGGAGGTTTTGTGTTAAGATAATCGTGGTTTTTTATGGGAAAACCTGACTTGAGACGATTCCCGTGTACAAAAGAAAATAAAAAAAACAAATCCAAAGATAGGGAAGGTGCATTATGAATAAAATATCGATTATCGGAACCGGAAGCGTAGGCTCGACCATCGCCTATACATTAACCGTGATGGGAATCGCTTCGGAAATTGTCATGATTGACATTAACAACGAAAAGGCGCTCGGCGAGGCGCTGGATATCCGGCAGGGTACGCCGTTTTGCGGAGCCTGTTCGATTTATGCCGGCGACTACCGCGATGCGCAGGATTCCAACATCGTGATTTTAACCTCCGGCATCGCCAGAAAGCCCGGTCAGTCTCGGTTAGAGCTGGCACAGACCAACGTGGATATCACCAAGTCGATCATCCCGGAGATTACCAGATACGCGCCGGACGCGACTTATATTATTGTAAGCAACCCGGTGGATATCTTAACCTATACGTTTTATAAGATTTCCGGCTTGCCGGAAAATCGGATTATCGGCTCCGGTACGATTTTGGATACGGCGCGTCTGCGTGCAAGACTGTCCGAATATTTTAACATCAGCCAAAGCAACGTGCACGCCTACGTATTTGGTGAGCACGGCGATTCTTCGTTCATTCCGTGGTCGGTTGCCAATATCTCCAATGTGCCGATTAACGAATGTGACGCGCTGGTGGCCGGCAGCGATGTGTCGATGCCGAAGTTTAAGCGCGAGGACGTAGAGCAGTATGTCCGCAAGTCCGGCGGCCGCGTGATTGAGCGTAAGGGCGCTACGTTCTATGCCGTTTCCGCATCGGTTTGTCATATCTGCAAGTGCCTGCTGACGGGAATCGATACCACCATGACGGTATCGACACTGATGCACGGCGAATACGGCGTTGACGATGTCGCGCTGAGCGTTTTGAACATTGTCGGCAAGGACGGCGCGAGAGCAAAGGTCATGATGCCGCTGACTGATGACGAAATCAGCAAGCTGCGTCACAGTGCCGATACCTTAAAGGACGTTATCAAAAATCTTCATATATAGAGGCTCTCTGCCGTGGTGCAGTCTGCCGGAAAGGTGGTAGCTAGAATGGATTATCGTGTAGAACATGATTCAATGGGAGAGGTCAAGGTGCCTGCGGACAGATTATGGGCAGCCCAGACCCAAAGAAGCCATGAAAACTTTGAGATCGGTGTGGGAATCGAAACCATGCCGCGTGAGATTACGCACGCCTTTGGTATTTTAAAGAAGGCGGCGGCGCTTGCCAATCATGAATTGAGACCGGAAAAGATGACCGAAGAAAAGCTTTGCGCCATCACAAAGGCATGCGATGAAGTGATCGAGGGAAAGCTGAACGACCATTTTCCGCTGGTGGTATGGCAGACCGGATCGGGTACGCAGTCGAATATGAATGCCAATGAGGTCATTGCAAACCGTGCCAATCAGATTGCAGGAAAAAAGCTGGCGCACCCGAACGACGATATCAATATGAGCCAGTCCTCCAACGATACCTTCCCGACGGCAATGCATATTTCCGCCGTCATTGCGATTGAGGATCGGCTGCTGCCGGCGATTGAAACGCTGGTTGCAACCTTTAAACGGTTAGAGGCTGAAAACGAAGGCATCGTAAAGTCCGGACGTACGCACCTGCAGGACGCAACGCCGATTCAGTTCAGCCAGGAGATCAGCGGATGGCGCGCAAGCTTAGAGCGTGACGCCGAGCTTTTAAAGATGGCAGTAAAACCCCTTTATGAACTGGCGCTCGGCGGTACTGCGGTCGGCACCGGATTGAATGCCCCCAAGGGATTTTCCGAACTGGTTGCAAAAAAGGTGGCAGAGCTGACCGGCAAGCCGTTTGTGACGGCGCCCAATAAGTTCCATGCCCTGACCTCAAAGGATGAAATCGTGTTTGCGCACGGCGCCATCAAGGCGACGGCCTGTGACATGTTAAAGATTGCCAACGATGTCCGTCATCTGGCATCGGGACCGCGCTGCGGCCTCGGCGAGATTCATATCCCGGAGAATGAGCCGGGATCGTCCATCATGCCGGGTAAGGTAAACCCGACCCAGTGTGAGGCGGTTACCATGGTGGCCGTTCAGGTCATGGGCAACGATGTGGCGGTCGGCGTTGCGGCATCGCAGGGTAATTTTGAGCTGAACGTCTTTATGCCGGTGACGGCGTATAACTTCCTGCAGTCGGCAAGACTTTTGGCTGAGGCGATTTTATCCTTTAACAAGAACTGCGCTGTAGGCATCACGGCCAATAAGGAAAAGATGCATGAGAATCTGCACCGTTCGCTGATGCTGGTAACCGCACTGAATCCCTACATCGGTTACGAAAATGCGGCAAAGACGGCGAAAAAGGCGTTTAAGGATAATATCTCCTTAAAGGAAGCCTGCGTTGCGCTGGGCTTTTTGACCGAAGAAAAGTTTGACGAGGTATTCCATCCCGAACAGATGGTTTAAAAATTGACAGTGATGGAGGTAAAACGATGAATGTTTCTTATTTTCCGGGTTGTACCCTCCGTACCAAGGCAAAGCAGCTGGACGTCTACGCAAGACAGTGTGCCGAGATTTTAGGCGTGACGCTTTGCGAAATTGAGGATTGGCAGTGCTGCGGCGGCGTGTTTGTCAGCGCAAAGGACGAGATTGCGTCCAAGCTTTCCGGCGTCCGCGCACTGATTGCCGCAAGAGAGGCGCAGCAGCCTTTGGTTACGGTATGTTCAGCCTGTCATAATGTGATCAAGCAGACCAATCATGCGATGCAGACCGATGCGGATTTTGCCGCAAAGGTGAATGCTTATATGGCGCAGGAGAAGAATCCGCCTGCGGCCTATAACGGCGAGACCGCGGTTTATCATTATCTGGAGCTGCTCCGCGACGAGGTGGGCTTTGACAAGATCAAGGCGGCGGTAAAAAATCCGCTCAGCGGAAAGAAGGTTGCCGCGTATTACGGCTGCATGCTGCTCCGCCCCGGAAAGGTGATGCAGTTTGATGACCCCGAAAATCCGCGGATTATGGAGGACTTTATCCGTGCGCTCGGCGCAGAGCCGGTGATATATCCCAAGCGGAACGAGTGCTGCGGCGGCTATGTCGTGGTCGAAGATGCCGCGTCGGCAGAGAAAAAGAGCGGCGCGGTGTTAGAGAGCGCAAAGCAGAGCGGCGCCGAAATGATTGTGACGGCATGTCCCCTGTGCCGGTATAACCTTTTAAAGAGCCAAAGCGACATGCCGGTGGTTTACTTTACCGAGCTTTTGGCCGAGGCGCTTGGCGTAAAGGAGGGTGAATAAGAATGCAGAGAAAAGAGATGCAGCAGAGAGAGCAGATTTTGCGGATCAGCGGCGTCAATCCGCGCAAATGCATGCGCTGCGGAAAATGCTCCGGCACCTGCCCTTCTTATGATGAGATGGAATATCATCCGCATGAATTTGTCTATATGGTAGAGTCGGGCGACATCGAGGCGCTGAAAAAGTCAGACTCTGTATACAAATGCCTCTCCTGCTTTGCGTGCGTGGAGCGTTGTCCGCGCGGCGTAGAGCCGGCAAAACTGATTGAGGCGCTCCGGCTTATGGTCATCCGCGAAAAGGGCGGCAGCCATTTAAAGGCGGAGGAAATTCCGGCGCTTTTGGACGATGAGATGCCGCAGCAGGCATTGGTCAGCGCATTTCGGAAATACGCAAAATAGAAAGGAGAATGTCAACCATGCAGAGAATAGGAGTCTTTGTCTGTCATTGCGGAACCAATATTGCCGGAACCGTCGATGTAGCGGCGGTGGCCGAGGCTTTAAAGAGCGAGCCGGGGGTTGTTTTCTCCACCGACTATCAATATATGTGTTCGCAGGCCGGACAGGACATGATTAAAAACGCAATCCGGGACGAGAAGCTGACCGGGATTGTCGTATGCTCCTGCTCACCCCGTATGCATGAGGCAACCTTCCGCAAGACGGCGGCGTCTGCCGGAATCAATCCGTACATGGTGGAGATTGCCAACATCCGCGAGCAGTGCTCCTGGGTGCATAAGGAAATGCCGATCGGAACGGAAAAGGCAATTATTTTAGGAAAGGCAGCGGTTGCGAAGGTAAACCTGAATACACCGCTGACGCCGGGCGAGAGCCCGGTAACCAAGCGTGCGCTGGTCATTGGCGGCGGTATCGCCGGAATCCAGACCGCACTGGATATTGCCGATGCCGGATTCCCGGTCGATATCGTAGAAACAAAGCCGACCATCGGCGGCAAGATGGCACAGCTGGATAAGACCTTCCCGACCTTAGACTGTGCGGCTTGTATTTTAACGCCGAAGATGGTGGACGTGGCGCAAAATGAAAATATCCGGATTTTTTCGTACTCCGAGGTGACAGAGGTCGGCGGCTTTGTCGGCAACTTTGATGTAACCATCAAACGCCGCGCACGCTACGTCAAAGAGGAGCTGTGTACCGGCTGCGGTGCTTGTACCGAAAAATGTCCGCAGAAAAAGGTGCCGAACGAGTTTAACCTGGGCATGGATACGCGGCACGCGATCTATATCCCGTTTGCACAGGCGGTGCCGAAGGTTGCCACCATCGACCCGACCTATTGTATTAAAATGAAAACCGGAAAATGCGGCCTGTGCGAGAGAGTCTGCAGCGCCGGTGCCATCGACTATCAGGCAAAGGATGAATATGTGAAGGAAAAGTACGGTGCAATCGTGGTTGCAACCGGCTATAATCCGATCTCGATGGAAAAGTTCGACGAATACGCTTACGCACAGTCGAAGGATGTTGTCACTTCTCTGGAGTTTGAGCGTCTGACCAACGCGGCCGGCCCGACCCAGGGACAGCTGCTCCGCCCGTCGGACGGAGAGCATCCGCATACCATCGTATTTGTGCAGTGCGTCGGTTCGCGCTGCGAGGCATGCGCCCAAAAGGGCAAGGAATACTGCTCTAAGATTTGCTGCATGTATACGGCAAAGCATGCCATGCTGACGCGGGATAAATATCCCGACACCGATGTTTATGTGTTCTATATTGACGTCCGTACACCGGGCAAAAACTTTGATGAATTCTACCGCCGCGCAGTAGAGGAATACGGCGTACATTATATCAAGGGTATGGTCGGCAAGGTTTCCCCGGAGGGCAAAAAGCTGAAGGTGCAGGCCTCCGATCTGATCGCCGGCAAGCAGCTCCATATTGACGCGGATCTTGTCGTTTTGGCGGCAGCGATTGAGCCGGATCCCTCGGCACGTCCGCTGGCAACCATGCTGACGGCCAGCATGGATACCAACGACTTCTTTACCGAGGCGCACCCGAAGTTAAAGCCGGTCGAAAGTCCGACCGCCGGCGTATTTTTGTCCGGCACCTGCCAGGGCCCCAAGGATATCCCGGAGACGGTATCGCAGGCAGGGGCGGCAGCGTCCAAGGTAATCGGTCTTTTGTGTAAGGATAAGCTGACCGGTAACCCGTGCGTGGCGCATTCGGACGAGATGATGTGTAATGGCTGCTCCACTTGTGAAAAGGTCTGCCCGTACGGCGCGATTTCTTATATCGATAAGGAATTCAGAATGCCGGACAGAACCACACGGGTTCGTCGCGTGGCCTCGGTCAATGAGGCGGTATGCCAGGGCTGCGGCGCTTGTACCGTGGCGTGCATGTCGGGCGCAATGGACTTAAAGGGCTTTATGAACCGACAAATTATCGCGGAGGTGGACGCAATATGCAAATAAAGGAATATAAACCGTTGATTGTCGCCTTCTGCTGCAACTGGTGTTCCTACGCCGGTGCAGATTTGGCAGGCAATAACCGGCTGAACTATCCGGCCGATGTCAAGATTATCCGGGTTCCCTGCTCCTGCCGGGTCAATCCGATGTTTGTACTCCGCGCGTTTCAGCGCGGCGCAGACGGCGTAATCCTCTGCGGATGCCACCCCGGCGACTGTCACTATACCTCCGGTAACTACTATACACGCCGGCGTATGGCGCTGCTGTTTTCCATGCTGGATTACCTCGGCATCGAGCGCGCGCGTACCCGTGTGGAATGGGTCAGCGCCGCTGAGGGTGCAAAATTTGCAAAGACCATGAACGAATTTGCAGAGAGCGTGGCAGCGCTCGGCGAAAATAAGAGATTGGAGGATTTACGATGCAAGAAATAAAACGTGAGATTCTCCTTGACCGGGCAGTATCCCTTTTGGCGGACGGCACAGTGGATCGTGTGCTGGGCTGGAAGAACGGAGAATTTGATTATGATGTGACGCCCGCTGTGTTTCGCACGCAGCAGGATTTGGAGGACTTTGTCTGGAACGGCTTCTGCGGCGCAAACTTTTCAAAGTACCTGGTCGGCGAAACAAGAAAAGGCGATGGCAAGGTTTTAGCATTCTTAAAGCCGTGCGATACGTATAGCTTTAACCAGCTCTTGACCGAGCATCGCTTTGACCGCGAAAAGGTCTACGCCATCGGCGTTCCGTGCGACGGAATGCTGGATATCCGCAAGGTCAAAGAGGCGGCGGACGGCGTACGTTCGGCAGAGATTGCGGGAGGTCAGGTGATCATTCATACCCTCTATGACGGCGATGTTACGGTACCGGCAGAGGATCTGCTCTCCGAACGCTGCATCCATTGTAAATCCAAAAAGCACGTTGCCTATGACGAGCTTTTGGGCGAGGACGGCGCGGTTTGCGAGACGGGTCGCTTTGACGAGGTTGCGCGCCTGGAAAAGATGACCCCGGACGAGCGGTACGCTTTCTGGCAGAACGAGCTTTCCCGCTGTATTCGCTGCAATGCCTGTCGTGACGTTTGCCCGGCATGCACCTGCGAAAAGTGTGTGTTTGATAACCCCGATTCCCCGGTGGAAAATAAGGCGGCGGCCAACTCCTTTGAGGAAAAGATGTTCCACATCATCCGCGCCTTTCATGTAGCAGGCCGCTGCACCGACTGCGGCGAATGTTCCCGCGTTTGTCCGCAGCATATACCGCTGCACCTGCTCAACCGTAAGTTTATCAAGGATATTGATACGCTCTACGGCGACTATCAGGCCGGCGCCGAGGTCGGTAGCCGTGCACCGATTGTCAATTATACCGAGGATGATCCCGAACCGGCCGAGGCGGTAGAAAGAGGTGACGAAAATGCGTAAAATAGCACTTGATTCTCTTGACGCCCTGTTTGAAAAGCTGGCGCAGTACGCAAAGCTTTATCTTCCGGTCGATACCGAGGCCGGTGCAAAGTTTGAGGAATGGGAGCGCGGAAAGCAGCTGTCGAATGCGCTCAATACGGTGCGCAGCGCAAAGGACTTCTTCTTTCCGCAGACCGAAAACCTGATGGATTTTCAGGTGGAGGGGAAGAAAATTTCCGTGATCGATACCCGAAAAGAGTGTGAGGATTTCATCATCTTCGGCGCGCGCGCCTGTGACGTGCGCAGCTTTACGGTATTAGATCGCGTGTTTTTGGCAGAGCCGGTAGATACCTATTACCAAAACCGCCGCGAACACGGCATCATTGTTTCGATGGCTTGTACCCGTCCGCAGGAGACCTGTTTCTGTCAAACCTTTGCGATTGATCCGGCAGAGCCGGAGGGCGACGTTGTCTGCTACCGTACCGAGGATGCGATGTACTTTTTGGCAAAGACCGAAAAAGGCGAGGCAATGCTTGCCGCCGTCTCCGAGCTGACCGAGGATTCGGACGGTGCGGCCGTGGAGGCGCAGAAGAACACCATCCGTGAGAGAATGGAAAAGCTGCCCCTTGCGTCACTTCGCGCCGATGCCTTTGGCAAGGATAAAACCAAGGAATTTTTTGACGCGCCGGAGTGGAAGGAGCTTTCCGAGACCTGTCTCGGCTGCGGAACCTGTACCTTTGTCTGCCCGACCTGTCAGTGCTATGATATTAAGGATTTTAATACCGGCCACGGCGTGCGGCGTTTCCGCTGCTGGGATTCCTGCATGTACTCCGACTTTACCAAAATGTCCGCCGGTCAGCCGCGTCTGACCCAGCTGGAGCGTTTTCGGCAGAGATTCATGCATAAGCTGGTTTATTATCCGACCAACAACGACGGATTGTTCTCCTGTGTGGGGTGCGGCCGCTGTATGGCAAAGTGCCCAATCCAGATGAATATTGTAAAGGTAATGAAAAAACTGGGAGGTGCGCGCCATGATGGATAAAAAAGAGCCTTTGATGCCGGTCATCGGCGTGGTGACGGATATCCGCATCGACACGCCGGATGTCAAGACCTTTCGGGTTGTGACGCCGGAAGGAAAAAAGGCGTTTGAGCATAAACCGGGTCAGTGCGCCATGCTCTCGATTCCCGGTGTGGGTGAGGCGATGTTCTCGATCACCTCTTCGCCGACCAATACGGAATTTATGGAATTTTCGATCAAAAAGTGCGGCTGTGTGACCGAGTGGCTGCACTCAATGGAGGTCGGCCAGGAAATCACCATCCGCGGGCCTTACGGCAACGCCTTCCCGGTTGACACCGAATTTAAAGGCCATGACATGCTCTTTATTGCCGGCGGTATCGGGCTTGCGCCGCTGCGCAGCGTCATCAATTACTGCCGTCACTTCCGTGACCGTTACGGCAAGATTGATATCGTGTACGGCTCGCGCAGTATGCAGGATCTGGTAGATTATCAGGAAATTATTAACGAATGGTCAAAGGATGCCGGCGTCAATGTATATCTCACCATTGACCGCGAACAGCCGGAGTGGGACGGCCATGTCGGCTTTGTGCCGAACTATGTCAAAGAGCTTGGGTTCTCGACCGATAAGATTGCGGTTTTATGCGGACCGCCGATCATGATTAAGTTTACCCTGGCCGGGCTTTTAGAGCTTGGTTTTGACAAGACTCAGGTCTATACGACCATGGAGCTTCGGATGAAATGCGGCATCGGAAAATGCGGCCGCTGCAATATCGGTTCGAAGTATGTCTGCAAGGACGGCCCGGTATTCCGCTGCGACGAAATCGAAGAATTGCCGGACGAATATTAAGATCGCGGCCGGACGACGCAAAATCCGCCTCCCCAAACCGGGACTTGGGCGGTGCGCCGGAGGTCGGCTGCGGCAAAGATAAAAATAAGGAGTGAATGACGATGGAGAATATGGTAAACGTTTACCTCTTTGGCAAGCAGTACAGCGTTCCCGATGATCTTACGATCATGCGTGCGATGGAATACGCCGGTTATCAGCTGGTACGCGGCTGCGGCTGCAGAAACGGTTTTTGCGGCGCCTGTGCCACCATTTACCGCATCAAGGGCGAAAAGGAATTAAAGACCTGTCTGGCATGTCAGACCAAGGTAGAGAATAATATGTATGTGGCAACCCTGCCGTTTTTCCCGCTGGTAAAAGAGGTTTATGATATCGAAAAGATCAAGCCGACCGAGCAGATTATGATGCAGCTTTACCCGGAGATTTATGCCTGTGTGGGCTGTAACGCATGTACCAAAAACTGTACCCAGAGCTTGAATGTAATGCAGTATATCGCGTATGCGCAGCGCGGCGAGTTTGACAAATGCGCCGAGGAATCCTTTGACTGCGTAATGTGCGGCGTATGTTCCTCGCGCTGTCCGGCCGGGATTTCGCATCCGCAGGTCGCAATGCTGGCACGCCGCCTGAACGGAAAGTATCTGGCACCAAAGACGCAGCACCTTGAAAACCGCGTCAAGGAGATCCAGGACGGCACCTTTACCGATCTGATTGAGGCGCTGATGGGCAAGCCGGTAGAGGAACTCAAAGAGCTGTATAACAACCGAGAAATCGAGAAGTAAGGAGGTTAACCACAATGTATGCACCCCAATTTCAAGAATCGTTAAGGGCTGTGGAGGCCGCGCGTGAGGCAAACATTGCCTATGAGCCGACCCGTATGACTGCAAAAGAAAAGGAAGACCTTCTTGCGGCGTATCATCCCGACTATAAAAAAGACGAATTTTCCACCCTCAAAATCGGACCGAACCGCGGCGACTCCGTGCCGCACGAGCTTTGCGAGATGCTGCAGGCAAAGAGCCGGATTCAGGCAGAGGATGTGGATTTAAGCGATGTGAAGTATGATGTCGATGTGTTAATCATCGGCGGCGGCGGCGCAGGCGCGTCCGCAGCAATCGAGGCTGACCGTGCCGGTGCAAAGACCATGATTGTTACCAAGCTGCGGATCGGCGATGCCAATACCATGATGGCAGAGGGCGGCATTCAGGCTGCCGATAAAGAGAACGATTCGCCGGCAATCCACTTTTTGGATGCCTTTGGCGGCGGCCACTTTGCCGCAAAGCGTGAGCTTTTGGCAAAGCTGGTTTGTGACGCACCGGAGGCAATTTTGTGGCTTAACGAGCTTGGCGTAGAGTTTGATAAGGCAGAGGACGGCACCATGATTACCACGCACGGCGGCGGTACCTCGCGCAAGAGAATGCACGCGGCAAAGGACTATTCCGGCGCCGAAATCATGCGTACCCTGCGCGATGAAGTGTTAAACCGCGGCATCCCGGTGGTGGACTTTACGGCAGCGATCGAACTGATCTTAGACGAAAACGGAAAAGCAGCCGGTGCGGTACTTATGAATATGGAGACCAAGGAGCTGATGGTCGCAAAGGCCAAGACCGTGATTATTGCGACCGGCGGCGCCGGAAGAATGCATTATCAAGGCTTCCCGACCTCAAACCATTACGGCGCAACGGCAGACGGCCTGGTGCTGGGCTATCGGGTCGGCGCAAAGCTTTTGTATGCCGAGACACTTCAGTATCACCCGACCGGCGCGGCATTTCCGCAGCAGATTTTCGGCGCACTGGTGACCGAAAAGGTGCGTTCCTTAGGCGCAAAGCTGGTTAACCGTGACGGTAAGGTGTTTATGCACCCGCTGGAGACCCGCGATGTTGCGGCAGCATCCATTATCCGTGAATGTTCCGACCGCGCCGAGGGCGTTGACACCGGCAGCGGCCGGGCAGTATGGCTGGATACGCCGATGATTGAAAAAATCGGCGGCGAAGGCACAATTGAAAAGCGGATTCCTGCCATGATGCGGATGTTCATGAGCTATGGTATCGATATCCGCAAAGAGCCGATCCTGGTATACCCCACGCTGCACTACCAAAACGGCGGTTTGGATATTCGGGTTGACGGCATGACGACCAATGTGGAGAACCTGTATGTTGCCGGCGAGGCAGTCGGCGGTATCCACGGCCGGAACCGCCTGATGGGCAACTCTTTGCTCGATATTATCGTGTTCGGCAGAAACGCCGGGATTCATGCGGCAGAGGCAGCCAAGGCAACCGAGGTTGGCACACTGACCCTCTCCCATATCGCAAAATTTGACGCAGAGCGTTCCGCGGCCGGCATCGAAACCGACGCGGTATCGCCGAAGCTCTTGCCGAACTATACCGGCAAAAGAAGCGAAATCTAACGGATTGTAATCGTAAAATAAGAGGTGCCGCGGCTGCGGCGCCTCTTTAGAACGTTGAAAGAAGGTTTAACCAATGCATTTATTTCATGGAGTGATTTCTCTGTCCGGCGTGTCGTTTTTGATTTTTTCCATTATGGCGATTGTATCGCTCGGTTATCTCCTGGGCAGAGTCACCATCAAGGGCGTCTCGCTGGGAACCGCCGGCGTGTTTGTCATTTCTCTGCTTTACGGCGCATTTTTTTATCAGAATCTGACCGATGCGCTCAAGAGTGCGGAGATTGCGTCAAACGGACTGAAAATTGTTGAAAACCTAGGTCTGGTATTTTTTGTGACCTCGGTCGGATTTATTGCAGGACCCAAGTTCTTTAAAAACTTAAAAAAGAATTTTAAGTCCTATATTCTCCTCGGCGCAGCTATTATTTTAACGGGCGGCGTGACCTGTGCCATCTGTTATTTTATCGGCCGCGGCAGTGCCAATAATCCGCAGGAGTTTATCGCGCTGATGGACGGTTTGCTTTCCGGCTCTTTGACGACCACGCCGGGATTTTCTGCCGCTAAGGAGACGGTAAAGAATGTCTATGCCGCAACGCCGGAGCTTGCCAATGAGTATGAGGCGGCCGTTACGGTAGGCTACGGCATTGCCTACTTGTTCGGTGTCATCGGCGTGGTGCTTTTTGTGCAGATCATGCCAAAGCTGGCGCATGCCGATATGGATCTGGAGCGGAAAAAGCTGGCAAGCGTGGATCTTGGCACAGCAAAGACTAAGGCGGAAAACCTGATCGATATTGATGATATGGGTCTCGGCGCGTTCGGCATGGCTGCGCTGATCGGCCTTGTGGTCGGAAACATTAAGATTCCGCTGACCTCGGCCGGGCTTTCCGGCACCTGTTTCTCGCTCACCACAACCGGCGGCGCGCTGATTACCGCCCTGGTGTTCGGCCACTTTTCCCATGTCGGGAAAGTCAATATTATGCCGCCCAAAAAGACGCTGGAATGCCTCAGAGAGCTGGGACTGATGATCTTTTTGATCGGTGCCGGTGTGGCCGGCGGCGCAAACTTTGTCAAGTACTTTAAGCCCATTTACTTCCTCTACGGTGCATTGATGACCTTAATCCCGATGATTGTGGGTTATCTGATCGCAACCAAGGTGTTGAAGCTGAGCCTGCTGAACTCCTTGGGCTCCATCACCGGCGGCATGACCAGTACGCCGGCGCTCGGCACGCTGATTCATGTTGCCAAAACCGAGGATGTGGCTTCGGCTTACGCGGCGACCTATCCGATCGCGCTTTTGGCGGTGGTCTTGGTTTCGCAGTTTTTGATTGTCCTGTTTGGATAAAAAACAATGTTCTGCCGCCGCATTTTGCGGCGGCAGCGCAGATTTTTAAAGGAATTTTAAAAAATCCAGAAAAAATTTGCAAGAAAGACTTGCTTTTTTAAAAAAACATGGTATAATAATCTAGTGACTTTCGCTGGAGACGGTTGCGGCGGAGGAAAAATAAAATAGGGAGACGTATCGAAGTGGTCATAACGAGCACGATTGGAAATCGTGTTGTCGTGATGAGCGGCACGTGGGTTCAAATCCCACCGTCTCCGCCACGTCGGAATGGACTTTGCTCCATTCCGATTTTTCTTTGCAGAAAAATCCGTCATATGCTTCGTCATTCCTCCTCTTTCGCAAAAAGGCACGCTCGGCTTGCCTGCTTACTTGCAAGCGCGCTCGCTGACGGCGCACCGTCGCTACCACCTTTTTGCGAGTATGCCTGCGGCGAATATCTCCGTGTGGCAAGCACAAAGTGTTTGCCAATTTTTTACTGATTCCTCATTCCCTATTCCTTAAATCCGATTCTTTCCGTTAGGGGTTACATCTTTTGCATGGGCGATATCCATGCTCCAGGATGATATCCGGCGCATCGCGGATGAGTGTATAATTATAGTTTTTTATATATCGTAAATACAAACAATAATCAACTGTTTTTGTAAAATTATAGTATATAATATGCCTTAAAGTGGGTGATTAAAATGGATGAGCAGTATATAAAGCAAAGAATTGCAAAATTACGTACCGATCATGATATTTCTGCACGGGAGTTAAGCTTGCAATTGGGACAGTCAACCGGATATATCAATACCATTGAAAACGGAAAATCGCTGCCGTCCATGAAAATGTTTTTATACATTTGTGAATACTTTCATATCACACCGAAAGAGTTTTTCGATGAAGAAGTGGAATACCCTGTTTTGATCGAGAGAATGATTCAAGAGAGCAAAAAGCTGGACGCGAATGCACTGGAGAGCATTTTGGGCGTCATGAAGAATATGGAGAAATAAGGCGGCGCAGCGTTCTGCACCGTCTTTTATGTAAAAACAACAAAGAAACTGATAAATCGTTTCAAAAGTTTGGCAAATGTTTTGTCCGTGTTTTTTTGCGAAATGAGAAGAATGTATTGACAAATCGGTGGATTTGCGGTAAAATAATACGGTTCGCAGTGTAACGTGGAGGAGAATGCCAAGATGGAACGACTGAGAAATGTGCCCAAGGTTGTGGGGTTAAAGCAGTCCCGCAAGGCGATACTTGGCGGCAGGGCGGCACAGGCGTTTTATGCGCAGGATGCCGATGCCTATCTTTTGGATTCTTTTTTGGAGCTGTGCCGCGCGCACAGTGTGCCGGCCGTGGCCGTGCCTGCGATGAAGGAGCTTGCCAAGGCGTGCCATGTGGAGGTTCCGACGGCGTTTGCCGTATTGCTGCGTGTGCAGCAGTGATTATTTTGATAAAAGCGCACCATGCGTTTTTATAGATATTTTATAGGTATGGAGGTGAACATATTGCCAACATTTAATCAGTTAGTCAGAAAAGGTAGAGCAACTGTGGAAAAGAAGTCGACGGCACCTGCACTTTTAAAGGGTATGAATACCATTAAGAAGAAGCAGACCGATCAGGCGTCTCCGCAAAAGAGAGGCGTTTGCACTTCTGTAAGAACCATGACCCCGAAAAAGCCGAACTCTGCACTCCGTAAGGTTGCCAGAGTTAAGCTGACCAACGGGATCGAGGTTTCCGCTTATATTCCCGGTATCGGCCACAATCTGCAGGAGCATAGCGTTGTTATGATCCGCGGCGGCCGTATCAAGGACTTGCCTGGTGTTCGTTATCACATTATCCGTGGTACTCTGGATACTTCCGGCGTGGACAAGCGGCTGCAGAGCAGATCCAAGTACGGCGCAAAGCGTCCTAAATAAGGCGCAGCGCATCTGACAAGAAATGTCGTGCATATATGTTCAGTAAATAGATTGACCTTATATGCACAGCAGCGGGGGGTCGCCCCGTTGAGTACCTTAATGGTGAATAAACCTAGAGAAGGAGGGGAAGAGAAGTGCCAAGAAGAGGTCATATTGCCCGTCGTGATGTTTTGCCGGATCCGATGTACAACAGCAAGACGGTTACCCGGTTGATTAACAACATCATGTTAGACGGTAAAAAGGGCGTTGCTCAGAGAATAGTTTATGATGCATTTGACATAATAAAGGAGAAAACCGGAAAGGATCCGGTAGAAGTCTTTGAGGACGCAATGAATCAGGTTATGCCTGTATTGGAGGTTAAGGCGCGCCGTGTCGGCGGTGCCAACTATCAGGTCCCGATTGAGGTTAGAGCGGAACGCCGCGAGACCCTGGGTCTGAGATGGATTACGCTGTTTGCCAGAAAGCGTTCGGAGAGAACCATGGCAGAGAGACTGGCCAACGAGCTGATGGATGCAACCAACAGTACCGGCGGTGCTTTCAAAAAGAAGGAAGACACCCACAAGATGGCAGAAGCAAACAAGGCGTTTGCACACTATCGCTGGTAATTGCTTTGCCGGTTTTCAATCGGCAAGGGGCGATGCTGCCTAAAATACCAAAATACGGCGCAGCCGTAAATATGCAGCGCATACGTGCACTGCGAAAGGAGTTACTATGGGTAGAGCGTTTTCACTGGAGAAAACCAGAAATATAGGTATCATGGCGCACATTGATGCCGGTAAGACGACTACCACGGAGCGTATCTTGTTCTATACAGGCCGTATCCATAAGATCGGTGAGACCCACGAGGGCGCCGCACAGATGGACTGGATGGAGCAGGAGCAGGAACGTGGTATTACGATTACCTCTGCCGCTACCACTGCGCAGTGGAAGAACCACAGAATCAACATCATCGATACACCGGGACACGTTGACTTCACCGTAGAGGTTGAGCGTTCGCTGCGTGTACTCGACGGCAGTGTTACGGTTCTTTGTGCAAAGGGCGGTGTAGAGCCGCAGTCTGAGACCGTTTGGCGTCAGGCTGACAAGTATCATGTACCGAGAATGGTATATGTCAACAAGATGGACATTATGGGTGCGGACTTTTATAATGTTGTAGCCATGATGAAGGATCGTTTAAAGTGTAATGCTGTTCCGATTCAGCTGCCGATCGGCGCTGAGGATGAATTCAGAGGCTTGATTGACCTGATTCAAATGAAAGCATACGTTTATTACGATGAGCTGGGACAGGACGAGAGAATCGAAGATATTCCGGCCGACATGAAGGATAAGGCAGAAGAATACCGTCAGGCACTCTTAGAGCACGTGGCGGAAACGGATGAGGCATTGATGGAAAAATTCTTTGAAGAGGGCGACCTCTCCGAGGAAGAAATCAAAAAGGCAATCCGTAAGTCCACCATTGCCAACGAGATGGTTCCGGTACTCTGCGGTTCTTCTTATAAGAATAAGGGCGTTCAGAACATGCTGGACGCAGTGATTGACTTTATGCCGTCGCCGCTCGACGTACCCCCGATCAAGGGTGTCGTTCCGAGAACGGAAGAGGAAGAGGTTCGTCACTCTTCCGATGATGAGCCGTTTGCTGCTCTGGCATTTAAGATCATGACTGACCCGTTTGTTGGTAAGCTGGCATTCTTCCGCGTATATTCCGGTACGTTAAACAGCGGTTCTCACGTTTACAATTCCGTAAAGGATAATAAAGAGAGAATCGGACGTATCCTGCAGATGCACGCAAACCACCGTGAAGATATCGACACGGTATATGCCGGTGATATTGCAGCCGCAGTCGGCTTAAAGAACACCACAACCGGTGATACTCTTTGTGACGAAAAGGCGCCGATCATTCTGGAATCGATGGAATTCCCGGAACCGGTTATCCGTGTCGCAATCGAGCCTAAGACCAAAGCCGGACAGGAGAAGATGGGTATTGCCCTTTCCAAGCTGGCAGAGGAAGACCCGACCTTCCGTACCTATACGGATGACGAGACCGGCCAGACCATTATTGCCGGTATGGGTGAGCTGCACCTTGAGATTATCGTTGACCGTCTGCTTCGTGAATTTAAGGTAGAGGCAAATGTCGGCAGTCCGCAGGTATCCTACCGCGAGACAATCCGCACCGCATCTCACATTAACCACAAGTACGCAAGACAGTCCGGCGGTAAAGGTCAGTACGGACACGTTGTACTGGATATTGAGCCGTTAGAGCCGGGTGCCGGCTACGTCTTTGAAAATAAGATTGTCGGCGGTGCGATCCCGAAGGAATATATCCCTGCCGTTGACGCAGGTATCCAGGGTGCAATGCAGGCCGGTGTACTGGCAGGCTATCCGGTTGTTGATGTAAAGTGTACCTTGGTGGATGGATCCTACCACGAGGTCGACTCTTCGGAAATGGCGTTTAAGATTGCCGGTTCTATGGCATTCAAAGAAGGCTGTAAGAAGGGTAATCCGGTTATCATGGAACCGATCATGAAGGTCGTTGTCAATGTTCCGGAGGATTATATGGGCGATGTTATCGGTGACTTAAACTCCCGCCGTGGTCAGATCCAGGGCATGGAAGCAAGAACCGGTGCGCAGGAGATTACGGCTATGGTTCCGCTGTCGGAGATGTTCGGTTATGCAACCGAGCTCCGTTCCAGAACACAGGGCCGCGGTCAGTACTCGATGGAGCCGAGCCACTTTGAAGAGCTGCCGAAGAGCCTGGCTGAAAAAATCATCAAAGAGAGAAGCAAAAACGAGGACTAATCCCCTCGCTTTGCGGCAAAACTGAAAAAATTTAAGGAAATTCCAAAAAGTTTACAAAAAAGTATTGAAATTATTCCAAAAGAATAGTAGAATAGACCTATATTGTTTTGTAAAATGATTAAGAATTTCTATATTCCATTAAGTAGGAGGAAAGTAAAATGGCAAAGGAAAAATTTGAAAGAAGCAAACCCCATGTTAACATTGGTACGATCGGCCACGTTGACCATGGTAAGACGACCTTGACCGCAGCAATCACCAAGGTGCTGGCTCTGGACGGTAAGGCACAGTACGAAGCATATGACATGATCGACAAGGCTCCGGAGGAGAGAGAAAGAGGTATTACGATTTCTACTGCTCACGTTGAGTACGAGACCGAGAAGCGTCACTATGCACACGTTGACTGCCCCGGACACGCCGACTACGTAAAGAACATGATCACCGGTGCTGCACAGATGGACGGTGCAATCCTGGTTGTATCGGCTGCTGATGGTCCTATGCCCCAGACCCGTGAGCACATTCTGCTCTCCCGTCAGGTTGGCGTACCTTACATCGTTGTATTCATGAACAAAGTAGACCAGGTAGACGATCCTGAGCTGCTTGAGCTGGTTGAGATGGAAATCAGAGACCTGCTGACCGAGTACGACTTCCCGGGCGATGATACCCCGATCGTGAAGGGTTCCGGCTTAAAGGTTCTGGAGTGCACCTCCACCGACCCGAACGCTCCGGAATACGCTTGCATCCACGAACTGATGGACGCTGTTGACAGCTACATCCCGACTCCTGAGAGAAAGAGCGACCTGCCTTTCTTGATGCCGATCGAGGATATCTTCTCTATCACCGGCCGTGGTACGGTTGCTACCGGTAGAGTTGAGAGAGGTCAGCTGAACATGTCTGACGAAGTTGAAATCGTTGGTCTGTCCGATGAAACCAGAAAAGTTGTTGTAACCGGTATCGAGATGTTCAGAAAGCTTCTGGACTATGCAGAAGCCGGCGATAACATCGGTGCTCTGCTCCGTGGTGTTGCTCGTGACGAGATCGAAAGAGGTCAGGTTCTGGCTAAGCCGGGTACGATTACCCCGCACACCCAGTTCAAGGGTGAGGTTTACGTTCTGACCAAGGAAGAGGGCGGCCGTCATACTCCGTTCTTTACCAATTACAGACCGCAGTTTTATTTCAGAACAACCGACGTTACCGGTGTTGTAAATCTTCCGGACGGCGTTGAGATGTGTATGCCCGGCGACAACGTAACCATGAGCGTTGAGCTGACTACCACCATCGCAATCGAAGAAGGTCTGCGTTTTGCTATCCGTGAGGGCGGCAGAACGGTAGGTTCCGGCGTTGTAACCGAAATCATTAAATAAGATCATCTTAAGAAAAAAGCCTCTTGCCAAGCAAGGGGCTTTTTGTTTGCCGAAAAACGGTAAAAAACGGCGTGTTGTCCGCGCGGCTTGGTCGGTGTTGCCGGCGGCAGCCCGTTATTGGCGGCGGTGACTGCCGGATGGAGCAATGCCCGGGCAAAGCCGATGGAATCCCCAATAAAATTTTTCGCAAAATAGGACTTTCTTTTTTTAAAAATTATGGTATACTGTTGATAGAAAAGAGAATAGCCGTAAGTGAGTGGTTCATGATGAAAGGACATTTGATATCCGGCATCAAAAAATTAGCGGTCATTCTGATCGCCAGCCTGATGATCCTGGGACTTGTTCCTGTCGGGCTGATTGCCAAGCCGGACACCGTCCGCGCCGAAGGCGAGTTTCTGCGCCTCCTTCCGATTGCAGAAACCTCCGTCTCTCCGCAGTCGGATCAAAAAAAATTACAGGTTCCCCATGATACCGATGCAACGCAGCGCATCGGCGCCCTTCATCATGCCTATCTGCGCTTTCATACAGAGGCGCTGCTATACGATGCCGCGCAGCTCCGCACGGTCAAGCTGCGCCTGACGCTTTTGAAAACGCCGTCGGATACGGCGGTGCCCATTCGCATCTTTTTGATGTCCGATAATAACTGGAATGCGAATATGACCTATGCCGGCCGTCCCTCACAGATGGGCGAGACCTTGCTGACCCGGATGGCGGTCACCCCGGCGGAGAACCCGTCCGTGCTGGAGATTGACCTGACGGATTATGCCCGCCGCTGGCAGGAGGAGGGGCGTGACAGGATTTCGCTGCATCTGGATGCGCCCGGCAATGTTTTAGCGGCAGCGTTTGCAGACCGTGACTATCCCGATCCGGCGTTTCGGCCGTGCTTAAAAATCGTCACCGGCGACGCACAGGATACCGATACGCCGGATCTGACAAAGGCGTGGCTGAGCGCCGGCGGAAGCAGTACGGGAAACGGCGGTGCGAAAAATAACGCCGTACAGGGTGAGGCCTACACGGCCGGTGAAGAGCACAGCACATATTTAAAGTTTACCTTAAACCGTGCGAATATCCGAGGCGCCATGTACCGCATTTACTTGCAGCTTACCGCATTGCAGGCGGATCCGGAGGCACAGCTGACCGTTTATCAGCTGCAAAACAGGGACTGGAACGGAGAAGAAATCGAACAGGGCATTCTTCCGCAGGGCGAAGAACGCCTGGTCTGCCGCATCCCTGCCGCGGCAGAGAATTTGCGGCGCATTGATCTGACGGACGTGATGAATGATTCTTACGCGAAAGGCGAGACGGAAATGGCGTTTCGTGTGAGCGCGGAGAACGGAACGGTCTCCTTTGCGAAAACGGGTGCAGCGGCACCCGGCCTTGCGATTCGCGTTTCGGATTATGCCGATGTCGTGGCGGCAGAGGAGGCGGCAGTCCATGCGCTGGCAGAGAATGCGGATCTGGATCATATCACAGGAAATCTGCTGCGGGAATATGTTGCCGAAAACGGCGAACGCGTGTCGCTGAGCTGGAAGGCGGTAGAGTCCGCAACCGGGCTGCCGGTGCAAAACGGGCTGCGCAGCGACGGCACGGTGACCCGTCCGCGCTGGTTTGAAGAAAGCCATAAGATTTTGGCAACCGTAAAAATTACCGCCGGCAATTACACGCGCCAGCGCAGCTATTACCTGACAATTCTGCCGGAGGACGCGCCGGACGATTCGGACGCAAAATACGGCAGCATGGTGGATATCGGAACCGCACAGTCCGAGGAGAAACAGCGGCTTGAGAGCGTTGCGACATCTTCGCACAGCCGCTGGATGGGCGCGCAGAACATGACCTACCGTACCCTGCGTGAAAACAGTGTGATGGCATTGCATTTTGCGGCAGATCCGGCCGTGCAGAACTATATAACATTCAAGCTATGGGCAGCCGATGCGTTTTATGGGCTTCAGCTGCGCAGTCTGCAAAACACCGAGGCAGAGCCGATCACATTGACCCAGCCGGAAATGGTGGCAGGCGAGGACGGATTTTTGTATCTGACCTGTGCGCTGCCGATGTCCTTTACCGAGGGACTGGATCGGATTCATCTGCGGCTGACGCCGCTTGAGCAGGAGGGGACAGAGGGCGAATTGTGCAACCTCTACGGCGCCTATGTCACGCAGTCGCCCTATTTTGATCCGGCACTGTTTACCGAGCAGGGCGAGGTTCTGGTGCGGAAGGATCCGGCGGAGAACTCGGCGTTTTATCGGTTCTTAAAGCAGCTTTATGCGGCGGCATCACTCCCGTTTCAGGGGACGGGCGGCGATACCGAGGACGCAGCCTTTGTCCCGAATCAGACAGGCACAAAGCCGCAGCAGGCGCTGCTGGTTCAAAACGGTGAGGAAAAAATTGCGGTCTCCATCGGCGCGGTCGGCGAAACAGTGCAGATTCACCGTGAGACGCCGTATTATCACGCCTATACCGAGACGGTGCAGAAGAGCTATTACGATGGCGCCATGACAGCGGTGGATTACGGGGTCTACCGCGTATTCCAAAATCACGGAGATACGCCGTATCCGCTGCCATGGAAGGCAGAGGGAATTTCCGGACTGTATGAGGATTTGGTACAGGGAGGGTATGTTTCCTTCTTAAAAGAGAACGAATTGCTGGACGACAGTGTGCTCCCGGCCGGAACCGCCGTGGAGGACGGCGGAAACAGGGTGTTAAACCCCGGCGAAAACACCGTATTTCTGGCGGTGGCAAAGCCGCTGTTTCTTGCCGACTGGAGGGTCAGCAGCCTGGGCGGACAGCCGATTTCGGCGATTAAAACCGGCCGCACACTGACGATTGATACGGTGGGAATCCGTAACCTGGGCGCCGCGCATGATACGGCGCAGCCGCTTGTGATATTGTGCGAGACGTTTGCACAGGGAAACTGACAGATGCCGCATCGGCTGCGGTACAGATTGCGCCCGGAGAGACCGAATGCCGCGTTTCGCTGCCGCATACCGTGACCGTGCAGCCAGGTCAGACCGTGAGGGTTTATATCGAATCCGACCCCATGCCGCTCAGCAAAATGGAACCCAAGCTTACGCTGCCCTAGGCACGGCAATGTGACACAAGGAGTTATTTGCACACTTTGAGCTGCCTTTCGGGCAGCTCATTTTGGTTGATAATCGAAAATTTTGTGTACTTGTACAAAATTCCTATCGCGGACGGCAAATAAAATGTAAAACTGGCCAAATGTTACAAAAGTGCGCAAAAATGCGCAAAATCGCCGAAAATGAGCAAAAAAAACTTGACACTGCTCTTTAACCGTAGTATAATAGTTAGGCGTGACAAAGACATACGATGATTCCGGAGGTGGCAAAAGGCCGTATTTACGGCACTTTTGGAAATTTCGGAGGAGATTGTCCGGTTCAAGAAAACGGGCGGAAAGGTCACACTTTCTATTACGAATACAGAGAAATCATACCCCTGCGGCAGTATGCTGATGCCGTAGCGGATTGTTTTGTGTCTGTACGCCCCGAAACCGTTGTCCGTATGTGGACGAGAGGGTTCGGGTTTCATTTTAAGCTCGTGCGAAACGCCCGGCACGGTGTAAACTTATTTATTTTAAGGAGGGTATAGCATGGCAGCAGAAAAAATCAGAATCAGACTGAAGGCTTATGATCACAATCTTATCGACCAGAGCGCCGCAAAGATTGTTGAGACCGCAAAGAGAACGGGATCCAAGGTTTCCGGACCGATTCCGCTTCCGACCAGAAAAGAAGTGGTTACCATTTTAAGAGCGGTTCATAAGTACAAGGACAGCCGTGAGCAGTTTGAGATGAGAACGCACAAGAGACTGATCGACGTATTGGCACCGACCAATAAGACGATCGAGGCGTTAAAGCATCTGGATTTGCCCGCAGGTGTTGACATTGAATTGAAAATCTAGTCCGTTCGCTTTGCGGATGTACGGATTTTTAATGGCAGAGAACCCAATGCTCTGCCCGATGCCGGATACGGCAAAATAAAATTTAGGTCATGTTGCGGCGGAGAACCGGAAGTGACGGGAAATCGGCGCAACCAATAACCCGTAGGTACGTTTTGCAAAAAACCAATGCCTATGTCAAACAGGAGGAAAGAAAAATGAAAAAGGCAATCTTGGGTAAAAAGCTCGGTATGACCCAGATCTTCACAGAGGACGGCAATTTGGTTCCCGTTACGGTAATCGCTGCTGGTCCTTGTCCTGTTGTCCAGAAAAAAACCGTAGAAGTGGACGGATACAGTGCCGTTCAGGTCGGTTTTGAGGACAAGAAGGAAAGTCGTTCCAACAAGCCGGAAAAGGGTCACTTTGCAAAAGCAAATGTTCCGGTGAAAAAGTATTTGAAGGAATTCAAGCTGGAACAGGCCGCTGAGATGAATGTCGGCGATGTACTGGATGTGAATCAGTTTGAAGACGGCGAGGTGCTCGACGTTACCGGTACCAGCAAGGGTCACGGCTACGCAGGCACGATCAAGAGATGGGGAACACACCGCGGTCCTATGACCCACGGTTCTCACTATCACAGAGGCCCCGGTTCCCTGGGCGCTTGCTCGGATCCGTCTCGTGTATTTAAAGGTAAGAAGATGCCGGGTCACTACGGTGTAGACACTGTAACGATCCAGAATCTTGACCTGGTAAAGGTAGATAAAGAACGCAATCTTCTGTTGGTAAAAGGTTCGGTTCCCGGACCGAAGGGCGGATTGCTTGTTGTAAAAAATGCAGTCAAGGCAGAAGCCTAGGACCACAGAGAGAGGAGGAAATAGAGAATGCCTACAGTAGATGTTTATAATGCTGACGGTAAGGTAGTCGGCAATATGGATTTAAATGAAAACGTGTTCGGTGTTACGGTTCGCAGCGATGTGATGCATGAAGTTGTTGTCAACTACCTGGCAAACCAGAGACAGGGCACCCAGAGCACAAAAACCAGAACGGAAGTTCGCGGCGGCGGCATTAAGCCCTGGAGACAAAAGGGTACCGGCCGTGCCCGTCAGGGCAGTATCCGCGCTCCGCAGTGGGTTGGCGGCGGTGTTGCACTCGGCCCCAAGCCCAGAGATTACAGATACACTGTAAACAAGAAGGTAAGACGTATGGCCTTAAAGTCCGCGCTGTCTTCTAAGGTAGAAGAGAACGAGATCATCGTTTTGGACGCTTTTTCCTGCGATGAGATTAAGACCAAGCAGGTGACCACCCTTTTAAAGAACCTGAATGTCAATGAAAAGGCGCTGATTGTTCTTCCGGAGAACGATAAAAACGTTGTACTTTCTGCAAGAAATATCAAGGGCGTTGACACCACCTATGTGGGTGCAATCAATACCTATGAGGTTTTGAATCATACCAAGTGCATCATCTTAAAGGATGCGGTAACCAAGCTTGAGGAGGTGTACGCATAATGTTGGCACACGATATTATCAGAAGACCGATTGTTACAGAACGGAGTATGGATCAGGTTGCAGACCGCAAGTACACCTTTGAGGTTGCAAGAGGCGCAAACAAGATTCAGATCAAAAAAGCAGTGGAAGAGATCTTCAAGGTAGAGGTCGAGAAAGTGACTACCATGAACTATATCGGGAAACCGAAAAGACAAGGCGTATTCAGCGGCAAGCGTGCTGACTGGAAAAAGGCTGTCGTAAAGCTCAAAGAGGGAAGCAAGACGATTGAGCTTTTTGAGTCTTAATCATCTGCCTTTCAAAATTTGCAGATAAGGAGATTTTAAAATGGGAATTAAAAAATATAAGCCGACGACCCCGTCCCGGCGTCATATGACGGTTTCCACGTTTGAAGAGATTGACAAGGTCGCTCCGGAAAAATCTCTTCTCCGCCCGCTTTCCAGTAAAGCCGGCCGTAACGCGCAAGGAAAAATTACCGTTCGTCACCGTGGCTGCGGCGCAAAGAGAAAATACAGAGTCATTGATTTTAAAAGATACAAAGACGGCATGAACGCAACGGTTCTCTCCGTAGAATACGATCCGAACCGCAGCGCCAATATCGCTTTGATCGAGTATGAAGACGGCGTAAAGAACTACATCGTAGCGCCGCTCGGCCTGAAAAAGGGCGATGTCGTTGTATCCGGAACCGGCGCAGATATTAAGCCCGGTAACGCGATGGAATTAAAGGATATCCCGGTTGGTACTCTGGTGTACAATATCGAGATGAACCCCGGAAAGGGCGGTCAGCTTGTCCGCAGTGCCGGTGTTACGGCACAGCTTTTGGCAAAGGAAAACGGCTACGCACAGCTGAGACTTCCGTCCGGTGAGGTTCGTATGATCCGTTTGAATTGCCGCGCAACCATCGGTCAGGTCGGTAATAACGATCATTCCAATGTCAATATCGGTAAAGCCGGAAGAAAGCGTCACATGGGCTTCCGTCCGACAGTCCGCGGTGTTGTTATGAACCCGAACGACCACCCGCACGGCGGTGGTGAAGGTAAGTCCCCGATCGGTATGCCGAGTCCGGTAACGCCATGGGGTAAGCCTGCTCTGGGTTACAAGACCAGAAACAAGAAGAAAAAGTCGAACAAGTTCATCGTGAAGAGACGGAACAGCAAGTAAGGAGGGAATCACATGGGAAGAAGTATTAAAAAGGGACCTTTCGTTGATGCGAAGCTGCTTGCCAGAATTGTTGCCATGAACGAAAAGAACGAGAAAAACGTTTTAAAGACCTGGTCGAGAGCTTCTACTATATTCCCGGAGATGGTTGGACATACCATTGCGGTTTATGATGGAAGAAAGCACGTTCCGGTATATGTGAGCGAGGATATGGTTGGGCACAAGCTCGGCGAATTTGCTCCTACCAGAACTTACAGAGGTCATGCCGGCGCGAAGACATCCAAATAAGTCGCGCTGAGGAATTAGATTGATGAAAGGAGCTGCACAGAACATGGAAGCAGTAGCAAAAGTTACACATGTACGCATTGCACCCAGAAAAGTCCGCATTGTGATCGACTTGATCAGAAACAAGTCCGTCGGTGAGGCGATCGGTATTTTAAAGAATACCCCCAAGGCTGCAAGTCCCGTTGTGGAAAAGCTGCTCAAGTCTGCAATGGCGAACGCAGAGAACAACCACAAAATGAATGTGGAAAACCTCTATGTTGCGGAAGTATATGCAGATCAGGGCCCCACACTCAAGAGAGTACAGGCAAGAGCGCAGGGACGTGCGTTCAGAATCAATAAAAAGACAAGCCACATTACGTTAAAACTTCGGGAGAAGGAATAAGATAGGAGGTAAAAAGTATGGGTCAGAAAGTTAATCCACACGGTCTCAGAGTCGGTATTATTAAGGACTGGGATTCCCGTTGGTTTGCTGACAAAAAGAACTTCGGTGACAGTCTCGTAGAGGACTATAACCTCAGAGTCTTCCTCAAGAAGAAATTATTCCTGGCCGGAGTTGCTAAAATCGAAATCGAGAAGTTTGCGAATAAGATTCGTATTTCCATCCATGCAGGTAAGCCCGGTATCGTAATCGGTAAGGGCGGAAGCGAAATCGAAAAACTCAAGAAAGAGTTAGAGAAGATGACCGGCAAGACGATTATCCTGAACGTGATCGAGGTCAAGGTTCCGGATATGAGCGCGCAGCTGGTTGCTGAAAATATCGCATCGCAGCTGGAGAGACGTATTTCTTTCCGTAAGGCAATGAAGCAGTGCATGGGCCGTACCATGAAACTGGGCGCAAAGGGTATCAAGACCTGCGTTTCCGGTCGTGTCGGCGGTGCAGAAATTGCGAGAACAGAGCAGTATCATGAGGGAACCATTCCCCTTCAGACATTGAGAGCAGACATTGACTACGGTTTTACCGAGGCAAACACAACCTACGGTAAGCTTGGCGTCAAGGTTTGGATCTACAAAGGTGAAATCCTTGCCGAGAGCAAGAATGCTGCACCGGCAGAGGAGAAGAAGCCTGCTCCCAGACGCAGAGAAGGAGGGAGAAAGTAATGTTATCACCGAAGAGAGTAAAGCGCAGAAAGGTACAGCGCGGCAGAATGAAAGGCGCTGCACACCGTGGTAATAAGGTTGTATACGGCGATTACGGTCTGCAGGCGCTCAGCCCGGCTTGGGTTACCAGTAACCAGATCGAGGCTGCCCGTATTGCAATGACCCGTTATACCAAGAGAGGCGGTCAGGTTTGGATTAAGATCTTCCCGGATAAGCCCGTTACGGCAAAACCGGCTGAGACCCGTATGGGTAGCGGTAAAGGTTCTCCGGAGTACTGGGTAGCAGTGGTAAAGCCCGGCCGTGTTATGTTTGAAATTGGCGGAGTTAGTGAAGAAGTTGCGCGTGAGGCACTGCGTCTTGCGATGCATAAGCTCCCCTTAAAGTGTAAGTTTGTCAGAAAAGCTGACCAAGAAACGGAAGGTGATAGTTAATGAAAATTCAGGATATTAGAGACCTTTCAACGCAGGAGCTTGAGGATAAGATCAAGGACTTAAAGGAAGAGCTTTTTAACCTTCGTTTCCAGAACGCTACCAACCAGCTGGATAATCCCATGAGAATTGCTAGCGTCAAAAAGGACATTGCAAGAGTTAAAACGGTTCTCAAGGAAAAAGAGCTTGGGATTCATACAAGCGTAAATGCGTAGGAGGTGTAGAGAATGAGCGAACGTAATTACCGTAAGACCCGTATCGGCGAGGTCGTAAGCGATAAGATGGATAAGACAATCGTTGTCGCAATCAAAGAGCATGAGAAACACCCACTTTACAGCAAGGTCATGAAACGCACCTATAAGCTGAAGGCGCATGACGAGAACAATGTTTGCGGCATTGGCGACAGAGTCAAAGTCATGGAGACCCGTCCTCTTTCCAAGGATAAGAGATGGAGACTGGTTGAAATTGTGGAGAAAGCGAAATAAAACGCTTGGAATCGGAGCGTGGCGTATGATCGCCGCTTCGATGATCTGGAGATTGCCGCGGCAGTCTCGTAATAATGGAATAGGAGGAAATCCGATATGATTCAACAGCAGACAATATTAAAGGTTGCTGATAACAGCGGTGCAAAAGAAATCCTTTGCATTCGCGTACTCGGCGGATCTTTTCGGCGTTACGGCAACATCGGCGATGTTATCGTTGCTTCTGTAAAAAAAGCAACGCCCGGCGGTGCGGTTAAAAAAGGTGACGTTGTAAAGGCTGTTATCGTCCGCAGTGTCAACGGCGTAAAGCGTGCAGACGGATCCAAGATTCGCTTTGACGAAAACGCTGCCGTTATCATCCGTGACGACAAAACACCGAGAGGCACCCGTATCTTTGGGCCGGTAGCCAGAGAGCTGAGAGATAAAGAATATATGAAGATTCTGTCCCTGGCGCCTGAAGTACTCTAAAAATATGTTCTCCTGCCGATCGGGCGGGAGTGATCCGTGCCGGCGCGTCCGCGCCGCACATAGGCCTTTTCAGTTTGAAAAAAGGAGGAAAGACAATGGCTAAGATGCATGTGAAGACCGGCGATGAGGTTATGGTTTTATCCGGCAAGGATAAAGGCAAAAAGGGCAAGGTTTTGTCCGTAAACCCGGAAAAGCGCATGGTTATTGTGGAGGGAGTTTCCATGGCCACCAAGCATAAAAAGCCCAGAAGAATGGGTGAAAGCGGCGGCATCATTAAGCAGGAAACCCCGATCTACGCAAGCAAGGTTATGAATGTTTGCGGAAAATGCGGAGCACCCAGCAGAGTGGGACGTAAGGTTTTAGAGGATGGAACCCACGTTCGTTACTGCAAGAAGTGCGGCGAAACATTCTAGATATAAAGAAAGGAGGTTTCACTCTCAATGAGACTGGAAGAGAAGTACACAAAAGAAATCAAAGACGCTCTGATGAAAAAGTACAGCTATAAGAGCGTGATGCAGATTCCGAAGCTCGAAAAAATCGTGATTAACATGGGCGTAGGCGATGCAAGAGAGAATTCGAAGGCGGTAGAGAGCGCTGCAAACGATCTGACCCTGATTACCGGTCAGAAGGCGGTTATCACCAAGGCGAAGAAGTCCGTTGCAACGTTTAAAGTAAGAGAGGGCATGAACATCGGCTGCAAGGTTACGCTGAGAGGCTCTAAGATGTATGAGTTTGCAGATCGTCTGTTTAACGCAGCTCTGCCCCGCGTACGTGACTTTCGCGGGATTAACCCCAATTCCTTTGACGGCCGCGGCAACTACGCACTGGGCATCAAGGAACAGCTGATTTTCCCTGAAATCGATTATGATAAGATCGATAAAATCCGGGGTATGGATATCATCTTTGTAACCACGGCGCATACCGATGAGGAAGCACGTGAGCTTTTGACTTTGATGGGCGCACCGTTCATGAAATAAGAACCGAATAGGAGGATGAAGAATCATGGCGAAAAAGTCTATGGTTGTAAAGCAGCAAAGAAAGCAAAAGTATGCGAGTCGCGAATACAACAGATGTAAGATTTGCGGCAGACCCCATGCTTACCTTCGTAAGTTCGGTATTTGCAGAATTTGTTTCCGTGAGCTTGCTTATAAAGGTCAGATTCCGGGTGTCAAGAAGGCGTCCTGGTAAGCACCTGACGAAAGGCGCAGTTTGCTGCGCCGCATGATACAAGAACCAGAGGACAGGTGGCTGCATAATTGGAACGGACAGCCAAACCGGCCCCTGCATTCCGCTAAGATAGGAGGTTAGAACTATGCATATTACAGATCCGATCGCAGATATGCTGACTAGAATCAGAAACGCCAACAATGCCAGACATACCACTGTCGACATTCCGGCTTCTAATATGAAAAAGGCAATCGCAAAAATCCTGTTGGATGAGGGTTATGTCAAGAATGTAGAAGTGATTGACGATAACATCCAGGGTGTGATCCGTATTACCTTAAAGTACGGTGAAAACAAGCAAAAGGTTCTCACCGGCTTAAAGAGAGTAAGTAAGCCCGGTCTGAGATCCTACGCATCCAAAGAGGAGCTTCCCAAGGTATTAAAGGGCTTGGGTATTGCGATTATTTCTACGTCTAAGGGCGTAATGACAGATAAGGAGGCACGTCGTCAGAACGTTGGCGGCGAAGTCCTGGCATTTATTTGGTAAGAAAGGAGGAGAGTTCATTGTCTCGTATAGGAAAAATGCCGATTACAGTTCCGGCAGGCGTGACTGTAACCATCGGCGCAAACAATGAAGTTACCGTAAAGGGTCCTAAAGGCGAGCTGGTGCAGCGCATGCCGGCGGACATCATGATAGAACAGAGCGGCGAAACCATTGAGGTGAAGCGTCCGACAGACGATAAGGAACACAGATCTCTGCACGGTCTGACCCGGAGCCTGCTCCATAACATGGTAGTGGGCGTGACCGACGGCTTTAAAAAGCAGCTGGAAATCAACGGTGTCGGTTACAGAGCAGCAATGCAGGGAAATAAGTTGGTTATGAACCTCGGTTATTCTCACCAGGTTGAGATGGAGCCGGCTGATGGCATCACCATTGAGGTTCCGCAGCCGAACCAGATCATCATTTCCGGTCCGGATAAGCAGAAGGTTGGCCAGTTTGCGGCCAATGTCCGCGAGAAGAGACCGCCTGAGCCTTATAAGGGCAAGGGAATCAAATACGTTGATGAACACATCAGACGTAAGGAAGGTAAAGCTGGTTCTAAGAAGTAATAACCGCAAGGAGGTGCAAACGTAATGATTAAGAAGGTAAATAGTAATGTATCAAGACTTGCCAGACACGCCAGAGTCCGCAAGAAGGTTTCCGGTACGGCTCAGTGCCCGAGACTGTGCGTGTTTCGGAGTCGGCAGAATATATACGCTCAAATCATTGACGACACAGTAGGCAATACTCTGGTGTCTGCATCCTCTCTGGACGCAGAGCTGAAGGCAAACTACGGCGGCAACAAAGAAGCTGCAAAGGCGGTTGGCGCACTGATTGCTAAAAAGGCAACGGAAAAGGGCATTACCGAAGTCGTATTTGACAGAGGCGGATATGTATACCATGGCAGAGTTGCAGAACTCGCCGAGGCAGCGCGTGAGGGCGGCCTGAAATTCTAATCGTGAGAAAGAGGTGAAACACAAATGGCAGAAAAAGGTGAAAGAACCAAGAAGCAGCCGCGTATTGACGCAGATGCGCTGGATATACAAGAAAAAGTAGTACATCTGAACCGTGTTGCAAAGGTTGTAAAAGGTGGTAGAACCTTCCGTTTCAGCGCACTGGTAGTTGTCGGCGACGGCAACGGTCACGTGGGCTGCGGCATGGGAAAGGCAGCAGAAATTCCGGATGCAATCCGTAAGGGAATCGACGATGCCAAAAAGAACATGATTACGGTTCCGAGAGTGAAATCAACCATTCCTCACGAGATTATCGGTGAGTATGGTGCAGGACGTGTCCTGTTAAAGCCGGCAGCAGAAGGTACCGGTGTTATTGCCGGCGGTCCTGCCCGTGCGGTATTGGAGCTGGCTGGTATCAGAGATATTCGTACCAAATGTTTGCGCAGCAACAACCCGAAGAACGTTGTTGCAGCAACCATCGAGGGTCTGGCATCTCTCAAGAGTGTGGAAGAGGTTGCTCAGCTCAGAGGGAAAAAGCCGGAAGAGATCCTCGGTTAGAGAAATTAGTTAAAGACAGGAGGGTTACCCTTGGCGAATACAATTAAGGTTACACTGAAAAAGAGTACCATCGGATGCAAAAAGGATCAGATCGCAACCGTACAGGCGCTGGGCTTAAAAAAGATCGGCCAGACTGTTGAAAAGACCGATACGCCCCAGATCCGCGGCATGATCTTCAAGGTAAAACACCTGGTAGCAGTGTCCGAGTAAAAACGAACACGCCGGAATCACTTCCGGCAAGAGCCGCATTGGCGGCGTCATCATTTTGAATAAAAAGGAGGAGGTGGACACAATGAAACTCCATGAATTATCTCCGAGCGAAGGCTCTAAGAAGAAGGCATACAGAGTAGGCCGCGGCCATGCAAGCGGTAACGGAAAAACCAGCGGTAAGGGTCACAAGGGTCAAAATGCCCGCAGCGGCGGCGGTGTTCGGCCGGGCTTTGAAGGTGGCCAGATGCCGATTTACAGAAGATTGCCGAAGCGTGGTTTTAATAACATCTTTGCAAAGAAATATGTTTCCGTAAATGTAGAGGCACTCAACAAGCTGGAAGCCGGCACTGAGGTTACAGCCCAGGTGCTGAAAGAGGCCGGTATTATTTCCAAGATTTGTGACGGCGTAGTGATTTTGGGCCGTGGCGAACTGGATAAAAAGCTGACCGTAAAAGCAAAGCGGTTCAGTGAAAGCGCAGCAAAGAAGATTGAGGCTGCCGGCGGAAAGGCTGAGGTGGTATAACAATGATCGATACAATCAAAAACGCATGGAAGATTGTCGACCTGAGAAAAAAGCTGATTTACACCTTTGTGATGTTGGTAATTTTCCGTTTGGGTTCTTGTATTCCGGTTCCGCTGCTGGATCCGGCACAGATGCAGTCGCTCTTCAGCGCTGAAAATTCCATGTTTGGTTTTATTGATATGGTGTCCGGCGGTGCGTTCCAGAACGCAACCATTTTCGCAATGAGCATTACGCCGTACATCAACTCGTCCATTATTATGCAGCTTTTGTGCGTTGCAATCCCTGCTTTAGAGCGTATGCAGAAAGAGGGAGAGGACGGCAGAAAAAAGATCGGTCAGATGATGCGTTACGGAACGGTTATCCTGGCGCTGATTCAGGCAATCGGTCTTTACTTCCTGCTGCGTTCCTACGGGGCTGTTACCAACCCCGGTCTTGCTTCTGCAGTGGTTGTTATCACCACCTTTACGGCAGGTACCGCATTTTTGATGTGGCTGGGTGAACAGATTACGGAAAAAGGCGTAGGTAACGGTATTTCTCTGATTATCTTTGCCGGTATCGTATCCAGAATCCCCGGTATGTTTGTATCCCTCTGGGCTTACCTCCAGAGCGGAAACCTGAACTGGATCGGCGCACTTGCGCTGATCGTACTCGCACTTGTTGTTATCGGCGTGGTTGTTGCCATGAACGAAGCAGAGCGCAGAATTCCGGTTCAGTACGCAAAACGTGTTGTCGGCAGAAAGATGTACGGCGGTCAGAGCACCCATATTCCGATCAAGGTTGCAGCTGCCGGCGTAATCCCGATCATTTTTGCAATGTCCATTATGGCATTCCCCGGCACGATTGCCAGCTTCTTTGGCGTGCAGGCCGGTGACAAGGGCTTCTGGGGCGGTTTCCTTTGGGTATTCTCCAGTTCCTCTTGGATTTATGCTGTATTGTACTTCCTGCTGATTATCTTCTTCACCTATTTCTATACGGCAATTCAGTTCAACCCGATTGAAATGTCGAATAACATGAAGAAGAACGGCGGATTTATCCCCGGTATTCGTCCGGGACGTCCTACCTCGGATTATATCTCCAAGGTATTGTCCAGAATCACTTTGGCCGGTGCAATTTTCCTCGGTCTGATTGCAGTGCTTCCGATCTTTATGAATTTGGGACTTCATATTTCCAACTTCGCAATCGGCGGTACGTCGCTCCTGATCGTTGTGGGTGTTGCTCTGGAGACTGTAAAGGATCTGGAATCCCAGATGCTCATGAGACACTATAAGGGCTTCTTGGAATAAAATGAATACGCTGCACAGCTTTGTGCAAACGAAGGAAGAGTAGGGAGCGTGGATGCAAAAGCATAACCGGTTCCTGCTCTATCCGTTTTTAGGAATCAAATTCAAAAACACCGCTTTTTTGGTTCAAAAACAAAAAATACGGACGGCTTGATTCCAAAAAATGACATAATCTGGAAACAGAAAGGATATGGGAATTATGAGACTCATTTTATTGGCAGCTCCCGGAGCTGGAAAGGGTACACAGGCAGAGAAACTCAGTGCGCATTATGGGATTCCGACGATTTCAACCGGTGCGATTCTCCGTCATAATATCCAACAGGAGACGGAACTCGGCAAATTGGCAAAGCAGTATATTGACGGCGGAAATCTGATTCCCGACGATGTCATGATCGAGGTAATGCGCAGCCGCCTTGCGGAGGATGACTGTAAAGCCGGTTTCATTCTGGATGGTTTTCCCAGAACCTTGACACAGGCTGAGGCGCTGGACGCTTCGGATATTACCATCGACGCCGTCTTGAATCTGGTAGTACCGGACGAGACGATCATCAGCCGCCTTTCCGGCAGATTAGAGTGCAAAAATTGTGCAGCAACCTTCCATAAGGAGTTCCGCAAGCCCAAGGTAGAGGGCGTTTGCGACAACTGCGGCGGCGAATTGGTTGTCCGTGCGGATGATAAGCCGGAAACGGTAAAGAGCCGGCTTCAGGTATACCATACCCAGACGGAACCGCTTTTGCGCTATTATACGCAAAAGGGAATTTTAAAGACAGCCATGGGACACGGCGACATTGATGAAACCACGGCAGAAGTGCTCAAAGCGCTGGAGGGCTGATATGGTTACCATTAAGTCGAAGTCCGAGATTGAAAAAATGAAGGTGGCCGGCAAGGTGACCTACGGTGCACTGAAAGCCGTACACGATGCGATTCATCCCGGCGTTTCCACATTGGAGCTGGATCGTGTGGCAGAACGTTATATCAAATCCCAGGGCTGTACCTGCTCGTTTAAGGGCTACGCCGGTTTTCCGGGCAGCATCTGCGCCAGCGTGAACGATGAGATTATCCACGGCATCCCGGATCACCGGATTTTGCATGAGGGCGATATCATCAGCATCGATGTCGGCGCATGCTACCACGGTTATAACGGCGATGCCTGCCGGACGTTCGGCGTCGGCAAAATCTCCGAGGAGGCCGAGCGGCTGATCCGTGTGACAAGACAAAGCTTTTTTGAGGCGCTCTCCTATGCGAAGGAAGGGTATCGGATTTCCGATCTCTCCCGTGCAGTGCAGGAATACGTTGAGGCAAACGGGTTTTCGGTTCTGCGCGACTATTGCGGTCATGGGGTCGGCGCCGACATGCATGAGGATCCGGAGATTCCCAACTACGTCAGCCATAGCCGCGGCATCCGTATGCGCGCCGGCATGTGCCTTGCCATCGAGCCGATGGTTTTAGAGGGCGCAAAGGAATATTATGTGGCGGATAACGAGTGGACGGTGCATACCAAGGACGGCAAGCTTTCGGCTCATTACGAAAACAGCGTTTTAATCACCGGCGGAGAGCCGTTTTTGCTCACCCTGCCCGATGGCGTTGAGGTAGGAATACGATGAAGAAAAAGGACGGCATTCAAATCGGCGAACTGGTGCAGTCGCTCTCCGGCCATGACGCCGGCGGATATTTTCTGGTGACCGGCAGAGAGGGCGGCATGCTTTGCCTTTGTGACGGCAAACGGCGCAAGGCCGTCGGCCAAAAGCGTAAAAATCCGAAGCATGTTGCCGCAAGCGGCATGGTCTGCGACTGGGTTCGGCAGCATCCGGAATGCGTCAATAACACCTCGGTTCGCAGGGCAATACGTAATATTTTAAATCAGACGGGAGGTGAAAATCCATGTCAAAGGAAGACGTTTTAGAAGTAGAAGGTACCGTATTGGAAGCATTGCCGAACGCAATGTTTAAGGTAGAGCTGGAAAACGGACATCAGATCCTGGCGCACATATCGGGAAAGCTGCGTATGCACTTTATCCGTATTCTGCCGGGCGACAAGGTTACTGTCGAGATTTCTCCCTATGACTTGACCAAGGGAAGAATCACATGGAGAGCCAAGTAACAAGCCTTGGCAAACGGAAGAAAACGCGCCGGGTTTTCCGTTTAGATACACGGAAAAACGGTAAAACCCGGATCGCAAACGGCGTATCTTAGCAATTTGAACGGGAAACGCCGAAAAACAGGCTGCTTTTTCGGTGATGTGACCGAGAAATTAACTTGACAGGCAGTCAGTTTCATGATATAATAAACAGGTTCGCTTTATAGGTGATAGTGTCGCCGTGCGGACGATTACAAACTTAGGAGGTGAAGGCAATGAAAGTACAACCTTCCGTAAAACCTATTTGTGAAAAATGTAAAATTATTAAAAGAAAAGGCAGAGTCATGGTCATCTGTGAAAATCCCCGGCATAAGCAAAAGCAGGGCTAATTCATGGTGACGGAGCAGGGTCAGGCTTATAACCCACAAAACGGATAAGCTGACGCCGCAAAGCGCGGGTGAAATTCTGCTCCACTGTTTTTTCGCAAAAAATCAATGGAGGTGAAAACTTTATGGCACGTATTGCAGGCGTAGATTTGCCCAACGATAAGAGAGTTGAGATTGGTCTCACTTACATCTTTGGTATTGGTCTTTCTACTTCCAAGAAAATCCTGGCAGCAACCGGTATCAACCCGGACACCAGAGTTCGTGACTTGACAGAGGATGAGGTTTCTAAGCTGAGAGCCGAGATCGACAATTATAATGTTGAAGGTGATCTGCGCAGAGACATCGCACTGGACATCAAGCGTCTGATGGAGATTAACTGTTACAGAGGTCTCCGCCACAGAAAGGGTCTCCCTGTTCGCGGTCAGCGTTCTAAGACCAACGCAAGAACCAGAAAAGGCCCGAAAAAGACGATCGCTAACAAGAAGAAATAAGACTTGTTAAGATTGTGCGCAGGATAATATCCTGCAAATGGAACTTTGATTTTTCTGCACGGCAAACCGCCGTGATGGATATTCGTATTTTCAGGAGGTGAAAGATACAATGGCAAAGGCAGTAAAGAGAACACGCCGCCGCAGAGAGAGAAAGAACATCGAACGCGGTGCAGCACATATTAAATCTACATTTAATAACACCATTGTTACGATTACAGACGTAGCCGGAAATGCAATTTCTTGGGCATCCGCCGGCGGCCTCGGTTTCCGGGGTTCTAAAAAGAGCACTCCTTTTGCAGCACAGATGGCTGCAGAAACTGCTGCAAAAGCAGCAATGGAGCATGGTCTTAAATATGTTGAGGTTTATGTGAAAGGGCCGGGTTCCGGTCGTGAAGCAGCAATCCGTGCGTTGCAGGTTGCAGGCCTCGAAGTAAATATGATTAAAGATGTTACGCCGATTCCTCATAACGGATGCAGACCGCCGAAGAGAAGACGCGTGTAATGACGGAGGTGAAATAAGAAATGGCAAGATATACAGAATCTGTTTGCAGAATCTGCAGACGGGAAGGTCAGAAGTTATTCTTAAAGGGTGACAGATGTTACACGGATAAGTGTGCAGTGACCAGACGTGCCTATGCCCCCGGTCAGCACGGTCAGGGCAGACGGAAGCTTTCCGAGTACGGCACACAGCTTCGCGAGAAGCAGAAGGTAAGACGGGCTTACGGTATCTTGGAGGGTCAGTTTGAGCATTACTTTGAAATGGCCAACAAGAAAGAGGGCGTAACCGGTGAAAACCTGCTTTCGATCTTAGAGAGCCGTCTTGACAATGTAGTATATAAGATGGGTCTGGCAGTATCCAGACCGGAAGCCAGACAGCTGGTGTCTCACGCACACTTTACCGTTAACGGTAAAAAGGTGAACATTCCTTCTTATCTGGTAAAACCCGGTGATGTGGTTGCGCTCCGCGAAAAGAGCAGATCCAGCGCCAAGTTTGAAGCTATCCTGGGCTCCACCGAGGGCAGAGTGGTTCCGAAGTGGATTGATATGAATCGCGACACCTTAGAGGGTCGTATCGTCGCTCTGGCTGATCGTGAAGATATCGATCTGCCGATCGAAGAGCATTTGATCGTTGAGTATTACAGCAAATAATCCTTTGCGGTAAGCAAGCGATTCAATGGATTCGTTGAAATTGTTTAGGAGGGCTGACAATGATTGAAATAGAAAAGCCAAGAATTGAATGCACAGAAGCATCCGAAGATAATAAATATGGCAAATTTGTTGTCGAGCCTCTGGAGAGGGGCTACGGAACAACGTTTGGTAACGCTCTCAGAAGAATGTTGCTGTCCTCCCTGCCGGGAGTGGCTGCAACCTCGGTTAAAATTGACGGTATTCTTCATGAATTTTCTGCAATTCCCGGTGTTAAAGAGGATGTGACAGAGATCATCCTCAACATCAAGAATCTGGCGATTAAGCTGTATTCCGATGCACCCAAAACGGTATATATCAACCAGGAGGGCGCCGGTGAAATTTGTGCCGGAGATATCAAGCACGATTCTGACGTAGAGATTATCAATGAGGATTTGCATATCGCGACACTGAGCGAGGATGCAAGACTGTTTATGGAGATTACGCTGGATAAGGGCCGCGGATACGTTTCCGCAGACCGCAACAAGCAGCTGCTCCAGCCGGCAATCGGTGTGATCGCGACCGACTCGATCTACACACCGGTACAAAAGGTGAATTACACTGTTGACAATACCCGTGTGGGCAACGTGACCGACTATGACAAACTGACCTTAGAGGTTTGGACGAACGGCACGATTACCCCGGCCGAGGCGGTCAGCCTGGCTGCAAAAATTGTCAGCGAACACATGAGCTTGTTTGTCGATCTGTCCGATGATGCAAAGAATACGGAAATCATGATTGAGAAGGAAGAAAGCAAGAAAGAAAAGGTTTTGGAGACCACCATCGAAGAGCTTGATCTTTCGGTTCGCTCCTATAACTGTCTCAAGCGTGCCGGCATCAACACGGTACAGGATCTGACAACCCGTTCCGAGAACGACATGATGAAGGTGAGAAACCTGGGTCGTAAGTCCTTGGAGGAAGTCATTGCAAAGCTGGATGCAATGGGGTTGTCCTTGGCAAACGATGACTAAATCTAAGAAATAAGAAAATGAGGTGATAAAATGGCACACCAGAGAAAACTTGGCAGACCGACCGACCAGAGACGTGCAATGCTTCGTTCTATGACGACTTCTTTCCTGGAAAACGGCAGAATTGAAACGACCTTAACCCGTGCAAAGGAAGTACGCAGATTGGCGGAGAAGATGGTTACCCTCGGCAAAGCCAATACTCTTCACACAAAAAGACAGGCGCTTTCCTACCTGACAAAGCGTGATGTTGTGGTAAAGCTATTTGATGAAATCGCTCCGAAGTATGCAGAAAGAAACGGCGGTTACACCCGTATCATTAAGATCGGACCTCGCCGCGGCGATGCAGCCGAAATGGCAGTTCTGGAGTTTGTAGACTAATCGTCAAAATAAACCGGCAGCATTTTGCTGCCGGTTTTTTTGTGCCCAAACGCTTTGCGCGGTTTTTATGAGAGCTAAAATTGAAATTAAGAAAGCCAAAATTAAAACATCAAAGCGGATTTTGCTATTTTGGTTGCCAATTCTTGACTTTTACGGCATCCTATGCTATACTGGGCTACGATACAATTGAATATTCGCACAAAGTGTCCGCTATGCCCGATGGGGTATGGCGGGTGAAAAGGGAATCGGGTGAGAATCCCGGACGATACCAGTCGCTGTATGGATGCGAATGCTTTTTGCCTCGTTGACGAAAGTCAGTCATTGGGAAACTGAGAAGGCAGATGCAGGGAGCGAAAGTAGCAACCAAGTCAGAAGACCTGCTTTGATGTCGTTTTGTAACGTATGCCATCTGTTTGTGGTGTACAGGGACGACAGTTTTGACGTATTGTTTGATGCGCCGATTTGTGAAGGACACAGAAAAGTCTGCTGTGGCAATTCTCCTGCGGGGAGGGCTGCCGCTTTTTTTGTGTTGCATGTCCGGCTGAAAATGCCGGGACAACTTTGCAAAACGGGGCTTCCCTTGCATGGCGAAAAGACGATTCCTTCTCTCAAAATCGGAGTTTGAATTACGCTCTTTCGGCAAACCTTGTGCGAATGGTTAGGAAAGGAAGTCAAATCTATGCGTAATCAAACATCAGTGTCAAAAATCGGTCGAACCCTGTGTCTTGCAGCGTTGCTGCTTGGCAGTCTGCTTTCGTTTTCTGCATTTGCAGAGAGCGAAATGACAGGCGACGGTACCGCACAGAACCCCTATGTCATCATGAATGAGGAACAATTGGTCAGTCTTGCAAACATGGCGCAGCCAATCGGCTGCGTCCGTCTTGGCAGCGATCTGGATATGAGCAAGCTGGATCCGGAACAGTTCCCGACCGCAACCGCGGTGATACCTCAGCTGAAAGGCGTGTTCTATGGGGACGGCCATACCATTAAAAACCTGACGCTGAAAGGCGGCAGCGGCGGTTATAACTGGAGTACGGGAACGACCTATGTTAATACCGGTCTGATCGGTGAGCTTTCCGGCACGGTGCGTGACCTCAAGTTAACCGGGGTTACCATCAGCGATGCAATCGGCGCTTACAATAATGTAGGGGCTATCGCCGGCAGGGTTGCAGAGGGCGCGTCCGCCGTGGTGGAAAATTGCATTGTGACGGGCGGCATTACCTATTCGGATACGAAGAGCAATGTCTGCATTGGCGCTCTGGTCGGTGCGCTGATCGGCAAGACGGATGCGCCGGGCGGACTTACCGCATCGGGTTGCGTCAGTGATGTGTCGATCACCGGCAAAGGCAGCGGATCGTACTATGGCGGCGGCATTCTGGGTTCTGCGCAGTACTATGGCGATGTTACAGTCCAAAAGTGCGCGATTTTGAGTAATATAACCAAAATGGGTTATGGCAGCGGCGTTGTGGGATATATCAGCGGTATGGATGTCACCTTGACGCTGACAGACAGCTATTTGGGCGGTAAGGTCAGCGGCGGCTCAAAGAACTATGGGATTGCTTACGTTGTCAGCAAGCTTGCCGCAACAACGGTGACGAACTTCCACTATGACAGTACGGTTAACCCAAGTCCCAGTGCGTATAGCAGTTTTGACATGCTGAACAAAGGCACTGTCACGGTCACAGCCAACACGACAGAAGAGATCCAGACGCTCTCCATGGACGGTTTTGAGGTCAGAGAAGATGAATTTGGAAAATACCCCGTTCCGGTATGGTCGCCGCTGCAGCCGCCGGCACCACAGTACGAAAACGGGATTCACTTTGAGGGCAGCGCCGCCTATGTGTCCGCTAAGGAGGCAGGCACCTATACCGTGGTATTTGCGGCACATCAGGGCGAGCAATTGATCAGTTTTTCTGTCGTAACGAAGGCATTTGCGGCCGGCGAGAATCAAGAAGTTGCCGTGCCGGCTGATTTTCGGCCGGAGGGTGCCGATACGGTCCGTGCAATGTTTTTCCGCTCTTTGGTGGATTTGTATCCCATGGCGGACACTGCACCATACCAATCTAAAAATTGATGCTGCGGCGGATATGCCGCAGTCCCTATAAATAAAATGATAAGAGGGGGATTGTCATGATGAAGAAAAATTCTATTCTGTGCCGGTGTGCCGTTTTGCTGCTGGCAATTTCCTGCGTGCTGAGCAGTGTGATGCTGCCGGCCTTTGCGGATGAACAAAGCGAGGTCGGTACTGCGGAAAATCCGTATTTGATTGAAAGCGCCGATGCGCTCGTTCAGCTGGCTGCTGCCGTTAATGACGGGAACAATTCCGATATTTGCGTGCGTCTTGCCGATGACATTGTCATAGACGGCAGCTGGACGCCGTTTGGAAAGAATGCGGTGTTTCCGTTTCGCGGTACGTTTGACGGTGACGGACATACCGTAACCGTAACGGTCGATGATCCCGATCTCAGTTATTTTGGCTTTTTTGGGTGCCTGGAGGATGCAACGGTGAAAAACCTTACCGTTTGCGGTGAGGTTTATTGTTCTGAGCCGTACGCCTATGTCGGCGGCATCGCCGGAAGAGCCAGGGGCAATGTCACCCTGGAACAATGCGTGAGCCGTGTAAATGTTTCTGCGTTTGCACGGGGCAGCGCCGGCGTCGGCGGTCTGATCGGCGGCTATGACGCCAATATGGACTATGCGTGGAAGGATATCTGTCTGCGTCTGAATGACTGTACCGGCGACGGGTTGATTATGGTAACCGGCACGGATGCAAATGCCTATGTCGGCGGTATGGTCGGCAGCAACAAAAATTGCACGCAGCTTACCGGCTGCGCAAGCCTTGGCACCGTCTATGCGCCGGGCGCCTATGTGGGCGGTCTTTTGGGTCAGGCCGGCTATCAGGCCGGTGAGTGCTATCCCGCCATCACGGACTGTCGGGTTGAGGCGGCGCTGTGCGGCGCGGACGGCAAGACCGGCCGCTTGTACGGCAAGGGAACGATCGCCGCGGAACGGGTAACCGGGAGCGGCACAAACGATGCGGTGCTTGCCGACATGACCGATCAGCTTCTTTTAACCGAATCGCAAAAGTATGCGGCCGTGTATGCGGTTTCGTCAAAAGCTTCCGTGGGTGAGGCAATCACCCTGTTAAAGGACGGCAGCATTGCGGACGAGACGGTTGCGTTTTCGTGCAGCCAGGGCGAAAAAGATATGCAACACGGTTATTTGATTTGTGATGCACAGGGAATCCGTTTGGCAAAGAAAAATGAAACGGGGAGCATTGTCACCGAGACGGCAACCCTTATGTGGAGCGACCAAAACGGAAACTGTCTGCGCAAGCCGATTACGGTTCATATCTATCCGGGGTCTGAGGACGCATCGCGGAAACTGATGGACAGTATCGCAAAAACCTATGCAAACCGATCGGGCGAATGGGTTGTCTTTGACATGGCGGTTTATGAAAAGCTGGGCTTTGGCGAAAATACGACTGATAAGGACAATTACCGCAATCTGACCGTCAATGCACTGGCATCCGACAGTGCGCTGGTGACAGACCGTGCCAAGGGCGAAATTATCTTATCCGCCCTGGATACCGATACCACCAAATTGACCCCCTATGGCAGTCAGATATCTTATAGCAACGCAGAGAAAATGCAAAATATGCGCTATGGCGAGAGTCAGTACATCGCGCCGTGGGTGCTGCTTGCCGAAGAAGCCGGACAGCTTGTGCTGACCGATGCGCAGCGCAGCGCAATGGTTCAGACACTGACGTCCGCTCAGGGCGAAAACGGTCTCTTCTATTCCATCTGGGGAACGGAAAAATACGATGACGTTGATACCACCGGCACGGCACTGGCCGCGCTGGCACGGCTTTATGATACCGACCCGGCGGCAAAGGAGCTTGCTGACCGTGCCATCGAGGGGCTGAGCCGCGCCCAGGGTGAAAACGGCTCGTTCGGCAACATCAATTCCGATGCCATGGTGATTTGCGGCCTGGCTGCGATGGGGATTTCTCCGTCTGATGATTCCCGTTTTGTAAAGGCCGGCGGCAGTCTTGCCGATGCGGTGCTGCTCTACCAAAACGATAACGGTGACGGATTTACCGCAAGCTATGTTTCCGGCACCCAGGGTGAAAAGGCGAAAGCCCTTGCAACAGAACAGGGATTCCGCGCTTTGATCGTGCTGGAACAGATGAAAAAGAGCGATGCGTTTAACGTATACAGCCAAAAGATACAGGGCGAGACACTGGTAAAGACCGAGCGAAAGCAGTATACGGCCTCCGCCGCCGGCAAGGCAGAGGAGGAGCCTGCTGAGAGCGGCGATGCTTCGCAAGGCGCGGCAGAGAGCGATACCGTGACGGTCAGCCTAAAGGTTTTGGCAGAGAATAATACCGCCTGGCTTTCGGCAAATGTGACCGCGAAAAAGGGAGACAGTGCGGCAGACGTCATCAAAAAAGGCCTGGGCAGCGCCAATATGAGCGCCGTCGGATTAGAGAGCGGCTATATTCAGTCGGTGACCTACCAGGGAAAGACGCTTTCGCAGTTCGATCGCGGCGCAAACTCCGGCTGGCTCTATCAGGTGAACGGAAAATCGCCGGCAGTTGGCATATTGGATTATAAGGTGCAAAACGGCGATGCAATCACGCTTTATTATACGGCGGACTATACAAAAGAAGAGGATGCAAAAATATGGAGCGGCAGCGGCAGTAACCGCGGCAATGCTGTAAAAAACAGCGGTCAGACCGCAGCCTCTGATGCAGAAAAAGAGTCGGAGCAAGAAAATATTCCTGCCTTCCTTGACGTTGACGCCAATATGTGGTATTTTAATATGGTACAGTATGTTTGCCGCGCAAAGCTGATGCAGGGCATTTCGGCAGATCGGTTTGCGCCGGAGGACGCGATGACCCGTGCCATGTTTGTTACTGTACTCTATCGGATGGACGGCGCGGCAAAGACCGATGCGGCGGCTGCGTTTGCGGATGTCGCAGCGGATACCTGGTATGCTCCGGCAGTGGCCTGGGCAAAGGAAAACGGCATTGTAAACGGTGTGACGGATACGTTGTTTGCGCCGGAGGAAAATGTCACACGCGAACAGATGGCGATGATTCTGATGCGCTATGTTGGAGAAAAGGGCTTTGACACCGGCGCGGTGAAGGAGACGGATGCCGTTTCCTATCAGGACAGCGCAGAGATCGCCGAGGATGCCAAGGAAGCGGTTTCCTCTGCCGCAAAGTACGGATTGATGTCCGGAAACCCGGACGGCACCTTTAGCCCGAAAGCGATGGCAACCCGTGCCGAGGCAGCGGCCATCCTGATGCGCGTACATCAAAATTGGATCGCAAAATAAATGAAGCAGCATAGGAGTCAATGACAATGAGGGATTTTCAATCAGCAGCCGCGGCCGGCGCGGCGATTGCAGTCGGTGCGGCTGCCTATCTTTCCTGCAGCAATCAAATCGTGGGTGCGTTCTTGTTTTCGGTAGCGCTGTTTACCATTTGTGTGCTAAACCTGAACCTCTACACCGGAAAGGTCGGCTATTTCTTTGAAACAACCGAAAAGGCGGCCATTGCCGTGACATGGCTGGGCAACCTGACGGGCGGCGTGATAGCGGCTCTGCTGCTGCGCCTTGCAAAGCCGGAGCTGACGGAGAAGGTTTCGCTGCTGATTCAGGGAAAGATGGGGCAAAATCCCCTGCAAACCGCAATTTTGGCAATGTTTTGCGGCATGATGATGTATATTGCAATCCATAACTACCGCTACCACAAAAGTGATCTTCATCGGGTTTTGGGCATCGTACTTTGCATTATGGCATTCATTATCTGCGGTTTTGAGCATAGCATTGCTGATATGTGCTATTTTACCTTATATGTGCATTCGTGGCCGACATTTGGCTATGCCGCCTGCTATATTCTGCTGGTTACCCTCTTTAACGGCGTCGGGGCAACCCTGTACCGACTGTTGACAAGGGGAAACATATAGAAGATCATCGCTTGGGCGATACTGAAAAGGACTGTTTTTCTGCAAAAACAGTCCTTTTTTTGTAAAAAGCATTATGTTATAATGCTATCATAAACGCAAATAAGGCGCCGTGCGGCAAAGGAGAGAAGAATAATGAAAATTTTAAATTTCGGATCCTGTAATATTGATTATGTCTATCGTCTGCACCATATCGCAGCACCCGGCGAGACGCAGAAAAGCGATGATTTACAGACGTTTGCCGGCGGAAAGGGACTGAATCAGTCGGTGGCGATTGCAAAGGCCGGCGGCAGGGTTTGCCATGCAGGCTGCATCGGCACGGACGGCGACATGCTGCTTCATACCTTGCAGGAAAACGCGGTAGATACCGCCCTGCTGCAGCGCATGCCGCAGAAAAACGGACATGCGATGATTCAGGTCAGCGAGACGGGCGAGAATGCGATTATTGTCTATCCGGGAACCAACGCCATGATTCGGGAGGATTATGTGGACGCCGTCCTCTCCGATTTTTCAAAGGGAGATATTTTGGTGCTGCAAAACGAGATTAACTGTCTGTCTTACATCCTGTCATGCGCCCATCAGAGGGGCATGACCGTCATTTTAAATCCATCCCCGATCCAGGATGCGCTGCGGAGCCTGGACTTTCATAAGATATCTTACATGGTTTTAAATGAGATTGAGGCAGTTGCGCTCTTTGGCGGCGATGACGCGCAAAGCAGTGCGGCGATTGCGGCCGAGCAATACCCGAATCTGCGCATCGTATTGACCCTGGGCGAAAACGGCTCTGTCTATCGGGAGGGCAGCGTGGTTTGGCATCAAAATGCTTTTCGGGTCAAGGCGGTGGATACCACGGCCGCCGGTGATACCTTTATGGGTTATTTTGTGGCCGGGCTGGCAAAAGGACAGCCAATCCCCGAAATATTAAGGCTTGCCTCTGCCGCGGCGGCAATGGCGGTATCCAAGGAGGGGGCTGCGCCCTCCATCCCTTATCTTCACGATGTGGAATGTGCGGTTGATACGATGGAGGAGGCAGCCGTGCGTGTTGACGATATCGCGGTAATGCGGCAAAAGCTGGAAAAGTACGTCAGCGAGCATCTAAAGGACGTTACACTCAAAGGTCTGGCAAAGCACTTTAACTATTCCTATTTTTCCGCACCGGGACTGATCAAAAAATGCACCGGCCTGGGCTTTACCCCGTATGTCCAGTCGGTCAGAATGGCGCGTGCGGCTAAGCTCCTGCGGGAGAGTGATCTTGCGGTCGCCGAAATTATTGAGCAGGTCGGCTATCAAAACGATAGCTTTTTCCGCCGAAAATTCAAGGAGGCGTACGGAAAAACGCCGGCGCAGTACCGTAAAAAACACTAGCGCGGTGCGTAAATAGCAACATAGAACGGAAAATATTTTTCAATCGGTATAGTTTTTGGAATCCATGGGAATCCTAACCGAAAGAAGTTGTATGCAGCTTTTTTGGGAGAGGGTGACCACAGTGGGGCAAAAAACAAAGATTACGGCAAACCTTGCCGAAAGTCGTCGCTACATCGAAAAACGATTCTGTGCGGAACAAAACTTTGATTTTGTGATCCGTGATTTTAAGGTGCGTTTTGAAGATGGCTATGCGGACGGCTTTTTAATTTTTTATGACGGAATGACGGACAAAACCTTTATCAACCGTGATATTATGCGCAGCCTGCTGCAAAGCGGTGTGCCGGAGCCATTGTCCGCGCCGCGCCGTGAGACTATTTTTGAAAAGATGACGCCCTTTGGCCCTTTAACCATTGATGAGGACTTTGAATCCGCCATCACCGATACCGCTTTTGGGCACTGTCTGATATTTGTCGATGGCTGTGACTGTGCCTTTGCGGCAGATGTCAAGGATTGGGGCGGCCGTGATGTGGGGCAGCCGATTCTAGAATCCAGCCTTTCCGGCCCGCAGGAGGCGTTTAATGAGGTCATCATGACCAATCTTGCGCTGATCCGTAAGATACTGAAAACCCCGGATCTGATTGCGGAAAAGGTAGATGTCGGCAAGGAAAGTCAGACCCCGTGCGGCATTTTATACTTGCGCGGGGTAACCAATCAAAAATTGGTGGACGAGGTACGCCGCCGACTGTGCAATATTGACGTGTCTTATATCTTCTCTACCGGGGATATCGAGATGCTGATGGAGGAGGACACCTTTTTCCCGGTGACGCATACCTTAAAGACTGAGCGCCCGGATCGCGCCGCCGCCATGCTGGCGGAGGGCAAGGTGGTTGTTATCGTTCAGGGCAGCCCGTTTGCGCTGGTCTTTCCGACCACGGCGACCGATCTGATCGAGGCGTCAGAGGATCATTATGTGCGCGTGACAGAGGCCAACTATATGCGCCTGGTGCGTTTGATGGGAATGCTTTTGGCAGTGTTTTTGCCGGGACTGTTTGTGGCGGTACTGCTCTATCACCATGAACTGCTGCCCACCGATTTGCTGATTGCCATTGAGGCAAGCCGTGAGCCGGTACCGTTTCCTCTGGTTGCTGAGCTGATTTTAATGGTGCTGGCCTTTGAACTGATTAAAGAGGCGTCGGTGCGCGTTCCAAGCCCGGTCGGGTCAACCCTGGGGATCATCGGCGGCCTGATTTTGGGACAGGCCGCCGTTGAGGCCAATATCGTCAGTCCGCTTTTGATTATTATTGTCTCGATCGCCGGCCTCGGCATTTTTGCAACCCCGTCCGTCAGTCTGTCGCGTTCCCTGTCGCTGATGCAGTTTTTTTATATCATTCTCGGCGCGGCGGCCGGGCTGTTGGGAATCGTCTGTGCGTTTTTTGTCAGCACCGGGATTCTGGCGGCTTCCGAGACCTACGGGGTACCGTTCCTGTCGCCGATTAGTCCCAAAAACGGGGATTCTGCGTGGGAAAGCATCCTGATTCGGCCGATCTGGAAACGGGAGCGGCGGCCGCGGAATCTTCGGACACAGGATCCTGCCCTGCAGCCGCACATCAGCCGCAAATGGACACTCGGAGATGATAAGGAGGATCAATCATGAGAGAAAAGCGAAGATATTTGGGAAAATGGGAGCTTGGCTGCATGGTTTTTCATGCGTGTTTGTATAAGATGTTTACGGCCTATCCGGCACAGTTTTTCAGAATCAGCGGCAGCGCTGCTGCCCTTACGGCACTGTATAGCGGCGTCGTCTTTCTCATCGTTTTATTTCTGATACTGATGCTGCTCCGAAAATTCGGGGGTTTGTCCCGTCTGTTAGCGCACGGCAGTACGGCGCACGGCGCGGTGCGCTGCCTGCTTGCCATCTATTGGCTTTTTGGGCTGGTTTATGCACTGCAATCTTTTTTGTACGTCTTACATCATATCTCCTATATGCGTTCGCCCGATTGGTTTTTAATTCTGTTCTTTTTGATCGGCGCAGGGGTCACGGCGCTTTGCGGTGCAAAGGCCGTTTACCGCATGCACTCTCTGATGGTGCCGCTCATCGGCACAGCGGCCATTGTGATTGCCATCCTGGGTCTGAAATATGCCGAGCCGCTCTACTTGACGCCGATCCTTGGCAGCGGCGCCGCAGCGGTATTCGGAACGGGACTTTCCACGCTTTTTTTATACAGTGACAGTGTTTTGATTTTGCAGCTGATTCCGCGCTGCCGCAAAGAGGTAAAGCCGGTGCGAACCGTCATGATTGGGGCAAGCCTGGCGGTACTGTGCAATGTGGTGCTGATGCTGCTTTCCGCCATGTCCTATCCGGTGGCCATGGAACCCTATGTCTCGGTGCTGCTTTATCCGCTGACCAAGGCGGCCTATTTCGGAAAGTTCTGGTCCAGGCTGGATGCGCTGTACTTGCTTGCCTTTTTGGTATCCGCTTTTCTTTACGGCGCAATGGCGCTGCACTTGTTTCTTCTGGCTGTCGGCGAAAGAAAGGGAAGCTTTTTCGGAAAACGCTTGGCGGCCGGTGTCCTTTGCCTGGCCGTATGTATGCAGCTGACCGGCTGTTATGACGGGAGAGAGGTCGAGGAGAGCGCCTACGTGATTGCACTTGGCGTGGATGTAGACGATCATGCAAATCGGCGCTATACGTTTCAGCTATCCAATCCGCTGGAACTGGGCGGCAGCCGGGATTTGGAAAGCGAGAACAGCGGAGCGGAAAATACGTCCGGGGAAAATCAGACGGTCAGCAATGTCACCATTGCGGCTGAGGATTTTTACATGGCACAGGGAAAGCTGAAAAGTTATCTCAGCAAAATGCCGGAGCTTTCACACCTGAAGGTGATTGCCTTTTCCAAGCAGGCAGCACGGGCAGGGATTTTGGATCAGGCCACCCTGTTTTATCAGAATGCACAGGTACGCCCCAGCGTCAATGTATGTCTGGTGGATTCGGCACAGGAATTTTTAAATCAGGTAAACCCCAGTCTGGAGGAAAGCACGGCGCGGTATTATGAGCTGCTGTTTCAAAACCGCAATACCCCCTATGCGCCGGTGACCGAACTGCGCGAATTTGTGGCAAGAGCCGCAGAGGATGGCTGGGATCCCGTTTTGCCGATTGCAAATAACGAAAAATTGGAGGGGATGGGGGTTTTTCAAGACGGCGTCTTGGTTTTGGAAATGGATGCGGAATCGGCTATGCTCTATAAATTACTGTCGGGTGAGGCAAGAGAGGTGACGGTGCACGCCGGCGATACCACCTATTTTATGACCGGAAAGCACCGTATGCAAATTCGTACCGATCCGGGCGGCACACCCCCAAAAATTGCGGTAAAAAGCCGGATCCGTGCCTATCCGGCAGATGGTGGCGGCCAAAATGACGCGGCGCAGCTCTCGGCACAGCTGGAGGAAAAAATGACAGAATTTTTAAAGGACACCCTGCGCAGCGGCGCCGATGTGCTGGGAATCGGTGCGCAGCTGCGGACGGCGTTTCGGACGCAGGCGCAGTGGGAGGCGTTCTCCTGGCGTGAAAAACAAACAGAGTTTGACATATTCAGTCAAACAACCATACAATACGAGAAAATGGAGTAAACCGACAAAACGCCGCGCAATTTACAAATAATGGTTGACAAATCCTGGAAGATCATGTATAATACCGTCATAAGAGGTCTTTCTCTCTTATATTTTATGTTTGGGTGGTGGATTATATCATGTCTAAGGGAATTATCAGACAAATCGATGAATTAGGGAGAATTGTGCTCCCGAAGGAAATGCGTAAATCGCTGGATATTGATTCCAAAGATCCGCTGGAAATCATTATGATGGAAAACGGATTTATGATAAAAAAATGTCCGGTGGATTGTGCGCTTTGCGGCAGCACCGAAGATCTGGTAGATTATGAGGTGGCTACAGGTACTGACCATAAGGAAGTAAAAAAGGTTTGCGCATCCTGCCTTAAAAATTTGGCACAGATTGCAAACCAAAGCGAGGCAACAGGGATTTAAAAAACGCTGTCGGCAAGTCCGACAGCGTTTTTCTTTTCTCCGTTAGGAATGGTGATAGCCGCCGTTATGAGAGGGCGGTGTTTTTTTCGCCGTGTTTTGCGAATCTCCCTTTGGCTGGGATTTGTCCCCGGCAGCATTCTTTTTTCCGCCGCGATGCCGCCGCCGGCGCCGGGGTTTTTGTTCCCCTGTATCCTTGCGGTCGGCTTGTGCATCGGACGGAGACGGTTTTTCTTTATTTTCTTTTTCCGAAGGCTCCGCCTTTAAAATCGGTTCCTCCGGGGTATCGTTTCTCTCGCCGGGCGCAGCGTCCTCCTGCTTTGCGGACGGCTTGCCGCGCTTTGACAGCGGCTGAAATTCACCGAGCTTATAGTTTTCAAATTTCACCAGATCGCCGTTGTCATCCAAAAACTTTACCCGTACCTGTCCTTTTAAGGTCGCAGTGTCTGCGACAGTTCCGATGCCGTCCGGGGTGCTGACCTTTTCCCCTCTGCGCGGCATTTTTTTCAGCATATCGTCATAGACGTTCTGCTCGTATTGCAGACAACACATCAGCCGTCCGCATACGCCGGAGATTTTGGTGGGATTTAAAGACAGCCCCTGTTCCTTTGCCATCTTGATGGAGACGGGGTGAAAGTCGTTTAAAAATCCGCTGCAGCAGAGATAGCGGCCGCAAATGCCGTAACTGCCAAGCTGCCGTGCCTCATCGCGCACGCCGATCTGGCGCAGCTCGATACGCGTCCGAAAGATTCCGGCCAGGGACTTTACCAACTCGCGAAAATCCACCCGACCGTCCGCGGTAAAGTAGAACAAGAGCTTGCTGCGGTCAAAGGTATATTCCGCATCGACCAGCTTCATGTCCAGGTGATGCTCCGCAATTTTTTCCACGGTAATGGTAAAGGCCTCTTTTTCCTTTTCTTTATTTTCTTCTGCCTGCCGAAAATCCGCCTCTGTCGCAATGCGGATAATGGGCTTGAGTGGCGGAATAATTTCTTCCTCCGCGACCATTTTGTTTGCAATCACAACCTTGCCCATCTCAACGCCGCGCGCGGTCTCTACCAGAACATGGTCGCCGATGGCGGCGGTATGACCGATGGGGTCAAAGTAATAGGTCTTTCCGGCACTGTTGAATTTAACTCCTAAAATTTCTACCATGGATTTCCTCCCAGTATTCCACTGCCATGCAGAGCACGGCGGCAGAGTAATTTGCATTTTGTTCGATCATTTTCTGATAATCAAGCGTAATTTCACACAGGCGCAGCGCTGAACGGCTCCGAAGCCGCGCACAAAAATCGGTAAGCGCCGCGGTCTGATCGGTGTTGACGATGCCGGCGTGCTGCGGATTTAGCTTATAGAGCATCGCGTCCCGGAAAAAGGATAACACAACGCCTAAGATAAAGGAAATATCGGCGCGGTTCTTTTTTAAAAACCGAATCCAATCGTACATATCCCGATAGGTTCCGCCGCTGAGTGCGGCGATCAGACGGATGCTTTCCCTGCGCATAGCCAAGGCGCTGTCGTCCTCAAAAAGCGAGAGCGCACGGCCGATCGATCCGCCGCTCAAAATGGCGCATTGCTGCGCCGCCGTGGGTGCAGCTTGCCTTTTGCGGATCAAATAATCCTGAACCTGTTCCTGAGAGAGCGGATGCAGGCGGAGGATCGGGGATCGGGAGCGAATGGTCGGCAAAAATGCGTTGGCGTTTTCTGCCAGCAAAAGAATCACGCAGTAATCCGGCGGCTCCTCAAAAACCTTAAGCAGACTGTTTTGTGCCGCCGCCTGCATGGTGTCCGCATAAGGCAGAATATAAACCTTGTACGGTGCGCGGTAGGGACGGATATAAATATCCCGTTTCATGGTGCGTATCGTATCGACCAGTACGGGCGTTTCCCGTTTGCCGGTGTCGTAGAGCAGGTTTGTAACAATTGTAAAATCCGGGTGGGTGTGCGGATCGTCCGTCTCCAAAAGAGCCGCGGCAAATGCCGTCGCGGTCGTCATGCGGCCGGTGCCGCTCGCACCCTCTAAAATATAGGCATGTCCGATATGCCCGGAGTGAAGCGAATGGCGAAGCTGTGAGACAACCGTTTCGTTGCCGATAATCGTATCCAGCGGCATGGGCGCTTCCTCCTTTTTCTTTATTTCATGACGGTGATTTCTGATGTGTCGGTTTCGGTCTGCAAAAATGCCAGCGTTTCCTCGTCAACACACTGTCCCGGAACGGTCAGCGCCGCCCCCGGCGGACAAACCGAAATGATTTGCGCCGCGGTTCTGCCAAGTGCAGCCGTAAGCGACAGGGTTTCTTTTTGTGCCATAAAGGCCGCGCGCGGTGTGCAGCACATCTTCGGCATCGGCAGCGGACGGAGCGGCTGCTCTTTCGGTTTTTCTGCTGCCGCGTCAAGTTCTGTCAATGCGTGCTGCAGCGCGGCGATATCCTCCGCGGTATCGGCGATGGTAAGGATGCACACCACCGTATTAAAATCCGCCATTTCCGGATAGATGCCATAGCGTTGTTTCAAAAGTGCAGCGGCCTCTGTGCCGGAATATACGCTGCGCCGAAAATCAATCACCAATCGCATGGGATCCTGTGCGCGGTGCAGCGTGCCCTCATCGGCAAAGTCCAATGTGCCGCGCGCGCAGATTGCCTGTTTCAGGCGGTCAATCGCCCGAAGCAGCGGCGTCGGGTCGGCCTCTTGCATGGTGAAAATCGCCTCTTCCATAGAACTCATAAGGAGATAAGAGGGACTTGTCGTTTGCAAAAGATAAAGCGCGTCAGACACCGTCTTTGGCGCAATGGAAGAATCCGCTCCGAGATGGAGCAGGGAGCATTGACCGAGCGCCGGCAGCGTTTTGTGCGCACTCTGTATGACCAGATCGGCGCCCTGGCTGAGCGCAGACGGCGGAAATGCCGGGTCAAAGCAAAAATGCGCACCGTGCGCCTCATCCACAATCAAAATCTTTTGGTTGCGATGCAGCAGATCCGCGATTTCGGATAGCGGCGTGCAGATACCGTAGTAGGTGGGGCTGACCAGCAGCATACCGGCAATGTCCGGGTGTTCATGCAGTGCCTGCACCACCTGATCTCTAAAAAAACCGGTGTACAGACCGCGTTCCCGGTCAAAGACGGGGGACAAAAAGACCGGGGTCACACCGGCGAGGATCAGGGCAGAAATCACGGATTTATGACAGGTGCGATCGACCAACAGGGCTTGTCCTTCTTTGCAGGCCGCCAAAACAGCGGCCTGAAGACCCAAGGTAGAGCCGTTGGTCAGATAAAAGGTGTGCCCTGCGCCAAACGCCTTTGCGGCGCTTTCCTGCGCCTCCTTTAAGATGCCGGACGGATGCTGCAAATCATCGGTCTCGTCAAATTCCGTCACATCAAGGGAAAAAGCGTCCCTTGTCCACGCCGCATCAAGACCCCGGCCGCCCTTGTGACCGGGGATATGAAAGCGGATGCGGTCTTTTTGCGAAAATGCTTTTAAAGCGTGATAAAGCGACATGGATTAAAACCGAACGGCGTCACGGATATAGGGGATCAGATCCTCGATTTTAACGCGTTCCTGTTCCATGCTGTCGCGGTGGCGAATCGTTACGCTGCCGTCCTCTTCCGAGTCAAAGTCGTAGGTAATACAAAACGGCGTACCGATTTCGTCCTGGCGGCGGTAACGCTTGCCGATGCTGCCGGATTCATCAAATTCACACATAAATTCAGCAGCCAGGCTCTGATAAACTTCTCTTGCCTTGTCGGACAGCTTTTTCGACAGCGGCAGAACGGCAGCCTTAATCGGCGCTAGCGCCGGGTGAAAATGCATCACGGTGCGGACATCGTTCTTTTCCGGGTCGATGACTTCTTCGTCATAGGCCTCAACCAAAAATGCCAGCGTGACGCGGTCGGCGCCAAGCGACGGCTCAATGCAGTACGGAATGTACTTTTCGCCGGATTCCGGGTCATTGTATTCCATTTTTTCACCGCTGTGGTTGCTGTGCTGCTTTAAGTCAAAATCGGTGCGGTCCGCAATGCCCCAAAGCTCGCCCCAGCCAAACGGGAACATAAATTCAATATCCGTGGTTGCGTTGCTGTAATGGGAAAGCTCCTCCTTTTCGTGATCGCGGAGCTTGATGTTCTCTTCGCAGATGCCGAGCGAGAGCAGGAAGTTCTTGCAGTAGTCCTTCCAGTATGCAAACCATTCAAGGTCGGTGCCGGGCTTACAGAAAAATTCCAGCTCCATCTGCTCAAACTCGCGGGTACGGAAGGTAAAGTTGCCGGGCGTAATCTCGTTGCGGAAGGACTTTCCGATCTGGCCGATGCCAAAGGGAATCTTCTTTCTGGAGGTACGCTGCACGTTTTTAAAGTTGACAAAGATACCCTGCGCGGTTTCCGGGCGGAGGAAGATTTCGTTCTTACTGTCCTCGGTAACGCCCTGGAAGGTTTTAAACATCAGGTTGAACTTTCGGATGTCGGTAAAGTTATGCTTGCCGCAGTTGGGACAGGGAATCTGATGTTCTTTGATATAGTCTAACATTTTTTCGTTCGACCAGCCGTCTGCGGTAACCCCGGCGGCGTCCTCAATCAGCTTATCCGCGCGGAAACGGGTTTTACACTCCTTACAATCCATTAAGGGATCCGAAAATCCGCCGACATGGCCGGAGGCCACCCAGGTTTCCGGGTTCATTAAGATGGCGGCGTCCAGGCCGACATTGTACGGGCTCTCCTGGACAAACTTTTTCCACCATGCACGTTTTACATTATTTTTTAATTCTACACCGAGATTACCGTAATCC